>OIYO01001080.1_pt1 | contig 16927 bp, 17 predicted proteins | sample 1588191 | NCBI WGS metagenome assembly OIYO01 (sample SAMN03283275) | human gut metagenome | biome: human-associated habitat; material: feces | host: Homo sapiens | place: Peru | collected 2012 | reverse complement strand
AGGGACAGAAGAAATTCCAATAGAGTATTTTTATACTGAAATTTCTGCAAAAAATGTAGATAAATGGGATGAGATTGAATTTTTAATTAAAAAATTGAATTTCAAGAATGATGAAGTTATGGCAATTGGTGACAACATGAATGATAAAAAAATGATAGAAAATTCTCATTGTGGAGTAGCAATGAAAGGTAGTACTCCAGAAGTGACTAATGTTGCAAATTATATAACAGATACAAACAATAATGATGGTGTTGCAAAAGCTTTAGAAAGATATGTACTGTAAAATATTACAAAAATATTACAACGATATTAATTTTTAATTACAACTATTTATATCATTGATTTTAAAAAGCCAATGAGGTAAAATAAGATAGATGATAATTTGTAAAAAAATATATAAATTTAAATATAAAGGGAGGAATTTGTAATGGCAACAAATCCAATGCAAAGAAAAGCAAGAAATTCATTTTTATTAGGAGTATTATGTACATTAGTGATAGCAGGAATAGTAATAGCACTTTTAATACTTCAATTAAAAAATTATAAAGAGAAAGAGGCTGAAGAACAAGCAAATAGTGTTAGAGTATGGGTATTATCACAAGATGTAATATCTGGACAAGTGATAACAACAGATATGCTAGTTCAACAAATTACAAACAGAACTTTAGTACCAAGTAATGCTATAGGAGATATGTCAATATTATCAAACTATGCATTATCTGATAAAGAAGGAAATGAAGTAATAACAGAATATAAAAATAATATAGCAACATTATATTTATATAAAAATGGGACAAAATATGAAATAAAAACAGAAGATGGAACAGGAAGTTATTATATAGAAAAAAATGGAAATAAAGAATATATAGAACTTTCAGAAGATCCTATAATAGCTAAAGTAAATATGAATAAAAATTCTATTATAACAATAGATATGATTTCTAAATCAAATGAAAAAACAACGGATGATTTAAGAAAACAAGAATATAATATGTTAGTATTACCAACTCAATTAGAAACAGGAGAATATATTGATGTAAGGTTAGCATTACCATCAGGACAAGATTACATAGTTGTTTCTAAAAAACAAGTTGAAATACCACAAATTAATGGAGTAGATTCAGAAGATACTATTTGGCTAAAATTGACAGAAGACGAAATTATAACAATGAATAATGCAATAGTTGATGCATGCAGAACATTAGGCTCAAAACTATATGTAACAACATATACCGAAGCAGGAATACAAGATGCAGCAATGCCTACATATGTGCCTTCAAATGAAGTTATGCAATTAATAGAAAAAAATCCAAACATAATAGAGGAATCAAAACAAACTTTAATTAAGAGATATTTTGAAAATTATGAAAGAGTAAGAAATGGAAATATAAATTCTTTAATTAATAGTAATGGAGAAGAAGGAAAAGAAAATTTAAAAACAAAAGTTGAAGAAAGTATTACAACAACTAAAGAAAACAGAAGAGAATATCTAGAATCTTTGGGTGGAAAATACTAAAAACTGAAGGGAGAATATATATGAAAAAAATAGGATTTATAGGTGTTTACGACAAGGCAGACATGTTATTAAATATAGCTAAAATATTGACAGCTATGAATAATAAAGTGTTAGTAATAGATTCAACAATAAATCAAAAAACTAAATATATAGTACCAGCTATAAATCCTACGGTATCATATATAACTTCTTTTGAAGATATAGATGTAGCAATAGGATTTAACAGTATGGAAGAAATAAAAAAATATGCGGGAACTACAGGGGATTTGGCATATGACATTCTACTCATTGATAGTGATACAGTAGAAAAAATAGAAAGTTTCCAACTGGATAAAGCAGATAAAAATTATTTTGTCACATCATTTGATATTTATTCTTTAAAAAAAGGAATAGAAATTTTAAAAGCTCTAAAAAATAAACTAAATTTGACAAAAATATTGTTTTCGAAAGAAATGTTAAAAGAAGAAGATGATTACTTGAATTTTCTTGCATCAGAATGCGAAATTACTTGGGAAGAAGAAAGAATATATTTTCCAATAGAAAATGGAGATTTGAGTGTCATAGCAGAAAATCAAAGATTACAAAAAATAAAATTTAAAAAATTAAGCATACAATATAAAGATGATTTGGGCTTTATAGTACAACAAATATTACATCAAAAAAATGATTCACAAGTACGAAAAATTATAAAAATGATAGAAAAAGGAGCATAACAATGTCAGTAATAACATTTGTTAACAACATAGAAGAGGAGACAGGAAAAACAATGTCTCTTGTTGCAATTGCGACACATATGGCTATTGAATATAATAATAGAATATTGATTATATCTACAACTAATAAAGAAGGAAAATTAAAATCTTGTTATTTTGAAGATAAAGAAGTTAAAAAAAGTAAACTAGGTATATTTGGAAATAATCAGTCAATAGATACAGGAAATGGAATTGAAGGAATTGTAAGAATTGCAAGAAGCAATAAATTGGCACCAGAAATGATAACAAACTATACCAAAGTTGTGTTTAAAGATAGACTTGAAGTACTTTTAGGTTTGACTGAACAAAAAAAAGATAATGAATATGACGAAAAAGAAATTGCTGAAGAATATATAGATTTAATAAATGTTGCAAATATGTATTATGACAAAGTTTTTGTAGATTTGGATTTTAATTTAAATGAACAAATAAGACAAAAAATAACAGATAGATCAGATTTAGTAATTGTGAATACAAGCCAAAATTATAATAGCTTAAAAAAATTAAAAGAAAATAAAGAAAAAAGTGAATTATTGAAATCATCAAAATCTCTTATTTTAGTAGGAAGATATGATAAATATTCAAAATATAATTCTAAAAATATTACAAGATTTTTAGAAGAGAGAAATCAAGTATTGACAATACCATATAATACACTTTTTTTTGAAGCGACAAATGAAGCAAAAGTACCAGATTTATTTTTGAATTTAAGAAAAACAATAGATTCAGATGATAGGAACGCAATTTTTATGGAAGAAATAAAGAGAGCGTCAGAAAACATTATATATAGACTTCAAGAACTACAAACAATAATGTAGAGGGGAGAGTTCAATGACTATAACAAATATACTATTAATTTTAGTTATTCTAGTAGCAGCAGGCACAGGTATGTTTTATTTTATAAAAAAGAAACGTGAAGCGCCAACAGAAAAAACAATTGATATAGATGATAAGACTTATACGCTAGAAAAGATGCAGGAATTTGTTAAAAGAAGGTTAGATGAAATAACAAAGGTAAACTTATATGATATAGGTCTTTCAGAAGAAGAACTAAAAAGAAGAAAAAATAAGAAATATGAATTGAAAAAAGCTTTAAAAGGTTGTACATATGGAGATGTTAATGATAAAAAATATGTAAAGGAATTGATATTTGATTTACTTTCAAGAGAATATGGGGTAAATGAAGCTAATATATCAAAGGCTATACCATTTGATATTCCTTCACTATTAACACCACAAGATAAATTTGATATTCTTATATATATGTATAAAAAAGATTTTGGATATGAAGCATTAACAGAAATTATAAAAAAATATAATTTAGCAGAATTAAAATATATTGAAGGTGAAACAAAGCCATCATATGTTATAACAGCACAAGAAATTGAAGATATATTTGAACAAGAAAATTTACAATTAGATTTTGTGGATAAACTATCAATAGTAGTACAAAGAATTTATCAGTACTACAAAGGATATAGTAGTATAGATGAAATTAGAGATATGAATATAGATGGTGTATCTGGTGGTGTATCAGGACTTCCAGAAAGCTTTTTAAGCCAAGTTGCACAAACATCAGATTCAGACTATCTAGCACAAGTTTCTGAACATAAAGTTCCAAGAGCATGTGATAGTATTTGGATATTTTTCCAAGGTAAATCAATTCGTTTAGCTTTTTTAAGCTTTGGAACAGAATCTGAATTAAAAAGAGTGTGCCAAAATATATATAAATATAATAACCCAGGACAATTATCAGACACAAATGGTTATAAAATAAACGAAATGAAAGATGGTTCTCGTGTAGTTGTTGTAAGACCAAGTTTCTCTGAAACATGGGCATTTTTCGTAAGAAAATTTGATGTTAAACGTTCAACATTGGAGCAATGGTTTAAAGGAGAGCCAGGATCTGAAGATTCAATAGAATTACTAAAATATTTAGTAAAAGGTGCAAGAATTATATCAATTACTGGTGAGCAAGGCTGTGGTAAAACAACAATGCTTATGGGTATGATAGAAAATATATATGAAACAATGAATATTCGTGTTCAGGAAACAGCATTCGAGTTACACTTAAGAAAAATATATCCAACAAGAAACATTTTAACATTTAGAGAAACAGATACAATATCTGGACAAGAAGGTCTAGATGTTCAAAAGAAAACAGATGGTTCTGTTAACATCATAGGTGAGGTTGCAACAGACCCAGTTGCATCTTGGATGATACAAGCAGCACAGGTTGCATCTAAGTTTACATTATTTACTCACCATGCTAAAACTTTTCCAGATTTAGTAACAGCATTAAGAAACTCAATGTTAAGAACTGGAGTATTTAAAAATGAAAAAACAGCAGAAGAGCAGGTTATACAAGTATTAAATTTTGATATACATCTAAAAAAAGATTTTAGAGGAAAAAGATATGTAGAAAGAATAACAGAATGTATACCAATTGAAGATAAAAATGAATATACATTTGACCATAGAAAAGAAAAGACTTTAGAAGGCAAATTTGACAAATTTTTTGATAATGCAACACATTATTTTGAAAAAGTTACAGACAAAGAATTATATACATATAGAAATATATTAGAATATGTAGATGGAGAGTATGTAATTACAAATCCAATAACAGATACAAATTTAAGAGGAATGAGAGAAAATATGGATGAAACAGATTTAGAGGACTTTGATAGATTTGTAGAAAAATATTGGAAAAAAGCAAAAACAAGGGAAACTGTTTCAGTATCATCAAATATAGAAGAAAATCAACCTAAAAAAAGAGGTAGAAAACCAAAAATAGAAATCTAAAAATTAGAGGTTAGAGGTTGGAGGTTGGAATCTATTTCACTAACATCCAATTCACCAACATCTATTATAATAGGAGGTGAAATGCAAGTGTCAAACACAGTAATATATATTATAATGGGAGTTTCTGTAGCATTAATTGTAGTAATATGTATAGCATATTATATACTATCTAAAAAAATGCAAAAATCTGAATATAAAAAAATACAAAAACTTCAACAAGGAACAAAAGCTAACAATTTTTCATTGGAAATATTATATCAAAAATTATATGTAGTATATACAAAAATTCCATTCATAAAAAGATATATATTAAAATTAAGAAGAAGATTAGAAATATTAAATATAGATGATGAATATATAACAAGAAGAGATTCAGCAAAAATAATTACAAAAGCACTTGCGGTTTTACTTCCATTGATTATACTTACAATAATATTAACAAAAAGTAACTACTTATTAATGTTTATATTATTAATGTTTGAACTATTTATGATAGATGTATTATTGGATGGTTCTGTTGACAAGAAGGATAATGAATTATTAACGCAACAAATAGATTTCTTTTCTGAAATAAGACATGCTTATCATGAATATAACATGGTTGAAGAAGCTATTTATCAGGTATCACAAGATGATGAAAAAGAAATATCTAGACAAGGTGAGAAAATATATGAAATTTTGACTTCAGATGATCCAGAAACTGAACTTGAAAAATATTATGATGTAGCACCAAATAATTTCTTGAAAGAATTTGCAGGAATATCATATTTAACAAAAGAATTTGGTGATAGGAAAGTAGATGGAGCATCATTATATTTAAAAAACGTTGATAATATAACTCAAGAAATGCAAATTGAAATATTAAAAAGAGATAAACTAAACTATGTTTTTCAAAGTTTATCTTTTATATCAATAGCACCAGTATTGCTATTAGAACCAATAAAAAATTGGGCAGTATCAAATTTTTCATTTGTTAAGAATTGGTATTATGGAAAATCAGGAATGATAGTACAAATATTAATATTAATAATCACATTTATATCTTACATATTAGTTAGAAAATTAAAAGACAATGGTTCAGTAAATATGAATACAAAAAACACTGAAAATCCTTGGCAAAAAAAATTGTATAAAAATAAAGTAATAAAGAAAATAGTGGATTTATTTATACCAAAAGATGGAACAAAAGAATATAAAAAAGTAAAGGATTTATTAAAAGATGCAGCATCACCATTAAAAATAGAATGGGTATATATAAATAGAATTTGTATAGCTATTGTTACATTTTTTGCTTCGATATTTGTATTTATGTATTTACATCAAATAGCGATAGATTATGTATATACACAACCGACAACTGATTATAATTTACTGAGTATGTCAACAAAAGAAGAAAAGAAAGCTATGGAATTGACAAATCAGGATAATATATTTTTGGATATGTTTAGAGGAAAAACAAAAACAACGCAGGATGATATAGAAAGAGCATTAGCAAAATCAAAATATTATAAGGATTCAACAGAGAAAGAAATAGAAGTAGCTGCTAAAAGGATATATGGTAAATTACAAGTTGTAAATAGTGAATCATTCCAATGGTTTGAACTTTTGTTAGCATTTGTATTTGCAATAATAGGATATATGTCTCAAATATGGATTTTAATGTTTCAGGCTAAAATGAGACAATTAGAAATGGAAGATGAAGTAATGCAATTCCAAACTATTATACTTATGCTTATGAGAATAGAAAGAGTTAATGTTGAAATAATACTAGAATGGTTAGAAAGATATTCAAATATATTCAAGAGCCAAATAACAAGATGCGTTAATAACTATGAAGCAGGAGCATGGGAGGCATTGGAAGAATTAAAAAATGAAATATCATATATGCCATTAATTAGAATTATTGAAAGTTTGCAAGCAGCAGTTGAAAAGATTCCTATAAAAGATGCTTTCGATGAATTAGATTCAGAAAGAGAATATTATAGAGAAAAGAGAAAAGAATCAAATGAAAGATTAATTAGCAGACAAGGTATGATAGGAAAAGTAATAGGATTTGCACCAATGATATGCTTATTTGTAGGATATCTAATAATACCATTAGTATTTATAGGACTTACAAGTATGTCATCTACATTTAGTAATATGTCATCTACAACTTTCTAGAAAGGAGCATTATATGGAAAATGCATCAAAAGCTTTACTGATGGCTGGAGGAATATTAATTACTTTGATTATTATTAGTGCATTTGTATTAATGTTTAATCAGATAGGTGATTATGAAAAAGCACAATCAAGCAATGAAAAGGAATTACAGTTAGCTAAATTTAATTTAGATTTTGAAAGATATACAGATGATAATGGAATAAAAGGAATAGATATTATTTCATTAATAAATAAGGTAATTGATTATAATAAAAAAGCAGAAAATAATGTAACAACAAATTTAGTAGATTATAATATAAAAATGTCAATTACAGTAAGTGGATTAGAAAATTTTAATAAAAAATATGCATATGATAAAGAAAAAGATACAGATTCTTTATTCCCTCAAGATTCTTATACATTTACAAATACTAATGAATTAAAAAAAATGCTTGATAGTTTTTCTGCTAATGAAGGAATTTTAGGTATAGATAATTTAAAAATACTATCTTCAGTTTATGATTCTAGCAAAAATAAATCAGAAAATATAAAAAATATAAAAAACAAATTAATGGAGATAGATTCAAATACATATAAAAATTGGAATGGAACAACAGAACCAACTTTAGAAACAATAAAAAAGTATAGACAATATTCAGAATTTAAAACTTCAACATTTGTAATTTCACAAAATCCAGTTTATGAAAATGGTCAAATAAAAGATTTATATTTTAAATTTAGTAAGTAAGAGGTGAATTATGGAAAACGCATCAAAAGCATTAATTATGGCGGGTGGAATATTAATAGGAGTGTTAATAATATCTTTGGCGGTATATTTATTTGTAGATTTTGGTTCAACATCAGCACAAATTAATGCCCAGAATGCCCAAAAGCAATTAACAGAATTTAATACGAAATTCACATCATACGAAGATTACAAAGATAAAGATGGAAATTGGAAAATCACTATATATGATTTAATAACTCTTGCTGGATATGCGAAAGAAAATAATGAATATTATGAAGTATCAGAAGGTGAAGAAAATTTTATAGATGTAAAAATAGGTAATAATAGTATTTTACATACAACAGAAATTACTTTAATAAATCAATACGTAAATCAAGATAATGGTCTACTTACAAAATTTGAATGGAAAGAAACAGAATATCATAGCAACGGTAGAATAAAATTTATAAAATTTCAGGCGATTAAATAGATAAAAATATTGAAATGTAAAATTTTAAATGTTATAATAAAAAGGAAATAAAATTATGAAAAAGCTTGCTTTATTTTTTGTAATTATTATAATTGCATTATGTGGAATTTCATACTTGTATTTAAATTATAAAGCTGAATATAATATGTCCAAAAAAGCAAATTTAGAATTTGAAAAATACTTGAATGAAGAAGTATATGGAACTGATTTATCTACAATAATTAATAGGGCAATAGATAAAAATGAAAAAAACGAAGTTGAAAAAAATGACAAAGGAATTTATTTAAATAATGATGAAAATTCTATAAGTATAGAAATAAAGATGATAGATAATGATTCAATATATCAAATGGAAACATTTTATAAAAATGGAATGCAAAATTTTATGAAATATTATAGTAATATAAAATTTAAATGTATTGATATAAAATATCATGAATCAACAAAAAAAGTTAAATATATGTTATTTGAACAAATAACGCAATAAAATAGTTATTAAAGTTACTAATGAAAGTTAGTATAAAATATATATTATAAAATAGAAAACAAAGGAGGAAGAAAAATGGAAAATGCATCAAAAGCATTATTAATAGCAGCAGCTATATTAATAGCAATAGTACTAATATCTTTAGGAGTATATGTAATGGGAATAGGCCAAGATCAAATAAAAAGTGGTGGTATGTCAGAGATTGAAATAACAACATTTAATCAAAAATTTACAAAATATACAGGTAAACAAAAAGGAAGTACAATACGCACTATGGTTCAAGAAGTTATGTCTAATAATAATAGTGATGAAGCATCAGATGAAACTAGAGTTAGTGTTAATAGTGGTGAAGATAATCCTACATTAGTTTCTTTAAAAAATACAGAAAATGCATCACCATCATATGGAACAACATTTAAAAATACCAAAACATATAATGTAGGTTTTGATTATACTAATGGTAGAGTTACTAATATAAAAGTAACTGAATAGTAAAAAGGAGGAATAATAATGGAAAACGCAGCAGAAGCATTAAAAATGGCAGGAGCCGTATTAATATTTGTGTTAGCACTTTCCATTATTATTTTATCTTTTAATCAAGTAAGGGAAGCTGCTGATATAATAATAGATTATAGAGATAGAGAAACATCATATATAGAAGGCAATTACTATTACGAATCTACTAATTCAGTAAGAAATGTTAATTTAGAAACAATAATCCCATCTGTTTATAGAGCGTATTTAGAAGAATATACAATTGTATTTGAAGGAATTAAGCCATTATATAGATTAAAAAATAAAGAAGGCGAAATGGTAGAGCAATACACATTAGGCAATGAGTCATTTTTAGGAAATGAAAAGGACAAGGCAGTATTTATTAGAGCAATACTTTATGGAGATTTTGATACAAATAAAGCTGAATTTTTAGCTAAATTTGGTGGTAGAATAGATCTTAATGGTTGTGAAGAATTATATACCCAATTAAAGAATAAAATTAATATTACTGAATATTTAGGAGTATATTATGAGGATGATAATCCAAACATACCAGATGTAAACAAAAATGAAAAAAGAATTATAACTTACAAAGTAGAATAGTAGCTTGAAAAAAAAAATAGATAATGTTATAATGTTAAAGAAAATGGTATTATAGGAGGAAAAATAGATGAAAAATTCATTTATAACAGTAGTAGCAATAGTTCTAGTAGCTGGGTTGGTTTTTTTCGTGCCATTAATGACTATGGCAGATAGATTTGATACTACATCAAAAGCAGAAGTAGAGGCAATAGTTTCCGATTTTGTTGAAGAAGTTAGAACAACAAGAAAAATTACAGAAACTAAATATAATCAATTTTTACAAAATTTAAATTCATTAGGTTATAAATTTGATGTAGAAATGGAAGTAAAAAATTTAGATGAAAATCCAGGTAAAAAAACATCACAAACAGCAAAGGATAAAATTGGTGAAAATGTATATTATTCAGAATATACATCACAAATAGAAGAAGAACTAGAAAAAAAAGGTGTAAAAAATCTTAATACTGGTGATATAGTATTAGTTGAAGTAAGAAATGCTAATCCAACATTAGCACAACAATTACAAAACTGGGTATATAAAATAGTTGGAAATGATTCAGCTACAGTTATAGCTTCTAAAGCTGGAATGGTGCAATAAGGAGGATAAATAATGGAAGATATATTGACATCAATTATAGGCATAGCAATTGCTGCAATTTTAATGTTTATATTTCCATTAATGACTATGTCAGATAGAACAGACGATGTTTCTCAATTAACAGTAGAGATAGCAACTACTGAATTTACTGATGATGTACGATTATCAGGAAAAATTACAGCTGATGCATATAGTAAATATCTTGAAAATTTAGGATCAACAGGAAATACTTATAATGTAGAAATTGAAGTTAAGATTCTAGATGAAAATCCAAGTAGAAAATCAATTAAAGACAATAGGACTGGTTCTGATAGTACAGAAAATGTATATTATTCAGTTTACACTTCACAAATTGAAGATATCTTAAATAAAAATGGAACATATTACTTAAAAGAAGGAGATATTATTATTGTTAGTGCAAAGAATACAAGCCAGACAATAGCACAGCAATTAAAAAACTTTTTTTATACAGTTGTGGGAAAAGATATTTATACAATAGTATCATCACATAGTGGAATGATAATAGCAACAGGAATTTAAAACCTAAAAATATAGAGTAGCTTGTAATAAAAATTACAAGCTATTTTAGAATAAACCTAAGAATACGATGAGTGAAAGGATAAGATTATGAATATACAAAGTTTAGCAGTTATATTTATTATAATAATTTTACCGATATCATTAGTTTTCACATCATATACTCAAGCTAGAGTAGAAACAATTAGTTTGCAGACAACATATGATTCAAAATTAAGTGATGCGACACATGATGCTTTAAAGGCATATCAATTAAATAGTTTTATAAGCGATACGGGTTCTTTTGCAAATTCAAAAATAAGAGACATAGAAGCATCAGTAAATACATTTTTTAATTCATTATCAACTAATTTTAGTTCTCTTCGGATATACAAAAACGACATTGCAAAATTATATACCAGCACTAGTTTATACAATGTATGATGGATATTATATTTATTCACCATATAAAAATACTTGGTCTGATCAAAATATTCCAGATCAAGAATCAGGTTCATATGCTGATGGAGAAAATTTATATGGCTTAAAACCATATGTATATTATAGTTGTAGATATAAAACAAATAATTTTGACGTTACAATTACTTATTCTTTAGATAATTATATTGAAATACAAGGATATGTTAAAGATATTAATGATGGAACAAAGAAAACAGTAAGTCAATATGGATATGTATTGAATATGGCTTCAAATAAAGATGATAAAGGCGTATATGTAGATGGTAATAATGTTTATTATAATGGCATTATGATAGAAGAAGAAAATGCATTATGGGAAAATATATATGTTGATGGTGAATTAAAAAATTTGCCATATGTTAAAGTACGAGGAGTAAAATATTATAAAGAAAACGATGAAGTATTTTCTGTTTTAAATGGAAAAAAACAATTGCAACCAAATTCAACATTTGAACAAGGAAAGAGTAATGCTAAAAATTATTATAAGGAAGCAGTAGAATTATATAAGTTTATGGATAAATATGACTTACTTGATTTAACAACAGATGACATAGAAGATTCTGGTATTGGAAAAAGTGAATACTATTCTGTTGGAAAAATTTTTGATTATGGTAATGATATTGAAGCAGAGACTTCTAACTTTAATACACATAGAATAGATGTAATAAAAAATGCAATAACAAAAAATTTATCTGTAGCAATATCAAATTTTAATAATTATTCAGGTGTATCTACAGATTTTCAAATGCCAAAATTAAAAGATTCTGATTGGGATAAAATTATGGATAACATATCTATTATAAGTTTTTTCCAAGGTGCGAATATTGGAGGAAAGATTTATAACGGTTATTCAATAGTTACGAACACAAAAAATGAAGATGTTGTTATGGAAGATTCTATATATATAAAAAAGGGTGATGGAATATATAGGATTACAGAAGATGGACTAATACCTGATGGCGATACAGTAGGAATATTTAATGTTAATTTAGAAAAGAGAAGTATAGATGGTAAAGATGGACAATATTATTTACCAGTAGAAGGAACATTATCTTATGGTTCTATAGTTACGCAAGATAATATTTCAAATAATTATAATGGAAATTTATCTAAATATATAGATACTCTTGGTGATACAGGTGAGGGTAAAAAATTACAAAAAATTTATTATACTGCGTTGGCAAGAGAAAGATATAGTCTATATAGAATACAATTGTGGATACCATAAAAAAATAAAACAAAGCTAAAAGTATTTTAGTTTTGTTTTATTTTGCATAAAAAATATTAAAAAGCAAATAATAATAATAAAAGATAAAGAGGAGAAAATTATTGAAAAAAAGTAAATTGATACTAAAAATAATTTTTATAAGTTTATTATTAATTATTTACACATATATAATATGTTTTCAATCAATTCCTGATAATATTGTCATTTTTGAAGGAGAATCTATAAACTTAAAAACAATGTTAGGATTAAAAGCAGATTTGACAGAGAAAGATGAGATAATAGAGACTTTATCAAGAAATCAGACTAGCGTAATAAGCGATGCAGGTAAAAAAACGGTAAAGTTAAGCCTTTTTGAAAATATATTTTTAAAAAATGTAAATGTAGATGTATTGCCAAAAACAACAGTTATACCAGTAGGAAGTATAGCAGGAATTAAATTATATACAAGTGGAGTATTAGTAGTAGGAATGTCAGAGATACAAGGAATAGACAATAAAAAATATAAGCCATATGAAAATACTGGAATAGAAGAAGGAGACACTATAATTTCAATAAATAACAATAAAATAGAAACAACAGAAGAATTAGTAGAAAAAGTAAATGAAAGTAAAGGAAATTTAGTAGAAATACAATATGTGCATAATGAAGAGACATTGGAATGTTCAATAAAACCTGTTCAAACAAGTAACATGGAATATAAATTAGGACTATGGGTAAGAGATAGTGCAGCAGGTGTAGGAACTGTAACATTTTATGAACCATCTACACAAAGTTTTGGGGCATTGGGGCATGGAATAGCTGATATTGATACAGAACAGCTTATTGATATTGCATCTGGTGAATTTGTTACAACTAAAATTTTAAATGTAATAAAAGGTGAAAGTGGAAATCCTGGAAGAATACAAGGAACAGTTGATAATCAAAAAAATATAGGTATAATATATAAAAATACTAAATTTGGAATATATGGCAGGGTAGAAAATTTATCAAGTCTAAATATAGATAAGTCAAAGGAAATGGAATTGGCTCTAAGGGACGAAATAAAAACAGGAAAAGCAATAATTATGTGTTGCTTGGAAAATGGAAAAGTAGAAGAATACGAAATAGAAATAGAGAAAATTTATAAAGAAAATAATTATGATAATAAAAGTATGTTAATAAAAGTTACAGATGAACGATTGTTAGAGAAGACTGGCGGAATAATTCAACGGTATGAGTGGTTCTCCAATAATTCAAAATGGAAAATTTATTGGGGCAGTTACACATGTACTTGTTAATAATCCTCAAGAAGGCTATGGTGTTTTTGGAGATATTATGTTGAAACAGATGAAGACTGTTAATTAACTAAAATCAATAAGTAATAGTTTATAATGAAATTTAATTTTTCATTATAAACTATTGCTTTTTTTTATTTTTATAATATATAATAATTTTGCATTTGTAAAATTTAAATTTTAAGTTTAAATTTTATATTTGAAAATTTAGAGATAGGGTAATTATTTTGAGAGTAAAGATAAAAAACAGATGATAAAACTTTAAAGATAAAGTTATAAGTAAGATTCCTATAATATAAAAGACTGCTGAGAATTAAATTTTTCAGCAGTTTTTTATATATTATTATATAAAGTTAAACGATTTTAATTATGTCCCTTTTATTCTAATAGCATAGGTCCAATTTTAGTAACAGTACCAGCACCTAATGTAAGAACAATATCATTTTCCTTAACATTTTCTTTTAAATAAGAAACACATTCATCAAAATCAGCAATATATTTAGCATCTTTTCCTAAAGCAATAATTTTATCAACTAAATCTTTAGAAGAAATATTATAAGTATTAGTTTCTCTAGCAGCATAAATATCCAACACTATAATATTATCAAAATTTAGTAAAGCATTTGCAAAATCATCTAAAAGAGCTTTCGTTCTACTATAAGTATGGGGCTGGAAAACAACCCAAGATTTATTATGTTTTTTACCAGTTACTGATGTAGATGTAGCAACTATCTCAGTAGGATGATGACCATAATCGTCATAAATGCTAGCACCATTTAGTTTTCCTTTAAATTCAAATCTTCTATGAGCACCTGTAAATTTTTTCAAAGCAGTTTGTAAATCTTTTTTATCAATTCCATAATAATCACATAAAGATATACAAGCAAGAGCATTTAAAATATTATGAGCTCCAGGAACAGATAGCTTGATTTTTGTAAAAAATTCTCCATTTTTATATACATCAAATTCAGAAAAACCATCATTATCAAATTTTATATTTTCAGCATAAAAATTAACATCTTTATTATTTACACCATATGTAAGAATTTGTGCTTTAGTATATTGAGGCAAGTCTAAACAATTTTTATCATCACCATTAATAACTAGTAATCCATCATCTGGTAGTAATTTAACATATTTAACAAAAGCGTTTTTGATATTATCAAAAGTTTTAAAATAATCAAGATGGTCATTATCTATATTCAAAATAATTTCAGCTTTAGGGCTAAACTTTAGAAAACTTTCAACATATTCACAAGCTTCAATAATAAAATGTTCACTATTACCAACTTTATAATTACCATCAATAGCATTTAAAAAAGCACCAACTTGAATACTAGGGTCTTGTAAAGCTTCTAAAAAGCAAAGAGAAATCATAGATGTAGTAGTTGTTTTTCCATGAGTACCTGAAATACAAATAGTATCTTTAAAACATCTAGTAAGCTCACCTAAAAAATCAGCTCTTTCAATTGTTGGAATATTTAATTTTTTAGCTTCTAACATTTCAGGGTCATCTTGCTTTATTGCAGCTGAATAAACTACGACATCAGATTTAGAAACATCTTCTAAATTATGACCAATTGTAACTTTAATTCCCATAGAATTTAATTTGTCAGTAGCTTCAGATTTAGCCCAATCTGAACCAGTAACATTAAATCCCCAATTTGTAAGTATTGCTGCAATACCGCTCATGCTTACTCCACCAATACCTATCATATGTATGTTTTTATATTTTTTAATATTTTCTATATTTGGCATTTTAAAAATTCACTCCCCAATGTTTTATAACAGAATGATTATATAATTATATGGCTTAAAATTCAATAGTTTTTGAAAAATTTTTACTTTACTAAATAATATTATTTACTAGTTATAAATATTACTTTTTTGTCCCAAAAGGGACGGTTCTTTTTGGGACATTTCAAAAAAATAATAAAATTTGTAAAAAAAAGAAGGAAAAAAATTTTTTATGGAGAATAATAAAATAAGTACATAAGAATAAACTAATATGTACAAAATAATAAAAACTTAAGGAAGGCGGTGCACGCAAAATGCAAATCACAGATGTACGTTTAAGAAAAGTAAATTCAGAGAACAGAATGAAAGCTGTTGCTTCTGTAACATTCGATAACGAATTCGCAGTACATGATATCAAAGTTATCGAAAGCCAAAATGGATTATTCATAGCTATGCCTAGCAGAAAAACTCCAAACGGAGAATTCAGAGATATAGCTCATCCAATTAATGCTGAAACAAGAGAGAAAATTCAAAAAGCTATATTAGAAGCTTATGAAGCTCCAGAAACTGAAGAAACTTCAGAATCAGCAGAATAATATAAAAGTAAAAAAACTTCATTCTTAGAATGAAGTTTTTTGAATATTAGGAAAATTTTCTAAGTAGGAGGAATTTCTGTATCTATTTCATCAATTCATAAATTGCATTTGCGTAAATATTAGTAGCTAACATTAACTTATCAATATCAATAAACTCGTCAGCTTGATGACACATATCTTTATCACCTGGAAAATTCATGCCAAAACAAACAAAATTATCAAATGCTCTTGCATAAGTAGCTCCACCAATTGCTATAGGTTCAAAATTGGTTCCACAAGTTTCATTAAATATTTTACATAGTTTTTGTACGAGTTCACTTTTTTTATCTATAAATAGTGAAGGTTGAATACGTCCTAAAGTAACTTGATTTGGGAATTTTTTTTCAAAGACTTCAACTATTTCATCTGGAGTTTTAGAAACAGGAACTCTTAAATTAATGCCTATATATACTTTGCCATCTTCAATATATAATCTAGAAGTATTTAAAGTAAGAGCTCCAGA
>OIYO01001079.1_pt1 | contig 16932 bp, 13 predicted proteins | sample 1588191 | NCBI WGS metagenome assembly OIYO01 (sample SAMN03283275) | human gut metagenome | biome: human-associated habitat; material: feces | host: Homo sapiens | place: Peru | collected 2012 | reverse complement strand
TGAACTTGATGAAAATAACACCGTCGGAAAAACCGACATTGATAATTCTAAAAAAACTGTAAAGATATATAACCTTAATATGATTATTGCAGTTGGATATTGAGTAAATTCAAAAAAAGCAACCAACTTTAGAATTTGGGCTACTAAAATATTAAAAGAATATATGATAAAAGGTGTAGTTATGGATGATGAAAGATTAAAAAATCCTAATTACATATTTAGCGAGGATTATTTTGAAGAAACACTTGAAAGAATTAGAAACATTCGTTCAAGTGAGAGAAGATTTTATCAAAAAATAACGGATATATATTCTTCTTGTAGTATTGATTATGATAAAGATTCAGAAATAACAAAGGAATTTTTACTAAATGCTTTTTACATTTGGGGACATTTTTTAATAAATTTTAATTTAAATTGATAAGTGTATGAATTATGAAAAACTAAAGGAAAGGAGAGTATTGATGGAAGACAATAAATTAATTATATATAAAAATAGTGAAGGAAACATCATAGTAGATGCTATTTATAAAGATGAAACTTTATGGTTATCGCAAAAAGGAATGTCAAAGGTTTTTGAATGTTCCACAGATAATATAAGTTTACACTTGAAACATATATTTGAAGATAAAGAGTTAGATAAAAAATCAGTTACCGAGAAATGCTCGTTAACTGCCGATGATGGAAAAAACTATAATACAACTATTTATAGTTTAGATGCCATAATTGCAGTAGGATACAGAGTAAATTCGAAAAAAGCAACAGAATTTAGAATATGGGCTACAAAAATATTAAAAGAATATATGACAAAGGGTTTTGCATTAAATGATGAACGTTTTATAAATGGAAATAAATATGATGCAAAATATTTTAATGAATTATTAGAACGTATTAAAACAATTAGAGTAAGTGAAAGAATGGCATACCAAAAAATCACTGATTTATTTATTGCAACAGCAACTGATTACAATCCTAAGTCAGAAGAAGCGTATACTTTCTTTAAAATAGTTCAAAATAAGTTGCATTTCGCTATAAGTGGACATACTGCTGCTGAATTAATATATAATAGAGCAAACTCAGAAAAAGAGCATATGGGACTAACTAATTGGAAAAATTCTCCTGATGGTTTAATATATAAATATGATGTAATTATTGCAAAGAATTATTTAAACGAAGAAGAAATGAATAATTTAAAAGATTTAACAAATATATTTTTAGTATTTGCTGAAGATGAAGCAAAACAAAGGCATGTTATGACAATGAAGGATTGGATAAATGCAACTGATGATTTATTAAAGTTTAGAAGAAAAGAAGTATTAAATAATAGTGGCAGTATATCTCATAAAGAAGCGGTAGAAAAAGCTGAAAAAGAATATGAAAAATTTAGAGTTATACAAGATCAAAAATATATTTCTTCAATGGATGAATTTTATAATAGATATTTAAATGAAAATAAAGAGGAAAAATAATGAAATCTTATGACAATACAATAAAATATTATGAATTATTAATGTATTATAAAGATACATCTATTTATAAAAAATATTCATTACCTGATGATTTTCATTTTGAATTTTATAAAGATGGGAATATGAATGATTGGATAAATATTCATATTGAGAGTGGAGAATTTTGTGCTATCGAAGAAGGAATAATGATATTTCATGATTTCTACGATACATTCATTCAAGAATTAAATAAAAGATGTATATTTATAGTGGATGATAAAACAAATGAGAAGGTTGGTACTGCAACTGTATCCCTACTAAGCAAAGAAGAGTTTGGGTATAACGGTGAAGTAGATTGGGTGGCAATAAAAAAAGACTATCAAGGTAAGGGTTTAGCAAAGCCATTGATTACAAAAATATTAGAAATTGCAAATAAATTAGAGCATAAAGGTATTATTTTGCACACACAAACTACAACATGGTTGGCGGCAAAATTATACTTGGATTTTTTATTTAATATATTAAATAAAAATGAAAAAAATGGTTGGAACATTCTAAAAACTTTAACGAATCATCCAAAGTTAAATGAATTTGAAACATTAAAAATAGAAGAAGTATACGATAAAAGAAATGTTGAAATAGAGGCACAATTAAACCAAATATTTAAAGATGATAATTTTAATTATTCAGTGTGGTACAAAAATGGATTACACAATGTGTATGTTTATTATAAAAATAGTACTTATGAATATGAATATTTTGATTATGAAGATAAAATTATTTTGAAAGAAGTAGAAAACAAAAAATATAAAAGATAGGAAGTGATTTAAATGGATATGTATCAAAAGAGAAAAATGAGACAAGAAAAGAAAAATAATGATAGTCAAAAAAGTTTTCCATCAGTCGGAATTAACTGGTACCCTGGTCATATGGCAAAGACAATTAAACAGATAGAGGCTGACTTAAAATTAGTTGACATTGTTATAGAAATACTAGATGCGAGAATACCGATGTCGAGCCAGAATCCATATGTAAGGGAAATAATAAAAAATAAGAAAAAAATAATAATTTTAAACAAATGCGATTTAGCAGAAGAACAAGAAAACAATAAATGGGTAAAATATTTTGCAAATAACAATAGTACAGCAATATTATGCAATTCTAATAATGGTGAAGGTGTTCGCGGGTTAACAACAGCGATGGACAAAATTATGAAAGATGAAAAGGAAAAAGCACTAGAAAAAGGAAGAAGAGGAAAAATTATAAGAGGAATGATTATAGGCATTCCAAATGTAGGAAAATCATCTTTTATAAATAGAATATCAAACAAAACTTCAACTCAAGTTGGAAACAAGCCAGGAGTTACAAAACAAAAGCAATGGATACGTTTATCCAATAATATTGAATTACTAGATACTCCAGGAGTTTTATGGCCAAAATTTGAAAATGAACAAATTGCTTTGAACTTAGCTTATACAGGAACAATTAAGAGCGAAATACTAGAAGAAACAGAAGTTGCATACCAGTTAACGAAATTTTTAGTAGAAAATTATCAAACGAATATTATAGAAAAGTACAAATTAAATTCAGAAGAAATAAAAGAAATATTAAACAACGAAGAGTTAATGCAAAATGAAAGAATTATAGAAGTTATGAACCTAATAGGGAAAAATAGAGGAGCTATAATAAAGGGTGGACAAATAGATCTAGAGAAAACATCAAGAATTATATTAGATGATTTTAAGAATGGAAAATTAGGACGAATTACTATAGAAAAGGTAGGTAAAAAATAGTGCTAGAAATAATGGAAAGAAATAGAGATGAAATGGATGTAAATAATATGTCTCCACTTATATGGGCATATGTTGGAGACTGTGTTTATGAGCTTTATGTTAGATCGCACTTAGTTAACACAACGAAACAGAAGCCACATCAATTACATATAAAAACAATACAATATGTAAAAGCATCTGCACAAGCAATGATACTAGAAAAGATGCAAGATACTTTAACAGAAGAAGAAAAAGAAATTGTTAGAAGAGGAAGAAACGTACAAAATCATCATCTTCCTAAAAATGCAGATCCACAAGACTACATGTATGCAACAGCTTTTGAAGCTTTAATTGGTTATCTGTATTTAACTAAAAAAGATGTAAGATTACAAGAAATATTAAAAGATGTAATAAAAATGATTGACTAATTTCAAAAAACATGATATAACTTATATCATGTTAATGATATGGCCCCTTGGTCAAGCGGTTAAGACGCAGCCCTCTCAAGGCTGAATCATGGGTTCGATTCCCGTAGGGGTCACCAAAATTAAATACTCTGTAACCTAGTTGTATAAACGGTTACAGAGTATTTTTACTTCAAAAATAATGCGATTTGAATGCAACTAGATTTTTATAATGAAAAAAATTCATCTATTTTCCAACTCTTTTCTAGCATCAATATTTTCTATGTGCTAAATAGAAAAATAAAAACAAAAAAATGTTCGCAAAACTATTGACAAAGAAAAATAAAAGATATATATTATATACGAACAAAGATTTGTGTGGAGGCGTGTTATGATTTCAACATTACATATAAAAAATATAGGAATAATAGATGACGTAACTATAGATTTAGACAACGGTTTGAATATATTAACAGGAGAAACAGGAGCAGGAAAAACCCTAATAGTAGATTCATTAGGAATTATTGCAGGAGGCAGATTCTCAAAAGAAATGATAAGAAGAGGAGAAAATAATTCTTTTGTAGAACTGTGCCTGTACTTACCTGAAAATGAGAATTCTATAGATGGAAATATTATTGTTTCCAGAGAGATAAATGCTAACGGAAGAAATTCATGCAAAATAAATGGGAGACTTGTAACTGTAAATGAACTGAAAGAATTTATGAAAAATATAATAGATATTCATGGGCAATTCGATAATCAAACTCTAATGGATAAAACATATCATACAAAATATCTTGATAAATTTGTAGGAAAAGAGCTAGAAGAATTAAAAGAAAAATATATAGAACTATATTCAAGATACAAAGAGTTAACATTAAAATTGCAAAATAATTATGGTGACGATAAAGAAAAACAAAGAAGATTAGATTTGTTAAAATATCAACTGAATGAAATAGAGGCGGCCAATCTAAAAATAGGAGAAGAAGAAAAATTAGAAGAACAACGTAAGTTAATGATGAATTCAGAAAAAGTATCTGAGAATTTAAATAATGTTGATGTTAATTTAAATGAAGGAGCAATAGAGATAATTAGTGAATCAATACGAGCATTAGAAAAAATATCAACAATAGATGAAAAATATAATGAAAAATTAGTTGAACTTAAGAATATATATTATGAGGTACAAGAATTTGCTAGGGATGTATCAAACTTAAAAGAAGATGTATATTTTGATGAAAACGAAAGAAATGAAATAGAAACTAGATGTGATGTAATATATTCATTAAAAAGGAAATACGGAAATAGCATAGAAGAAATAATTAAATATAAAGAAAATATAGATAAAGAAATAAACAGAATAGAGAATTTAGAAGAAGAAAACCTAAAAATAAAAGATGAGATAAAAAAGATAAAAGTTAACATGTTAAGCCTTGCAGAGAAAATCACTGAGCTAAGAATAAAATATTCTAGTGAATTAAACGAAAAAATAAATAAACAATTATATGATTTAGATATGAAAAATGCTAAGTTTAATGCAAACATTGTTAAAGAAGAAGAATTTTCTATTAACGGGTTAAGCCATATAGAATTTATGATTTCGACAAATGCAGGTGAAGAAAATAAGCCACTCGGAAAGATAGCATCAGGAGGAGAAATGTCTAGAATAATGCTTGCAATCAAAACAGTTTTAGCAGACATTGACGAAGTGCCAGTTTTAATATTTGATGAGGTCGATACTGGAATAAGCGGAAAAACAGCAAATGTAGTTGGTCAAAAGCTAAAAACGATATCAAAAAAACACCAAGTTTTAGTAGTAACTCATCTGGCTAGTGTAGCTGCAAAGGGAGAACATAACTATTATATCTATAAGGAAACTACTGAAAATAAAACAAGAACAAAAATACAAAAACTAACAGAGGAAGAGACCATTAAAGAAATTGCAAGAATAGCTTCAGGAGATATAACAGAGATAACACTATCTCATGCTAAAGCATTAAGAAATACTGCTGCTTAGTTTTGTAGAAAGGATTGTAAATCGAATCTTGTCGAACGATTTATAAGCTTTTTATAATAATAGTATTGAAAAAAGTTATGAAAATGATATAATATAAATGTATAAGAAGAGTGCATTATACACCTTGGAAAAAAGATTTCCAGCAATCAATATAAGATTGCAAAAAAAACAGGCATTGTTGTGAATGCCTGTTTTTTCAATTATTGAAAAAATTCAACAATTGACTTTAACACCCTAAGGATACTAAAAATATATTTTAAAATATGAAATATATTATGTAATAAATAAAGAAATCCTTTTGTGTTATTTCTCTTATGTTTTGGAGAGTGCATTACATCACCCCCTTTCCGGAAATGAGGTTTCCAGAAAATATTATAGCACGGAGAAAATGAAAAAAATGTCAAAGTCTGTAATGGAAAAATATTTTCTTAAAATATTTACATAAATGTTTTAATAGAGTATAATATACACATGTTTTGAAGAAAAGGAAGTTGAAAAATATATGTTTAATTTTAATGTTGATAAAAAAACTCTCTATATAATATTAGCGATTGTTGTGCTAATTTCAATGGTAAATTACCTAAGAAATCCAGGCGAGTTGCTTGCATTACTACTAACATTACCAGGCGTTATTGTAGCAATAACATTTCACGAATTTGCACATGCATGGATGGCAGATAAGCTAGGAGATGACACACCAAGAAATCAGGGAAGACTTAATCTTAATCCATTATCACACATTGATCCATTTGGATTTATAATGCTTGTATTTGCACATTTTGGATGGGGAAAACCTGTAGAGATAAATCCAAGGAATTTTAATAGAGACAAATCAATGTCTGCACAAGAAGCCATGGTAGCTGTTGCTGGACCAGTAATGAACTTAATTATAGCAATAGTTTTATCGATAGTACTATATGCTCTAGAAGTATTCTGTCCAGTGTTCTTAATAACAAACTCAAGTGGAATTATATTAAATGTAATTTTACAAATGGCAATTGTTGTAAATATTGGATTAGGAGTGTTCAATTTAGTGCCATTGCCACCTTTAGATGGTTCTAAGATACTAATGCACTTCCTTCCATATAATGCAAAAAACTGGTTTTTGAATAATCAACATATATTTTACATAATTTTCTTAATATTATGGGTAACTGGCTTAGTGAGTTTTATAATTTCACCAGTGATAGACGTGGTTTATATGGGAATAAATATAATTATAGCCTCGGTTTTTGGCTTGTTTATATAAGGGGAGAAATTTCAGATTTATTCTGTGAGAAAATAATAAAAAAGAGGGAAAACTATAAAATGAAAAAAGACGTAATAATAATGGGAATAGAGTCAAGTTGTGATGAAACCTCAGTAGCTATAGTGAAAAATGGAAGAACACTGATTTCAAATATAATAGATACTCAGATAAGTATACATGAAAAATTTGGAGGAGTTGTTCCAGAGATTGCCTCTAGAAACCATGTTGAAGCAATTTCAAACGTAATGAAAAAATCATTAGAGGAAGCAAAGATAGAACTGAAGGATATAGACGCAATAGCATGTACGTATGGTCCAGGATTAGTTGGGGCATTATTAGTTGGGGTGTCATATGCAAAAGCATTAAGTTATAGCTTGAAAGTTCCATTAATTCCAGTCAATCATATAGAAGGGCATATAGATGCAAACTATTTAACGCACCAAGATTTAAAGCCTCCGTTTCTATGTATGTTGATGTCTGGAGGAAACACACAAATAGTACATGTTAAGGATTATACAGAATTTGAGATATTAGGCAAAACAAGAGATGATGCGATTGGTGAAGCTTTCGACAAAGTAGCTAGAGTTATTGGTTTAGGATACCCAGGAGGACCTAAGATTGATAAGCTAGCAAAAGAAGGAACCGCAAATATAGAATTACCTAAAACACATATGGAGGGACTAGATTTTAGTTTTAGTGGATTAAAAACTGCAGTAATAAACTTACACCATAAAGAACCAGATATAAACAAGGCTAACTTAGCTGCAAGTTTTGAAAAAGATGTTTCAGAAATTCTTATTACCAATATTAAACAAGCAATAAAACAAACAAATATAAAAAAGGTTGTACTGGCAGGAGGTGTTTCAGCCAACAGCTATATTAGAAATGAATTTGATAGAATGGCAAAAGAGGCAAATGTTGAAATATATTATCCGGAATTAGTGCTATGTACAGATAATGCAGCGATGATAGCTGTGGCAGGATACTATGAATATCTTAAAGGGTCAAGAGCGGATTTAAGTTTAAATGCAGTACCAAATTTAAAAATATCAGAATAGAAAGAAGAAAAAATATGTCTATATATGCAATAGCAGATTTACACTTGTCTTTTAATACAAATAAGCCTATGAATATATTTGGCTGGGACGATTATGAAGACAAAATAAAAGCGGATTGGATAAAGAAAGTAAATAAAAATGACTTGGTGTTATTACCAGGGGATTTTTCATGGGAAATGAAATTAGAAAATACATATAAAGATTTTGAATATATAAACAATTTACCAGGAACAAAAATATTGCTAAAAGGAAATCATGATTATTGGTGGAATACTTTAACAAAAATGGAAAACTTTGTGAAAGCAAATAACTTCGATAATATATTCTTCTTATATAATAACAGTTATGAGTTTGAAAATAAAATAATAGTAGGAACACGTGGCTGGACATTAACAGATGAAGATGAAAAAAATGAAAGAATTAAAGCTAGAGAGGTAGAAAGGTTGAAACTTTCTATTGAGGATGGAATAAAAAAATATGGGAATGATAAAGAAATCATAGCTTGTATGCATTATCCTCCTTTAAATAAGAATTGTTTAAACACAGAGTTTACTGAGATGTTAGAAAAGTATAATGTTACAAAATGCATATATGGACATTTACATGGCAAGGCTCAAGAAGAAGGAATAACAGGGAAGATAAATAATATTGAATACATAATGGCAAGTTGCGATTATACGGATTTTAAGTTGATAAAGATTAACTAGTTGGAAAAATTGCAAAAAAAGCTTGCAATATAAAGAAATTGTGGTATAATAAATTAGCAATTTATGTTAAACATAGAAAGGATTGAAATAAATGGATATCAAAGTTGAAAAAACAGAGAACAAAAATGAAGTAAAATTAAGCTTTAAAATAGAGGCAGAAAAATTTGACAGAGCAATAAAAGAGGTATATGCTAAAAGTGCTAAATACTTTAACGTTCCTGGATTTAGAAAAGGAAAAGCACCTTTCAATATAGTAGAAAGAATGTATGGAGATGAAATCTTCTACGAAGATGCATTTAATGAATTAGTTCCAGAAATATATGATAATGCAATAAAAGAAAATAAAATAGAAGCTGTAAGTCAACCTAAAATAGATATAAAGAATATGAAAAAAGGTGAGGATTTAGAATTCACAGCAACTGTACAAATCAAACCAGAAGTTAAGCTTGGAAAATATAAAGGTATAGAATTAAAAAAAGTAGAGTATAATGTATCTGATGAAGATGTAGATCATGAATTAGGACACATGCAAGAAAGAAATGCGAGAGTTTTATCTGTAGAAGATAGACCAGTAAAAGATAAAGATATAGCAAAGATAGACTTTGAAGGATTTGTTGATGGTGTAGCTTTTGAAGGTGGAAAAGCAGAAGGACATGAATTAGAAATCGGAAGCAAAACATTTATACCTGGATTTGAAGACCAAATAATAGGAATGAATATTGCAGATGAAAAAGACATAAAAGTAAAATTCCCAGAGGATTATTACTCAAAAGACTTAGCTGGAAAAGATGCAACATTTAAAGTAAAATTACATGAAATAAAAGAAAAGAAACTACCAGAATTAGATGATGAATTTGCTAAAGATGTTTCTGAATTTGACACAATAAAAGATTTAAAACAAAATATTAAAGAAAACAAACAAAAAGCAAACGACGAAAGAGCAAAAAGAGAATTAGAAGATGCTGCAATAGATGCAGTAGCTAAAACAACTGAAATTGATATTCCTTCAGGAATGATTGATGGAGAAGTTGCAAACATGATAGGCGAAATGGAACAACAATTATCATATCAAGGAATTTCTTTAGACCAATACTTACAAATAGTAAAGAAAACAAGAAAAGAAATAGAAGATAGTTATAAACCACAAGCAGAGAAAAATGTAAAAGCAAGATTAATTCTAGAAGCTATAATAAAAGCAGAAAAAATAGAAGCTGATAGCAAAGAAGTTGATGAAAAGATAAAAGAAATGGCAAAAAATTATGGCAGAAAAGAAGAAGAATTAAGCAAAAATGAACAGCTAAAAGAATACATAGCAGAAACAATAAAAACAGAAAAAGCAGTAGACTTCATAGTAAAAAATGCAAAAATAAAATAAGAAATAAATGAAATAGTTAGGGGGAATTATTAAATCTACAAGTGGATTGACTATAAAATACTCTAACTATTTTATGCTTTTGTTATAAACAATAATATAAAAATTAAAAATAAAAAGAGCGATAGCTCGGATGGAGGTTTTTTATGATAGAAAAAGATAGTTTAGTACCATATGTAATAGAGCAAACATCAAAAGGAGAAAGATCTTATGATATTTTTTCAAGACTTTTGAAAGATAGAATAATATTTTTAGGAGAGGATGTTAATCCAACTACATCGGGATTAATAGTAGCACAATTATTGTTTTTGGAGTCAGAAGATCCAGATAAGGAAATATATTTTTACATAAATTCACCAGGAGGATCTATAACAGATGGAATGGCTATAGTAGATACAATGAATTATATAAAATGCCCAGTATCAACAGTATGTGTTGGACTAGCAGCAAGTATGGGTTCTGTTTTACTAGCGTCTGGCGAAAAAGGGAAAAGATTTGCAACACCTAACTCAGAAATATTAATACATCAACCATTAATTGGTGGCGGAGGATTATCTGGACAAACAACAGAAATTAAAATTCATGCAGACCATATGGTAAAAACAAGAGAAAAGTTAAATAAAATATTAAGTGAAAGAACAGGTCAACCTATAGATGTAATTAATAGAGATACCGAAAGAGACCATTACATGACAGCTCAAGAAGCACTAGAATATGGATTGATTGATGGAATTATGGATAAAAGAAAATAAAATCTAATAATAAAATTCGAGTTGTATTTTATGCAACACCAAAAGACAAATAGAATATTATTATAAAAAAGGAGATATTTATGCCAAAAGGTGATAGAGAAAAAAATATAAGATGTTCGTTCTGTGGAAAACCACAAGAGAATGTTGAAAGAATAATTGCTGGTCCTGGAGTTTATATTTGTGATGAGTGTATAAAAATATGTACAAACATAATAGAAAATGACTTATATGAAGATAGTGAAATTTCGTATGAAAAAAATACTAAGCACGATTTACCTAAGCCAGAAGAAATAAAAAAGATATTAGACGAATATGTAATAGGTCAAGACGAAGCAAAGAAAACATTATCTGTAGCTGTTTACAATCATTATAAACGTATTAACAGCCAAGAAAAAGACGACAAGGATGATGTTGAAATACAAAAAAGTAATGTTTTATTGCTAGGGCCAACAGGCTGTGGCAAGACTTTGCTTGCGCAAACATTAGCTAAAATATTAGATGTACCTTTTGCAATAGCTGATGCTACAACATTAACAGAAGCTGGATATGTAGGAGAAGATGTAGAAAACATATTACTAAAGTTAATACAAGCAGCAGATTATGATGTTGAAAAAGCAGAACGAGGAATTATTTATATAGATGAAATAGATAAAATTTCAAGAAAATCTGAAAATCCTTCAATAACAAGAGATGTAAGTGGTGAAGGTGTTCAACAAGCACTACTAAAAATAGTTGAAGGAACAATTGCCTCTGTCCCTCCTCAAGGAGGCAGGAAGCATCCTCATCAAGACTTCATTCAAATGAACACACAAAATATATTGTTTATTTGTGGAGGAGCCTTTGAAGGATTAGAGAAAATAATAAAAGATAGAGTTGGAAAAAAATCAATAGGATTTGGTGCTCAAATTGAAAGCAGTAAAGAACTAGATAAATATAAAATATTTGAAGAATTATTACCACAAGATTTATTAAAATTCGGATTGATACCAGAATTTGTAGGTAGATTACCAATAATCACAACATTAAGAGAATTAGATAGAGATGCACTAATAAGAATTATAACTGAGCCTAAAAATTCTTTAGTAAAACAATATAAAAAATTGTTAAAATATGATAATGTAGAGTTAGAATTTGAACCTGAAGCCCTTGATGCAATCGTGAGCAAAGCAATAGAAAGAAAAACAGGAGCTAGAGGATTACGTTCAATAGTAGAAGAAATAATGAGGGACATCATGTTTGAAATTCCGTCTAATCCAAAAATTGAAAAATGTATAATAACCAAGAATACAGTAGAAAATAACGAGCCACCAAAACTAATAATAAATAATAACAGAGAAGTACCAGCAAAGCCAAAAAGAAGCACAACAAAGAAGAAAGTTGAAACAGCATAAACAAGAAAAAGGATGGAATAATTGTATAATTATCTCATCTTTTTTTGCTTTTATTATAAAATAAAAAATTGTAACAAAAATGTAAAAAAAATAACAACAAAAACTATTGAATAAAACATTTTGTATTGATATAATAAGCATACAAAATATGGGTACACTAAAAGAAAAAACAAAATAAAAACTAAGGAGGATAAAAATATGTTAAAATCAAACGTAAGTTATAGCACAGATAAAGATAGCTATAATGCAGGTAAAGCCTGCGCAGAAAAGGCAGTTGTAGATCTTATGGAGACTAAAGTTGCCTTTTTATTTAGTTCTGTAAAATATAATCAGAACAAACTAATTGAGGGAGCAAAATCTGTATTAGGAACGGCTCCAATAATAGGATGTACATCATCAGGCGCTATTATAGTTCCAGATGGAGTAATTTCATCAGATGATGGATTTGCAGGAATGCTTGCAATTGGTGATGATGAAACAGCGGTTGGAGTAGCAGGTTCAGAAAGAGGCAAGAATCCTAGAGAAACAGGTAGAAAAGTAGCAAAAGAAGCTATGGAAAAAGTTGGAACAGATAAGAGTCCAGCATACTTCTATATGGTAGCTTCACCAGCAGAGGAAGAAGAATATGTAAAAGGAATTGAAGATGTAATTGGAACAGTTCCATTTTTTGGTGGAAGTGCAGCAGATGATGCAGTTGCAGGAGATTGGAAAATATTTACAAACGATAAATGTTTCTCAGATGGTGTTGCAGTTGCATTTTTCTACACAAATAAGCCAATGGTAAACAAATATACAGGAGCATATCATGAAACAGTAAACTCTGGAATAATTACAAAATTAAATGGTAAGAGACAATTAGTAGAAATAGATGGAAAACCAGCTATGAACGTATATGCAAAGTGGACAGGTAAAAAAGTAAAAGATATGATGGGAATGAACTTATTATCATCAACAATAACTGCTCCATTAGGTGTAAAAGACAGATTAGGTAGCTTAATTGCAATACGCCATCCAATGGTAGGTAACGAAGATTTATCTATGAACATAGGAAATAACTTGGCAGTAAATACAGCTGTTATCCAAATGCAAGCAAGTGTTGACGAATTAATAGATTCAACAGGTAAAACTTTAAAAGAAGTTAGAACAAATCTTCCAGGAGAAGCTGGAGCATATTTATTAGTTCACTGTGGTGGAAGAAAGCTTGGAATTGGAGATAGAATAGATGAAGTTGCAAAACAATTAAAGAAAGAAGCAAAAGGTGTACCTTTCATAACAATATTTACTTTCGGAGAATATGGAACAGAAGACCATGGAGAAAATACATGTGGAGGATTAATGTTATCATTCACAGGATTTAGTAAGTGAACATCAAACTCTGTTTTAGCAGAGACCGATAAATCGGAAGAAAAAATAGAGTACAAATCTGAATCACAAAAAAAGTGTGAGATTGAAGTGAAAAATACTAAAAAGAAAGAAGGTAAGGGTATGAAAAATTTAATAGGTAGAGAATGGAAAGAAGGAACAAGTAGAATTAAGATAGAAGTGGTAAATCCAGCAACTCAAGAATTAATAGATACAGTTCCAAATGTAAGCTTAGAAGATGTAGATGAAGCCGTTAATGTTGCAAAAGAAGAGCAAAAAAAATGGGCAGAAGTTTCTATATATGAAAGAGGAGATATTTTATACAAATTTGTAGATTTAGTAGAAGAAAACAAAGAACGTTTAGCAAGACTACTTTCAGAAGAAACAGGAAAGCCTATAAAAGAAGCTAGAGGAGAAATTGCAAATGTAAGAATAGGTGTACGTGGATTTGTAGAAAAAGCAAAGCATATGTATGGAGAAAGCTTGGTTGGTTCAGCAGAAGCAGGACAAGAAAAATCAATGCAAATAACTACAAGAGCACCTTTAGGAGTAATAGTTGCTATAATTCCATTTAACTTCCCAAGTGATCTATTCTGTCAAAAAGTACCTCCTGCATTAATGATGGGAAATAGCATAATAGTAAAACCATCAAACTATAATCCTTTAACATTAATAGAATATGTAAAATTAATGGTTGAAGCAGGCGTTCCAGCAGGATGTATTCAAGTTTTAACAGGCGACGGACCAGTAGTTGGTCAAGCATTAGCTAGACATCAAGGAGTAAGTTTAGTGTCTTTAACAGGAAGTACAGGAGCAGGAATTCAAACAATGGGAACAGCTTCTCAAAACTTAACACATGTTATGCTAGAGCTAGGTGGAAATGATGCTTTTATATTATTAGAAGATGGAGATATGGATTTAGCAATAAAAGAGACAATTTGGGGAAGATTATATAACGGTGGTCAAGTATGCTGTGCAAGCAAGAGATTTTTAATCCATAATTCTAGAAAAGAAGAATTTATTAATAGAATGAAAGAGATAATTACAGGATTAAAGGTTGGAGATCCTTCAAAAGAAGATACAGATATGGGACCAATGATTAATATTAATGCTGCAAAAAGAATAGAAGAGCAGGTTAATTTAACAGTTGAACAGGGGGCTACAATTGTTTGTGGTGGAAAAAGAGAGGATGCTTACTATTATCCAACAATATTAGATAATGTTACAAAAGATATGGATGTAGCAAAAGATATGGAAATATTTGGACCTGTAATCTCAGTTATAGGATTCGATAAAGAAGAAGAAGCTATAGAAATTGCAAATCAATCATCATTTGGATTATGTGGATGTGTAATTACAAAGGATTATTCTAGAGGTATAAAGATTGCAAACAAATTGGAATGCGGTGGAGCTGTAGTTAATGGAGCAAGCTTCTTTAGAAGTTTTGAAATGCCTTTCGGAGGATGGAAACATAGTGGTATCGGAAACGAAGGAGTATCAAGCACTCTACAAGAAATGAGCAGAGTAAAAACAATAGTATTAAAAAATATACTATAAAATAATACATGGGTTTATAGGTATACCCCTAAAAACCTAAATATATATATGCAAGGAAGTTATAAAAATGGCACACACAAGATTTATATTAAATGAAACATCATACTTTGGATATGGTGCAAGAGAGGTTTTAGCAGATGAGCTAAAAGACAGAAAATTTAAAAGAGTATTTTTAGTATCTGACAAGTCATTAGTTAATGCTGGAGTAACTCAAAAAGTAATAGATATTTTAGAGGAAGCAGACGTTAAATACGAATTGTATGATGATGTTAAACCAAATCCAACAATAGAAAACGTATTAGAGGGATACAAAAAATGCAGATGGTTTAGAACAGATGTTATATTAGCAGTAGGTGGCGGATCTAGCATGGATACAGCAAAGGGAATTTCAATATTAATGGAAAATCCGGATAGAGCTGATGTTGTTTCTTTAAATGGATTATCAAATACAAAGAAAAAGGGATTGCCAATGATTGCAATGCCAACAACAGCGGGAACTGCAGCAGAAGTTACTATTAACTATGTAATTACAGACCCTGAAAGAAAAATAAAAATGGTATGTGTAGACCCACATGATATACCTGTTTTAGCAATTGTTGATACAGAGCTTATGGCATCAATGCCTAAAAGTTTAGCTGCTGCAACAGGTATGGATGCGTTAACACATGCAATAGAAGGATATATAACAAAAGATCACAATACAATGTCTCAAATGTTTTCTATGAAAGCTATCCAATTAATATATGCTAATTTAGCAAAAGCTGTTAATGAAAAAGATATAGATGCAATCGATAAGGTTGGACTAGGTCAATATATAGCTGGAATGGGATTCTCTAATGTTGGATTAGGAATAGTTCATTCAATGGCTCATCAATTAGGAGCTGTTTATGATACACCTCATGGATTAGCAAATGCTATATTATTACCAACTGTATTAGAGTTTAATGGAGCAGTTTGTGCAGATTTATATAAAGAGATATTAACACAAGGAATGGGAATTGATGCAATGAAGTTTACAGATGAAGAAGCTGTAAAAACATTATGCGAAAAAGTAAAAGACCTTGCTGAAAAAGTAGGAATTACACAAACAGTATCTGAGGTTGGAGCAAAGAAGAAGGATTTAGGAATGCTTGCAGATAAAGCTATGGTGGATCCATGCAAACCAGGAAATCCAAGAGAAGTAACAAAACAAGATTTCATAGATTTATATGAAAAAGCATGGTAAGATAGTAATGCAAATATGAAAAAGACTCTTTCATAAGGATAGAAAAATTAAATTGTAAAGAAGAAGTAATAACTATGCGATTCAAAAAATTGGTGAAGTAAAAAAAGTAAAGGCAATTCTGTAGAGATAATTGCAAATGTAGAAGAAAAGGCAATATTTAAGGATTTTTTAAACCTTAAATATTGCTTTTTTGTTTTTTTGTGAAATTAATATAAAATAATGAAAAAAATTGCATAATTAATAAAGAAAAATTGCAGTTATTTTTTTATTTGACGTTTTGCAAAAAAAATAAAAAAATTAAAAAAAGTATTGCAAAAGAAAACAAGTAATAGTAGAATAAGTGTGATGTATTTGTAATCTAAATTATAGTAAGAATAAAGATGCAAGTACAGCAAGAGCTAATAAAAAACTATAATATAGAGAGCAAATACAGAAAAAGAGGAAATTTAAAATATTATAGTAAAAAAATTTTAGCTTAAAATTTTGCAAAAAAAGAATAAAAAAGCAAAAAAAGAAAAAAACAAGATAAAGAAAGCAAAATTATAAAGTACAAAGAAGAAAAATAAAAAAATAAAAAAATAAGAAACAAAGGAGGATAAAAATGTTTATAAAAAATAAGAT
>OIYO01001078.1_pt1 | contig 16944 bp, 11 predicted proteins | sample 1588191 | NCBI WGS metagenome assembly OIYO01 (sample SAMN03283275) | human gut metagenome | biome: human-associated habitat; material: feces | host: Homo sapiens | place: Peru | collected 2012 | reverse complement strand
ACACATCTCGCCCGAGCCACGAAAAATCTCATAATGCGGAATTCGGAATTAATCCCAAACGAAACGTATGCGCAATTTTGTAGGGGCGGGCGTACTCGACCGTCCAAACGTAATGCGGAATGCGTAATGTGGGGCGGTTACAAACCGCCCCCTACAAAAAAGCCTTCCCCTAAAGGGAAATCCTAAAAAACGGATTACCCACGGCGTGGCTGCCGCAAAACGCAATGAAATCATTTTTAGGGCATCCGCCCCGATCGGTTAAGAGTTAATGATTACGGCACTTCTCCCCTTTCGTGCCTATATACATATTGTCGCCGATCGGGGCGGATGCCCTGTTTTAAACAACAAAAAATCGGGGGCGGTTACAAACCGTCTCCGATTTTTTTATACATATTTTCTTATTTATTTAACGTTTCAACAATCTTGTCGCCCATTTCGCGCGTTCCGAGCAGCTTACCGCCGTCAGACATTATATCCGCCGTTCTGTAACCCGAATTTAAAACCTCGGCAACGGCATTCTCTATACATTCCGCCTCATCGAGCAAATCAAAGCTATCACGCAGCATCATCGCACATGATAAAATCGTTGCAATAGGATTGGCAACGTTCTTTCCCGCTATATCGGGCGCGCTGCCGTGAATCGGCTCATACATTCCGAGTTTTGTGCTGCCGAGTGACGATGACGGCAACATACCGATTGAACCCGTTGTCATACTTGCCTCATCGGACAGTATATCGCCGAACATATTCTCGGTTATAATTACGTCAAACTGACCCGGGTTTCTCACGAGCTGCATTGCACAGTTATCAACAAGCATATCCTCAAACTCAACCTCGGGATATTCTTTCGAAAGCTCGTGCATTACCTCTCTCCAAAGTCTTGACGTTTCGATGACATTAGCCTTATCAACAGATGTAACCTTTTTTCTTTTGCGCTTTTTCGCAAGCTCAAAGCCTACCCTTCCGATACGCTCTATCTCGGCACGCGAATATTTAAGCTCGTCATATGCGACCTCGCCGTTGTCACGTCTGCCTCTTTCGCCGAAATACAAACCACCCGTAAGCTCTCTTACGATCACCAAATCCAGACCGTTCTCCGAAATTTCGGGCTTTAACGGACACGCGTCCGCAAGTGCCTTATACATCTTTGCCGGTCTTATATTCGCGAAAAGTCCAAGCTCGCTGCGCAAGCCGAGCAATGCTTTCTCGGGACGTTTATCACCAGGCAGAGTATCCCATTTCGGGCCACCGACCGCACCGAGCAGAACCGAATCCGACTCTTTGGCAATCCTCACCGATTCCTCGGGCAGGGGAACGCCTGTTGCGTCAATGGCACAGCCGCCCGCCAAAATATCGGTATAGTTAAATGTATGACCGAACATTTCGCCGATTTTGTCGAGAACTTTTTCCGCCTCGGTTACGATTTCGGGGCCTATGCCGTCACCTTTTACCACCGCTAAATTTATATCCATCTTTCTCACCTTATCCTGTTATGTTTTATTGTACCGCGATTTTCCGACTTTCGGGACGTCGAGGACGCCGTCCCCTACATCGTCAACGCACGCTTTGCTTGCTCGAATTTTATCACAATAAAATTCATCGCCTGCGCTGCGGCATTTCCTCTTTCCAAAAAATTTCGGGTACAACCCTCATTTTTCGGAAACCTTATTTTTATATACGTAATGTTTGCCGCAGGGGCGGATATTATCCGCCTTTTTGCAATCTTCCTACGATTCCTCATTAAAAACCGCGTTTATCCTATTATTGTTTTATCCTTTAAGCGAATTGAGCAAGCCACCCTTGTCGATTATCTCTTTTATAAAATCGGGGAACGGCTCTGCTTGATAACTTTCGCCCTTTGTAATATTCTTTATCACGCCGCTGTTGAAATCAACCTCGACTTCATCACCGTTGTCGATTTTCTCGGATGCCTCGCGGCATTCCATAATAGGAAGCCCGATATTTATCGCATTGCGATAAAAAATTCTTGCGAATGTTGCCGCGATTACACACGATACTCCTGCCGCCTTTATGGCGATAGGCGCGTGTTCGCGCGATGAACCGCATCCGAAATTGTTATGCGCGACCATAATATCTCCGTCTTTGACATTATTGACAAAATTCTTGTCTATGTCCTCCATACAGTGCGCCGCAAGCTCGGACGCGACCGCCGTATTCAAATATCTTGCCGGTATGATAACGTCCGTATCGACATTATCACCGAATTTGTGTACTCTGCCTTTTGCGTTCATATCTTCTGCCTCCTATACTTCTTCCGGTGATGCAATATAGCCCTTGATTGCCGATGCTGCGGCAACAGCCGGGCTTGCCAGATAAACCTCTGATTCGGGGTGTCCCATTCTTCCGACAAAGTTACGGTTCGAGGTCGAAATTGCTCTTTCTCCCTTTGCCAAAATGCCCATATGACCGCCGAGACACGGACCGCAAGTTGGGGTTGAAATAACACATCCTGCATTTAAGAATATATCAAACAAACCCTCGTGCATTGCCTGTGCGTATATCTTTTGAGTTGCCGGAATAATCAAGGCTCTGATTCCTTTGGCAACGTGCTTACCCTCAAACACCTTTGCGGCATTTCTCAAATCCTCGATTCTGCCATTTGTACAAGAGCCGATAACGCACTGGTCAATCTTAACTTCGCCAACCTCGTCAATCGTTCTTGTGTTCTCGGGCAGATGCGGAAAAGCAACCGTCATTTTAAGCTTGCTCAAATCTATGTCGTATACTTTTTCGTATTCGGCGTCATCATCGGCTTTATAGGCCGTGTACGGACGGTTTACTCTGTCTTTTAAATATTCCTCGGTTATCTCGTCAACCTCAAATATACCATTCTTGCCGCCTGCTTCAATCGCCATATTCGCCATACAAAGACGGTCGTCCATCGACAGGTATTTAAGACCCTCGCCCGAAAATTCCATTGATTTATAGAGCGTGCCGTCAACGCCTATCATTCCGATTATATGCAATATTATATCCTTGCCGCAAACCCATTTTGAGGGCTTTCCGATAAGGTTGAATTTTATCGCGGACGGAACTTTAAACCAAGCCTCGCCCGACGCCATTCCTGCCGCCATATCTGTGCTTCCCACGCCTGTTGAAAACGCACCGACCGCGCCATAGGTACAGGTGTGCGAATCCGCACCGATTATTGCCTCGCCCGGGGCAACAAGCCCCTTTTCGGGCAGCAAGGCGTGTTCAACGCCCATTTCGCCGACATCATAAAAGTTTGTAACGTCCATCGCGTTCGCAAACTCGCGGCATTGCTTACAATGCTCCGCCGACTTTATATCCTTGTTCGGCGTAAAGTGGTCAAGGACAATCGAAATTTTATCCTTATCAAAAACATTTTTGAACCCGTTTTGCTCAAATTCGTTTATCGCAACCGGGGTGGTAACATCGTTTCCCAGAACCATATCGAGCTTTGCACGGATAAGCTGACCCGCTCTTACGCTGTCAAGCCCTGCGTGCGCCGCCAATATCTTCTGCGTCATTGTCATTCCCATATATATTGCTCCTTTATATCAATTTACGCATTTAAAACCGCACCTGTCGATGCCGAAGTAACCAGGCGTGAATACTTTTTAAGCACGCCGTCTTTTATGTTCGGTTCTTTGGGAACAAATCCCTCTCTGCGCTTTGCAAGTTCCTCTTCCGATACTTTAAGTTCGAGCCTTCCGTTCGGAATATCTATCGAAATAATATCGCCGTCCTTAACCAATCCGATTGTGCCGCCCTCTGCCGCCTCGGGCGAAACGTGACCGATTGCCGCACCGCGCGTTGCGCCGCTGAAACGGCCATCCGTGATGAGTGCGACTTCCCTGTCAAGACCCATTCCGCATATTGCCGAGGTCGGCGAAAGCATCTCGCGCATACCCGGGCCGCCTTTCGGCCCTTCATAGCGGATAACGACAACATCACCCGAGACAATATTTCCGGCATATATCGCCGATATTGCTTCTTCCTCGCTGTCATAAACCTTTGCCGGGCCTTCGTGAACCAGCATTTCCTGTGCGACCGCACTTCTCTTTACAACCGACACATCGGGCGCAAGGTTTCCTTTGAGAACCGCGATTCCGCCTGTCGGCGAATACGGGTCGTCAATCGGGCGGATTACTTCGTAATCCAAAACGGGATGTCCCTTGATATTCTCGCCCTGGGTCTTTCCGGTAACGGTTATTGTATCTTTCTTTATCAAGCCTTTTTTGTCAAGCTCGTTCATCAGGGCGGTTATTCCGCCGGCAGCATACAAATCCTGAACGTGGTGTCCGCCCGCAGGCGCAAGATGACAAAGATTCGGGGTGTTTGCGCTGATTTCGTTTGCATAATCGAGAGTAAATTCCGCACCTGCCTCATGCGCAATCGCCGGAAGATGCAGCATCGAGTTTGTCGAACATCCGAGAGCCATATCCGCACGCAATGCGTTATATATCGCATCGGGCGTCAGAATGTCACGCGGTCTTATATCTTTCTCCAAAAGCTCCATTATCTTCATACCTGCCTGTTTTGCAAGGCGTATTCTCTCGGAATACACCGCCGGGATTGTGCCGTTTCCCGGCAGAGCAATACCCAGAACCTCGCACAGACAGTTCATCGAGTTCGCCGTGAACATACCCGAACATGAGCCGCAGGTCGGACAAGCCGCGTCTTCAAGTTCGTGCAGCTCGGTTTCGTCTATCTTTCCGGCTTTAAGAGCGCCGACAGCCTCCATGCCCGTGTTAAAATCACGGTAACAGCCCTTGAACTTTACCGAAAGCATTGGACCTCCGCTTATAATGATTGACGGGATATTTAACCTTGCCGCCGCCATTACCATACCGGGAACAACCTTGTCACAGTTCGGTATAAGCACAAGAGCATCAAACTGATGCGCTTTTGCCATAATCTCAACCGAATCCGCGATTATCTCACGCGAAACAAGTGAATATTTCATTCCCTCATGACCCATCGCAATACCGTCACAGACCGCAATCGCAGGAACTTCAACCGGTGTACCGCCGGCAATCCTGATACCGTCTTTTGCCGCTTTGGCTATATTATCGAGGTGCATATGCCCCGGAACAATCTCGTTTTGCGAATTTACCACGCCGATAATCGGGCGGCGAATTTCTTCATCCGTCATTCCGAGAGCCTTTAAAAGCGAGCGATGCGGCGTTCTGTCGATGCTCGATTTTATATTGTCACTGTTCATTAAATTTCCGCCTTTCTTTTTGTTTAACCGTAATCCGATAATAAGGTTACGATTGTGACAAAGGGCAGGGCTTTGCCCTGCCCTCTTAGATTTAAAAGAGTTATTATTTCTCGTCGTTCCAAGAATACATCTTGCGCAATTCCTTACCAACCTTTTCGAGCTGGTGCTCAGCTTTGATTCTTCTTACCGCGTTAAAGTGCGGACGATTAACCGCATTTTCCGCAATCCAGTTTCTCGCGAATGTTCCGTCCTGGATTTCCTCGAGAACCTTTTTCATTTCTTTCTTCGTTTCATCGGTGATAATTCTCTTACCTACTTCATAATCGCCGTACTCGGCTGTATCGGATATAGAGTGACGCATTTCCGAAAATCCGCCGTGATAGATAAGGTCAACGATAAGCTTCATCTCGTGGATACATTCAAAGTAAGCGTTCTGGGGGTCATATCCTGCCTCAACAAGGGTTTCAAAACCTGCTTGCATCAGGGCGCAAACACCGCCGCAGAGCACAACCTGTTCACCAAAGAGGTCTGTTTCGGTTTCCATCTTGAAAGTTGTTTCAAGAACACCTGCACGGCTGCCGCCGATACCTGCCGCATATGCGAGGGCAATATCCATTGCGTTGCCCGATGCGTCCTGATATACCGCCGCAAGACACGGAACGCCTTTGCCGGCAACATACTCGGATCTAACCGTGTGACCCGGACCCTTGGGTGCGATCATTATAACATCAACATCCTTGGGAGGAATAATCTGTTGAAAATGAATGTTAAAGCCGTGTGCGAACGCCAGAATCTTACCCGGTGCAAGGTTCGGCTCAATGCTTTCTTTGTACAGTTTTGCCTGTTTTTCATCGTTAATCAATATCATAATAAGGTCAGCTTTTGACGCCGCTTCCGCCGCCGTATAAACCTCAAAGCCTGCCTTTTCGGCAACAGCCCATGACTTACTTCCGTTATAGAGTCCGACAATGACTTTAACGCCGCTCTCTTTAAGGTTAAGTGCGTGTGCGTGTCCTTGGCTTCCATAGCCTATGATTGCGACAGTTTTGTTACTGAGCAATCCCAAATTACAATCCTCTGCATAAAAAATCTTTGCCATTTTTTATTCCTCCATTTAAAATGATTATATATAAATTTTATTTTTTTCTTGTGTTATCCTCTAATCAGACCGGTCATTCCCGTCCGAACCAAATCTTTGACATCGAACTGTTCCATAAGCGCGATAAACGCGTTTATCTTATTCGGTGCGCCCGTCATCTCAGCGGTCATAAAATCGGGCGATATATCAACGATATTCGCACGAAAAACGTTACAAATCTGCATTACGCCCGCAACATCCGCCGCGCTTACTTTTATCAAAACGTGTTCTCTGAGCACCGCATTATCCGATGACAATATGGTTATCTCTTTAACGTCAACAAGCTTTAGAACCTGATTCATAATCTGTTTGAGTGTGTCGCCGTCGGCAGATGTAACGATTGTCATTCTCGATACAGTCGGGTCCTCGGTCACACCGACCGAGAGGCTTTCTATATTATACATTCTGCGCGAAAACAGACCGGAAACGCGGTTGAGCACTCCGACATGGTTTTCGACCAAAACCGATAAAACCTGTGTGTTTGAATTTATTTTTGATGTTGTGTTCATATAAACGCGCCTCCTTTATTTATTTTCAATGTTGAGAATCGGATCCGAAATTGATTTTCCCGCCGGAACCATCGGCAATACGAAATCATCCGAATCTATTATACAATTTATAACTGAGGGCGTTTTTCTGTCCGCAACCGCCGCCGCCATAGCTTTTTCAAGTTCTTCTTTATTCGTTGCGGTGAATGCGTTCGCACCCATACCCTTTGCCACAAGCTCATAATCAGTCTTTTTATCGAGGGTTGTGTTCGAAAAACGCTTGTCATAGAACAAATTCTGCCACTGGCGAACCATACCGAGAACATTGTTGTTTATAATAACATCTATAACGGGCAAGTCATATTTCGCCGCAGTCGCAAGCTCTTGCATATTCATATGGAAACATCCGTCACCCGTGATATTTACCACAACGTAATCGGGGTTGGCAACCTGTGCGCCTATTGCCGCACCGAGACCGAATCCCATTGTTCCCAGACCGCCCGATGTAATAAACTTTCTCGGGCGTTCAACCATAAGGTACTGTGCCGCCCACATCTGGTGCTGTCCGACATCGGTTGTCGCAATTGAATCCCTGCCTATCGCGGCATTGACCGTCTCCATTATGCACTGCGGTGTGAAAACGCTGTCATACGGCTTATGAATCGGATACTCGCCTTCCCACTCATATATCTTATTCATCCACTCATCATGATGCTGTTGCTTGACGGTTTTCGCAAGCCTTTCAAGCACAAGCTTTGCATCGCCGATGATGCTGTGGTCGGTCTTTACGTTTTTGTCTATCTCTGCGCGGTCGGTGTCTATATGCAGCACCTTTGCGTTCGGAGCAAAAGTTTGAATATTACAGGTTACACGATCCGAGAACCTCGCGCCCATGGCAATCAAAAGGTCGCATTCGCTTATCGCAAGCGAAGTCGTTTTTGTTCCGTGCATTCCTATCATACCCGTAAACGCCTTGTCCGATGCCGGGAAAGCACCCAAACCCATAAGCGATAATGTTACGGGGCTGTCAATCTTTGCCCTAAAGCGTTTGAGTTCCTCTGCCGCCTCTGCGGCGATTACGCCGCCGCCGGCATAGATAAGAGGACGCTTTGCGCTCTCGATAAGCTCGATTGCCGCCTTGAAAGCGTTTTCATCGGATTCTATCTTACGTTCAACCGAGGTATCCTGAATCTCGGGTTCAAATTCACACATATTTCCGGTTGCGTCCTTGGTTATGTCAACAAGAACCGGTCCGGGTCTGCCCGACCTGGCAATTTTAAAAGCACGGCGTATCGTCGGCGCAATATCCTCAGCCGACTTAACCAAAAAGTTGTGCTTGGTTATCGGTGTTGTCACACCTACAATATCTATCTCTTGGAACGAGTCCTTACCCAAAAGGTCTGTTGTGACGTTACACGTTATCGCAACAATAGGAACGGAATCCATCATCGCCGTTGCAATACCGGTAACAAGGTTTGTCGCCCCCGGCCCCGATGTGGCAAAGACGACTCCGACCTTTCCGCTTGTCCTCGCATAACCGTCCGCAGCGTGTGCCGCACCCTGTTCATGCGATGTCAGTATATGGGTTATTCGGTCGGAATATCTGTATAGAGAATCGTATATGTTTAGGATAGAGCCGCCGGGATAACCGAACACGGTATCCACGCCCTGTTCCAACATACATTCGATTACAATATCAGCGCCTGTCAATTTCATCGTGCCACTCTCCTTAAATTAATGCTCGTATATAAAACAAAAGAACAAATATCATATCCGCTCTGCCGTTCGGCGAATCGGTCTATAAATTTTGTTCATTTAATTATATTGCATTTACGGCGTTATGTCAAGTGGTATGCGGCTATAAAATTATACAAATTTCGACCTGCATAGATAATTTAATTTGTAAGGCGGCGAATAAATCAAAATAAAACGAACAAGACCCCCGAAAAATATGGGTTGTATCCGATATTTTTCGGGGGGAACTTTGTTATATTTTACATTCCGCATTCTGCATTCTGTATTTTGCATTTTAAATACGGCACACTTGTCAACGCCATAGAGAATATTATACACGTTTTTGAATAAATAAACAAATTATGAATAAAACGTATATTTGTAGGGGCGACCCCATGTGGTCGCCCGTAATGTGTTCACCAATATATATTATTATCCATATAAATTTATGAAATTGGTTCGTATACCCGGGCGACCACATGGGGTCGCCCCTACTCGGCTTTAGTCAAGCGTAACTCTTGTTATATTTTTATATTAAATTCAAAATCGATAACCTTGTCGGTTACGCAATACTTTCGGCTGAGTGCCGGGCCACAGCTGTTCGAACCCACACCGCGGTTTTTGTAACAAACCATAACCTCGGTCGAATCCGACTTTTCAAGCTCAAACGCGTGCGCCTTTTCGTACATTTCTTCCATTGTATAATGCAGCGCCGAAAATTCAAACGCCCTGTCGGCACGGAATTCAACCGAATCGGTATCGGATTTTAATTCAAGCCACTTGACATTTATATGGTTTCCGCAATCCTGAGGAACTATGTACGGCTCGTATTCGTCCGTTACCGTGCTGTTCCACACATTCATCTTTGCGTGTTCGTGATAATCGACATAGCACTCTCTGTCACCCATACCGAAATATGTAATATCCTCGAATTCGGGCTTGAGTGCAAACCTCATCGCAAACCTCGGTACCTCGTCAATATCCTTTTTGAGATTCAAATCAAGCGATGTTTCCTCTGATGAAGTACGGTTCATCGCCTTGATGTCATTTTTATCGGCGTGAATATTCGTCTTTATTCCGTTTGAAGTTATCGTATATTCGATTTTTATGTCAAATATCGGCAAACGGCTGTTTGAGCCTTGCGCACCGTCAACTTTTATCACGCACGCCGTATCGGTAATCTCGGTGCATACCGACCTTACCTTAAAATACGTTTTGTGGAAGAATTCGCTCTCCCATATCGGCTTGACATAATTATCATTGTCGATAAGCGCGCGCCAAATAACAATATCCGACGGTCGCGCCAGCAATTCCGCTCCGTTCTTTTTGACCGAACAAATCATACCGCGCACCTTGTCAACAATAACCTCTGCCGCTCTGCTCTGTACGGTTATGTATCTCTTTCCGTCCTCTGCCGTAATTTTTCCGAGCGGCTTGCTACTTAGCGCACATATCTCTGTCGGAATCTCAAACTGTGCCCACGCAAGTCTGTGTCCGATTTCACACCAGTCATATGCCTTTGCCGTGTTCATAAATATCTCGATAAACACACCGTCTTTGACCGATTCGGGCGCGGAATAATCAATCTTGACTTTGACCGTCTCGTGCGGCTTTGCCGAAATCTTTAATTCTCCGCCGTCAATCACCTTACCGTCCGCCGTCACTTCATAGCCGAACGCAAACTCAGACAGGTCGCTGAAATCATATCTGTTTTCTATTTCGAACTCACCCGATTTTATATCAACACAGGTGATTTTAAGCGGCTCGATTACCTTTTTGTATTCCAAAAGCCCCGTTGACGGAGTTCTGTCGGGGAACACAAGGCCGTCACAGCAAAAGTTTCCGTCATGCGGAAATTCGCCGCTGTCGCCGCCGTAAATATACCCCACTCTTCCGTCCGCAAGTTTTTTCTCAACGGCATGGTCGCACCATTCCCATACGCATCCGCCGATTAAACGCTTGTGTTTATAGATTATATCCCAATAATCCTTGACTTCGCCCGGGCCGAGTCCCATCGCGTGACAGTATTCGGCAAGAAAATAAGGACGTTCGTCATTGCGCATATTTCCCTGAATTTCAAGGCATTCCAAGTTCGTGTACATACGGCTTATAATATCGACACAAGGGTCGATTTTTATTTGGTCCGCACCGTATGCCTTGTTCGGAAACGCCGTGCGTTCATAGTGAATAAGACGGCTGTCGTCACGCTTTTTTGTCCATTCCGACATTTTAACGTGATTCGTTCCGAACTGACCTTCATTGCCGAGCGACCACGAGAAAATACTCGGTGAATTTTTGTCGCGCTCAACCATTCTTATCATTCTGTCCATATACGAGCCGAGAATATCCTCGTTGCTTGCCATCTCGCCGATTGACGCAAGCGAACAGAGTCCGAACGCGTGTTCAACGCCGTGGGTTTCTTGGTCGCATTCATCCATAACATAAAGGCCGTATCTGTCGCACATCTCTAAAAATTCGGGGTGGTTCGGATAGTGCGAAGTCCTCACACAATTGATATTGTGCTGTTTCATAAGAACAATATCCCTTTCCATATCCTCTCTCGAAGTATAATACCCCGTCTTTGGATTGGAATCGTGACGGTTTACGCCCTTTAGCTTGACCGAAACACCGTTTATCAAAAGTTCACCGTCTTTTGATGTCGCAACGTTCACAAAGCCGATGCGCTTGTATATGTATTCGTCGCCGCAATCGATTAACACACCGTAAAGATTCGGATGCTCCGCCGACCAAAGCCGAGGATTATCGATTTTTACACTGTCACCGTTTTGTACTTGCGCATTCAATATAACATTGCCGCTCGGGTCGGATATTTCAACCGAAATCGGCTTGCTGCCGCCGACAAAATCATACTCAAACACAACCTCACCCGAAACGTTGGGTTTAATATAAATATCACGGATATGCTCGGTCGGACGATTTAACAAATATACATCGCGGAAAATTCCGTGGAATCTGAAAAAGTCCTGGTCCTCGAGATAACTCTCGGCGTTCCATGTGTACACCGCCGCCGTAACCGTGTTTTCTCCGACATTAACATAATCGGTTATATCAAATTCCGCCTGGAGGTGCGAACCACGGCTCATTCCGACATACCTGCCGTTTATATAAAGCTCAAAATAGCTGCTTACGCCCTCAAACACCATATACATTTTATCTGTGTTTTCAAGGTTGAATTTTCGGCTGTATACGCCGACAGGATTCATCGAAAGCGTATACGGCGGATCGTATTGAAACGGATAGTTTATGTTCGTATACCAAATCTGTCCGTATCCGAAACATTCCCAGCATGACGGAACAGGCAAAGTGTTTTCATACACAATATCCGAAATATTATCGGGAATATCCAGCGGAGATTCGAGGTATTTAAAATTCCACTCACCGTTGAGCAAGGTGCATCTGTCCGATTCTTCCCAATGCTTTGTCATTGCATCGGTCTTGTCCGAGAACGGAACATAATATGCTCTTTGGGGTTCTCTGTTTTCGGACACAACGGAAAAATCGTTGTATTTTTCGAGTTTTGAGTTCATAAAAATTCTCCTTATACATAATTTTTTGTAATCATCCGATTATAGATATATTGATATATCATATACTTTAATTTTATCACATTTTCCGCAAATTTCAATCTAAATATATTGACGATTTTTATAACAATATTGATTTTTTTAATTGTATATGTTATAATGTCAAAAAACAAAGGTTTCGGAGGAATATATGAAAATATCTGAATATCTCTCTTTTGCAACTTTAATCGAAAAAAATCTGCCGTTTTATATCGCGACAATCGGCAACCCAAAGTACCAGCCGCCCGTACACCGCCCCCTCGGAATCGAGGATTATCAGCTTTTGTACACGCTCAGCGGCGAGGGCTGTTGCTTTATAAACGGAAAGTCATATACCGTCCGCAACGGCGACCTTGTGTTCCTGCCGCCCGATGCTCCGCACGAATATTATTGTTCGGCCGATTCGTGGGAAACCCTCTATATCACCTTTAACGGGAACGGTCTCAAAGGCTTTTTTGACTTTGAACCGACCGTTTTGTCGACCGATTCGGGGCTTAAATTCACAAACAGCTATAAAAAATTATATATTCTCAAAAACAATCCCGAAATGTTCAAACAAGCAAGCATTGAGCTTTATTCTCTGTTGCTGGCGGTGCGTGAATTCACAGCGCCGTCCGCCGCCATATCGGGAAAGAAAATGCATCTTATGACGCGCGCCCTGCATTATATGTCCGACAATCGGGATTTATCCCTCAGCGACATTGCGGCGCAATTCAATATTTCAGAGGAGCATTTTTGCCGTGTTTTCAAGGAATACACGGGCTATCGTCCTTTTGAATATCTGAATCTTGTCAAGCTGCAAAAAGCAAAGGAATTATTAAAAAACACTTCGCTCTCAATCGGCGAAGTGTGTATTGAATCGGGCTTTGAAAGCCACAGTTATTTCAGTATGCTGTTCAAACGCAGCAACGGCTGTACGCCGGGCGAATACCGCTCCGCCGAATCAAAGGGCAAGCGCGAATAAATGTATTAAAGGTTTGCATATTCTTCATCCCTTAATTTTAAGCAGTCTCAAATAATCCTTTGTACCCTTGTCAATTCTATAACTTTCGATTGCTTTTTGAATTGCCTTGTTGTGCGTCCACGGGTCAAGACGGCGGTTTTCAATAACCTTTATCGCGTCATCATATTGTTTCGCAAGAGCGGTCGCAAAATACCACGCAATCATCATATTTATATAGTATTCATCGGATTTTACAGCCGCAGCCGTATCGAGATACTTTGTATCAAAATCCTCATCTAAAAAGAACTTCATCAACATTCCGATTGCATACCGTACCGTATATACCGAATCGGAATCCATCCATTCATAGATTTTGTCAATAAGTTTATCTTTATTCCTGTTGAAAATCTTTGGTTTGAACATATCACAGGTCGCCCAGTTATCGATAAAAGGTAAAAACCGCTCCGTTTCGATGATTGTCGCGTCATAATCTTTAATATGTTCAATAAGCATCGCGTGCAGATTATTCTCTTCATAATATTTATGAGGAAGAACCTTTATAAACTCCGCTGCGCCGCCGCTTTTCGAAACCTCAGCCGCAAACTTTCTCAATTGCGGAGTCCTCACGCCTATCACAAGGTCTTTATCGATATTCGGCATAAGCCTTGAATGAAAGTCCCGATATTTCAGATCCTGCATCTCAAACAATCTCTTTTGTATTTGCGTCATTAATTTTCACCTTTTCAAATTCGGAATTGCCCTACGGAAATCTCCGCAGGGCAATAACATAATTCTTATTTTAAATTAAAACTTAGAACGCTTTGTATAATGTGTGTGCAAAAGCTCGTGAGCCTTATGGCTTCCGGGTTCTGTCAAAAATTCTTTATACAAAAGTTCAATATCAGGGTTCTTGTGGCTCTTGCGGATTGCCGCGCCTTTATCCTCGCTGTACAGAGCGCCCGCACGCAATTCCTTGATATTCTTTGTCATTTGAACCCTCGCGGGAACGATAGGCTGTCCGCCGCCCGTTACACAGCCGCCGGGGCAAGCCATAATCTCGATAAAGTCATAGTCCGCCTTTCCGTCACGGATACTTTCGAGCAAGGCTCTCGCGTTGCCGAGTCCGTGAGCGATTGCGGCTTTGACCTCTAAATCACCGATTTTAACGGTTGCCTCTTTGATGCCCTGTGTTCCGCGAACCTCGGTATAGTCAAGCTTGTCGAGTTCTTCGCCGGTCAAAACGTCCGCAACGGTACGAAGGGCTGCCTCCATAACGCCGCCCGTTGCGCCGAAGATAACCGCCGCACCCGACGCCTCTTCGAACGGTTGGTCGAATTTTTCATCGGGAAGCTCGTTAAATTCGATACCTGCCGACTTAATCATTCTTGCAAGCTCGCGCGTTGAGATAACAATATCAACATCGCGGTTGCCGCCGACCTCCATTTCTTCTCTGCCGCACTCAAATTTTTTGGCAACGCACGGCATAACCGAAACGGTTACTATATTCTCGGGGTCAATATTATTCTTTTCCGCCCAGTATGACTTGATTATTGCACCGAACATCTGATGCGGCGACTTACAGCTCGAAAGATTATCGAGAAAGTCGGGGAAGTTATGCTCACAGAACTTAATCCAGCCGGGACTGCACGATGTGATAAGCGGCAGCTTTCCGCCGTTCTTAATTCTGTTGATAAGCTCTGTTCCTTCTTCCATTATTGTGAGGTCCGCGCCCGTGTCGGTGTCGAAAGTATAATCAACGCCCAAACGTCTGATTGCCGCAGCCATCTTGCCTGTTACGGCTGTGCCTATCGGCATACCGAATTCCTCGCCAAGTGCCGCACGAACCGCCGGTGCGGTCTGTACAACCACTATCTTTTCGGGGTCGGCGATTGCGTCCCAAACTTTATCCGTGCTGTCCTTTTCGCGCAGAGCACCAACGGGACAGGCAGCAATACACTGACCGCAGTTCACACACGGAACCTCAGCCAATGACATATTGAATGGTGACGCAATCGTTGTGTTAAATCCGCGCTCAGTCGCGTCGATAACCGCAACGGTCTGAATATTCTTACATACGCTTACACAGCGGCGGCAAAGCACACACTTGTTGTTATCGCGTATTATTGACGGCGATAAGTCATCTATTTCGTGTTCCGATCGAACACCCTCATAAGTGATGTCTGTCACACCGAGTTCATCGGCAAGCGTCTGAAGCTCACAATTACGGCTTCTGACACAGGTCAGACATTTTCTTTCGTGGTTTGAAAGCAAGAGTTCAAGCGTAACCTTTCTCGACGCTCTTACCTTGGGGGTATTTGTCATTACCTCAAGACCCTCTGACACGGGATAAACACACGCCGCCTGAAGGTTTCGCGCGCCTTTTACCTCAACCACACACATCCTGCACGAGCCTGTTTGGCTTATATCTTTAAGATAACACAAGGTCGGAATATTTATTCCGGCATCGCGTGCCGCCTGAAGGATAGTATAATCCGCAGGAACGCTCATGCTCTGTCCGTTTATTTTAATGTTTACGTTTTCCATATCATTCCATCCCCTCTCTTATTTCTTCTCAATCGCGCCGAAACGGCAAGTATCCATACAAGCGCCGCACTTGATACATTTAGAAGAATCAATAACAAACGGGCTTTTGATTTGACCGCTGATTGCCTCTGCGGGACAGGCTCTCGAACAAGCACTGCAACCCTTACATTTTTCGGGTATGATTGTATAACTGAGCAAGCTCTTACATACGCCCGCGGGGCATCTCTTTTCTTTAACGTGTGCCTCATATTCGTCTCTGAAATAGCGCAGAGTTGACAAAACGGGGTTCGGTGCGCTCTGACCCAGACCGCAAAGCGAACCTGCTTTTATGCTGTTGCTGAGTTCCTCGAGCCTGTCCAAATCTTCCATTGTGCCCTTACCTTTTGTAATCTTGTCAAGTATCTCATAAAGACGCTTTGTTCCGATACGGCACGGCGTACACTTACCGCAGGATTCGTCAACCGTGAATTCAAGGAAGAATTTAGCAATATCCACCATACAGTTATCTTCGTCCATTACGATAAGACCGCCCGAACCCATCATCGAACCGATGGCGATAAGCGAATCATAGTCAATCGGGGTATCCATAAGGCTTGCCGGAATACATCCGCCCGACGGTCCGCCCGTCTGTGCCGCCTTGAACTTCTTTCCGTTCGGAATACCGCCGCCTATTTCCTCTATAATTTCACGCAATGTTGTACCCATGGGTATCTCAACCAAACCGGTGTTGTTAATCTTTCCGCCGAGAGCGAATACCTTTGTACCCTTGCTCTTTTCCGTTCCGATGCTGCTGAACCAGTCAGCACCGTTGAGAATAATCTGACATATATTCGCGTATGTTTCAACGTTGTTGAGCAAGGTCGGCTTCATCCAAAGACCCTTAACCGCAGGGAACGGCGGTCGCGGACGCGGCTCACCTCTCTTACCCTCGATAGAGGTCAAAAGCGCGGTTTCTTCACCACAGACAAACGCACCGGCACCCAGACGGATTTCGAGGTCAAAGTTAAAGTCCGTACCGAAAATATTCTTGCCCAAAAGCCCGTATTCTCTTGCCTGTTCTATCGCAACATTCAAGCGATGAACCGCAATCGGGTATTCGGCGCGGATATAGATAAATCCTTGGTCGGCGCCAACGGCGTAAGCGGCAATAGCCATTGCCTCGATAACGCTGTGAGGGTCGCCCTCCAATATACTTCTGTCCATAAACGCACCGGGGTCACCCTCGTCGGCGTTACAGGCAACAAATTTTTGGTCGCCCTGTGCCTTTGCGGTGAAATCCCACTTCATACCTGTCGGGAATCCGC
>OIYO01001077.1_pt1 | contig 16946 bp, 16 predicted proteins | sample 1588191 | NCBI WGS metagenome assembly OIYO01 (sample SAMN03283275) | human gut metagenome | biome: human-associated habitat; material: feces | host: Homo sapiens | place: Peru | collected 2012 | reverse complement strand
GAAGCGTTAGGGCGGAATCCTAGGTTCCGGGCTGTTCGCGGAGAAAGCTCCCGGACACCGGCCGCTGACGCCCACAACTGCTAAACTCGCTTTCAAGGGAAGCCTCCCGGAGATGCGGCCCCGCCCGCTTAACCTCCCAACTTCTGCGCGATCGTCTCTTTCTGTAATCCCTCTCCGATGACGATGAGTACTTCCTGCCCATTGGGGATGGGATTTGCGGTCAGGCCGTCGGCGGTGGCGTTCAGCTCCACCCAGCCGGATGCATCCTGCACGAAGCCCTTCACGCGAAGCACCCGCCCGCAAGAAGGATCTGTGAACAGCGACGGGATGTTTGCTTCCAGCTTCTCGCGGGGGATGCCGGGTTCCAGAAAATAAGCCGACCCGAACGCCTTGTGCTCGTCGAAATGCAGCTTTTCGCAGCTGGCCTGACGATAACTGGCGTGGTCGATGCGGGCAAAGTCTGCTTCGGTCAGGGTGGACCAGTCCTTGGTCAGGAAGTCTTCCGATTGGAAGGTCCGGCTGCACTTACAGGCCGAAAGCGCACGGCACAGGTGCTTCTGCGTCGCTTCCAGACGCTCCGGCGAAGCCAGCTGACTGCGGCTGAACAGCACGATGCCCGCATTGGCCGCTTCCGAAGCCAAAATGTAGTCTGCCTGTTCTGAGAGCTGTTCCGGCAGCAGCGCATCCACGATGGCAATGACATTTCCCAGCTGATACCACCGGTCCAGCGGGTCGTCCCGCAGGACGTCAAAAAATTCATCCACATCAAAAATGCCGCTCGGTTCCACCAACACCCGGTCAAAGCCGCGCATGGCCATCGAGATGAGCTTGGTCCGCATCCGGCGCTGATGGGTGTCGCAGTCGCACCCGCCGCTGATCGTCTCGATCTCACACCGCTCGCCCAGCAGATCCTGCACCAGCATGGCGTCCACGTTCACCGCGCCGAAATCATTCTCCAGAATGCAGACATGATGCCCCTGCGCCACGAGATAGGCGGCATACCGGCGCAGGAACGTCGTCTTTCCCGCGCCCAGAAAGCCTGTGATAAGGTCTACTTGTACCATTGTGATCCCCTCCGCTGTTTTGATCTCAGGGTCAGTATAATCAAACTCCCGCCGCTTGTCAAATCTGCTCTTGGGCGCAAAAAAGCCGCCCCGGCTACCAGCTCCCTTTAGGAGAGCTTGCGCCGTAGGCGGTTTTGATTCTTACAGGAATTCCACGCTTCCGTCCTCGATGTGATACATCGCGCCGACGACCCGAAGGCCCGTTTCTTCCTCAATGTTGTGGATGCACAGGCTCTTTTCGATCTCCTGCACGCTGTGCCGCACATTCAGGCAGCTGGCCTTATAAGGGTCCGTTTCGTCGCCGATGGCCTTTTTGATCTCATCGGTGATGTACTTGATGTAGCCATCCGGCTCGTGGTGGATGGCGGCATCCACGGCCCCACAGTGGGTGTGGCCCAGCACCACCACCAGCCGGCAGCCCAGATGCCCTGCGGCATACTCGATGCTTCCCAGCTGGTGGTCGTCGATGACATTGCCCGCCAGCCGGATGACGAACAGTTCGCCGATGCCCGCCGAGAAGATGTTCTCCGGGATGACCCGCGAATCCGAACAGGTCACGATGATGGCATAGGGAGACTGGCCCTTGGTCCATGTGGACATCCGGATCCGGCGGGAGATATCGCCGCTCCCATTCTCTGCGTTGAGATATTTCAGGTTGCCCGCCGCCAGCTTGTAGATGGCATCTGCCGCGGTGCATACAGTGGTTTCCTGCATAAACAGCCTCCCTTTTGAAATTTTGATTCGAAAAAAGCCGCCCGGACTCCCGTAACGGGAAATTCCGGGCGGCCGTCATGCAATTAGAAGTTGATCACGCCGAGGATCAGACCTGCGACCAGGCAGATGATGGACACAGCCCACTGCCAGCCGAAGCAGTATTTGATGTGGTCCTTGATCTCGACACCGGCCAGACCGATGCCCAGATAGGTAGCAGGAGCCACCGGGCTGATGAAGGTAGCGCAGTTGCGGCAGACGACCATCGCGATGGCGATGTGAGCCGGGTTGACGCCGAACTGGTTGCCGACACCGATCAGGACGGGCAGAACGCCGTAGAAGTAAGAATCGGTATCGAACAGCAGAGCCAGAGGCACGCTCAGGATGCCGATGATGATGGGCAGGAAACGGCCCAGAGAAGCGGGGATGAAGTTTGCCATGGTGGTAGCCATCAGGTCCATGATGCCGCTCTTCTGCAGAACGCCGAGGAACACGCCGGCGCACAGAATGGTGGAGGCCATGCTCAGGCCAGCCGAAGCGTGGCTCTTGATGATGGAGTTCTGCAGCTTCTTACCGCGATAGTTGACCAGAATGGCCAGAACGCAGCCGACCATGAACGGGAAGTAAGAGGGGAAGATATCCATGACCAGCACGATGATGACGGCCAGAGTCAGGATGATGTTGAACACGAAGTTCTGCGGACGAGCCAGAGAAGTGTCCTTCTCGCCGCTGTCGGAATCGTCGTACTTGCCCTCTTCCTCAGCAGCAGCGTCGCCGAGCTTGGCGATGCGCTTCTTCTCCTGGAAGCCCCAGAAGATGGCGGTCGCGAATGCAAGGATCAGACCAACGACCTGCATAGGCATCAGCTGGCTCCACAGATCATTTGCTTCGATTTCCAGAACGCTGGCAGCGCGCATGGTGGGGCCGCCCCAAGGCATCAGGTTCATAACGCCCATAGCGGTGACGCAGATCAGCAGCAGGGTCTCGCGGCGCATGTGCAGACGCTTGTAAACGGGCAGCATGGCCGGGATGGTGATGAGGAAGGTGGATGCGCCGCCGCCGTCCAGATGGCCGATGATGGCGATGATGCAGGTCATCAGGGCAACGCCGACGACGTTGTTGCCGACCTTCTTCATCAGGGCATTGATGATCTTGTCGAACATGCCTGCATCGGTCATGACACCGAAGAACAGGACCGAGAAGATGAACAGGACCGCCGTGCCATGGACACTGGAGACGCCGGCCTTGATAAAGCCAGCCATATCATCCAGCGTGAAAGCGCCGGTCGCCACCAGAATGATGGTGGTGATGGTCGAAACGCCGACGAATGCCAGCGACGGGACCGTGACGTTGCGCAGCAGCAGCACGACAACGGCGATGACCGTAGCGAAGCCAAGCAGCGCGAGGACAGTTTCACTCATGATTGGTACTTCCTTTCCTTTTTCCGCGTGTTTGCGGGGCCGAAAGCATTCCGCAAAGTTTGCTTTTTTCATTCCCGCTTTTGATGGTTCCAGTATACCGGTGTAAACTTACATGCCAAAGCGCTTTGGATTACGCTTTGTTAAGAATCACCTTAATATCCTGTAAGGTTCAGGATGGAAGCTTGGATACATGGGTTCTCCTGCAAAAAAGGACCCGCCCAGCCCCCTTTTCGGGGGAACTGAACGGGTCCTTCCGCTTCTTGTTTGGTTTAAGATCTCTGTTTTCGGCACGCGCGGATCTCTTCCAGAAGCGTCGATGCCGACACAGGCTTCAAGATATAGCCGTCGATGACGCCATGGCTCTTAGCATCGATCAATTCCCGTGATGGCGCACTCGTCATGATGATACGGGTCAAACTGGGGAATTTTCCCCGGATGGACATGCAGAAGTCCACGCCGCTGCCCTCGGTCAGGCTCTCGTCGATGACCAGCACATCGAAGGGCTGACTGTCCAGCAGGGTCCGCACATCGCCCCGGCGGGAGCAGACGGAAACATTCAGGCCCAGACTGCCCAGCTCCTTTTCCAGCATGCTCAGGACCTTTTGGTTGTCATCGGCCGCAAGGATATGCAGGTCGTTGTCCTGCCCCCATTGCAGCTGTTCGCGCTCGCGCTCCTGTTCCAGCACCGGCAGATAAATGTAGAAGATCGAGCCTTTGCCCAGCGTGCTCTCGGCGCAGATATGGCCGCGGTGGGTCCGGATAATTTGTTCAGCCAGTGCAAGGCCCAAGCCAGTCCCCTCGCCGGTCTTTTTGGTCGTGAAGAACGGCTCAAAAATATGCTGTAACGTCTCTTTATCCATGCCGGAGCCGTTATCCGCGATACGGATGCGCACATAGCTGGGCCAGACCTCCGGAATTTTTTCATCCGGGAAGCGGAGCAGAAGTTCGCTGCGCGGAACGACATCGGCGCTCAGGGTCAGCGTGCCCTCCGCCTTGCCGATGGCGTGGATGGCGTTGATGCAGATGTTCAGCAGGACCTGCTGCAGCTGGGTCATGTTGCCCAAGACTTCTTCCTCGTTCAGGTCCACCTGTTCGAGAATTTCGATCTGCTTGGGGCAGTTCGTCTCCACCAGCTTCCGGGTCTGTTCCAGCATCTTTTTCACCGAAACAGCGTCGTAAATGGTCTCGACGTTCCGGCGGCTCATCGCGGAGATCTGCTTCACGACGTCCCGGGCCTTTTCGGCAGCTTCGCTGATTTCCCACGCGTTGTCGTAAATTTCGCTTTCCGGGTCAGCGTCCGCCATGATGAGGTCTGCATAGCCGGTGATGGGGGTCAGGAAGTTGTTGAACTCATGCGCGATACCGCCGGTCAGCGTGCCCATCAGCTGGAGCCGCTGCCCATGCTGCAAAAATTCCTCGCTGCGGTGCAGTTCTTCCAGCGCTTCGTTGACCTCCTGCAGCGACGTGATCTGCGCTGCATTCCGGTTATTTTTCTGCTGCAAATGGAAGATGAACACCGTCAGCAGCACCATGACCAGCGCGATGGAGCTGAACATGATCGCCATTTTCCGGAAGCTCTCGGCCACCGGCTGATACAGGTCGTCGTAGTCCACCACAGCGCTGACGATCCAGAAGCTGTCCCCCAGTGTCAGCTGCCGGTAGGCGCTGATCTTATGCACCCGCGGCAGACTGGGGTCTGTCCACCAATAGGAATAGTAATCCATGATGCCCGAGGTCTTTTCCTGCTGAGTGCGGAGCAGCTCGCTCAGGCTGCTCATGTCCAGCTCATTGTTCGAGTAGAGCTTCCGGCGGCCTTCCAGCACCTCGATGCCCCACTGTTCCGATTCCGGGTGCATCACGACGCGGTTATCGGCATTTTTGACCATGATATAGCCGTTCGTACCCACATGGATATCCGAGACCAGCTGCTGATACAACGTCTCGGAGTCGATGACCAGACAGATGGTCTGATCCCCCACGGCCTTTTTCATCACCAGATAGTGCCGGTCGCCCCGGTGATACTGCCAATAGCTGATGCTGCTGGTCCGGGTGATGAGGACATCACACATCGGCGTCAACCCATAGCATCTGTAGATCACGTTTCCGTCGCCGTCCTCGATCCAGAGGTCTGCCAGTGTGTCGCTGCGGGCGAGAGTCGGGCGACTGAGCGGATTGGTGCGGAGCTTGTCCGCCGCCGCATCCAGCCGGTCCGCGTACTCGTCCAGCGAGAACTGGATGCTGTCGGCAGTGCTCTGCACCACCAGTTCCAGCTGGCGGGTCTGGCTGTCGATGAGGGCGCTGCGGTAATCGTTCCACGTCACATTGGCCACGATGCCCAGCAGCACCAGCAGCACCACGCCCACCGCCACGGGGGCCAGAAGGGAACGAATGCGCTGGCGGAAGGTGTTCCGATCCCATTTTTTCATAAAAATTCTCCTTTCGCGGGATAAATCCAGCCCGGAAGCGGCCTGTCGGCTTGCTCTCAGGGGCCAAAAATGTTATACTTTTCTCAAACTCAACTTCGATCGACGATCTTCGCAGTCAGAAAAAAGGTGTTAATCAATGGCGTTTCATGTTCTTATTGTAGACGATGATCCCGCAATTTGCAAATTATTATCCAAAGTGATGATCAGCAACGAGATGGAGCCGCTCGTTGTCAACAGCGGCGCGGCGGCGCTGGACCTGATCGCGCGGCAGAGCGACACGCTGGATATGATCCTGATGGACATCACCCTCGGCGACATGGAGGGCTTCGACGTCATCCAGACCATCCGGCGGAACGGAGTCACCACGCCGGTCATCATCATCAGCGGCCGCAGCGAGGATTACGACTTCATGTATGGGCTTTCGCTGGGTGCGGACGACTATGTGACCAAGCCCTTCCGGCCGCAGATCTTGGGCGCAAAAGTCAAGGCCCTCATCCGCCGCAGCAAGAGCTTCTCGCAGGAGAACAACAGCCAGATCACCTGCGGTCCCTTCCTCTGCGACACCTCCACCATGCGGTTCTACAAGAACAACGTAGAGCTGAACCTCTCGGAAAAAGAGCGCAGTCTGCTGCTGTTGTTCGTCCGCCATCCCCAGCAGGTGTTCACGAAAGACATGATCTACGAACAAATTTGGGGCAACCTCATCGCTGTGGACGACAACGCCATCATGGTCTACATCAACCGTCTGCGCAGTAAGATCGAGGACAACGCCCGCACCCCGCAGCACATCATCACCATCCGCGGCGTGGGCTATCGGTTCGTGCCGTAAGGTTTTATTTTTTTTCTTTGCAAATGAAAAGGTCCGGTCCCTGCGCGCGGAGCAGGAACCGGACCTTTGGTTTTATGCCGGTATAAAACATAAAACCGTAAAAAAGGAGAATCGCATGAACTGTAATGCCTTCATTGCCCAGCGGAGATGAGAAGAGCGAAGGGAAATTCCGTGAAAATCATTCCGAACGAAACTGTGATTGGCAAGTCACAGGAGAACCGCTGGGCACGGCACTCAATCCTCGCGGAAGGAGAAAGGCTTGACTTCGCGGACGACATCCATGATCGTGCCGTCACGGGCTTCGATGATGCCCACCACACGGTCGCCGAACTGGACCTTCTCCGGCTCGCCGACGATGGAGTAAGCGATATCACGCAGCTCCTCGATGGTCTTGAGGGGCACACAGTCGGCCTTCTGGAGAGCCTCCAGCAGGTCAGGACGTGCGGGGTTGACGGCGACACCGTAATCGGTGACGACGATATCCACGCTCTCGCCCGGAGTGGTGACCGTGGTGACATCGGTGCAGATGGCCGGGATACGGCCCTGCAGCAGCGGAGCGATGACGATGGTGCACTTTGCACCCTGTGCGGTATCGGGATGGCCGCCCTGTGCGCCGGTGATGACACCGTCGGAACCAACGACAACATTGCAGTTGAAGTGGGTATCGACTTCCAGAGCTGCCAGAATGACGTAATCCAGTTTATTGACGAACGCGCCCTTGTTCATGGGGTTGGCGTAAGCGCCTGCGGAGATGCGGTGATGGTTGGGGTTCTTGACGTTGTTGACAGCGTCCAGATCGAAGTCCTGCGTATCCAGCAGGATGCGGACCATGCCGTCGTCCAGCAGGTCGCACATGGGCTTGGTCAGACCGCCGACGCCGAAGCCCATCTTGATGTTCCGCTCCTTCATGATCTTGGTCAGAGAGATGGTGGAAGCGATAGATGCGCCGCCGACACCGGTCTGATAGGAGAAGCCGTCCTTGAAGTACGGAGTGTTCACGACGACCTGCGTGCAGTACTCGGCCATCATCAGCTTGCGCTGATCGGTGGTGGGCTTGGCTGCGCCGGTCGCGATCTTCTCGGGGATACCGATCTGATCCACGACGCAAACGTAATCGACCTTGGTCATGGAGATGTGAGCGGGATAGTTGGGGAACGGAACGAGGCAGTCGGTGACCGCGACCACATAATCTGCCTGATTGCCGTCAACGTAAGAATAGCTCAGAACGCCGCAGTTGGTTTTGCCGCCGATACCACGGCAGTTGCCGTACTCGTCGCAGGTAGGAGCGCCGATGAAGGCGATGTCCACATGGGTCTCGCCGGTGACCAGAGCGCGGACACGGCCGCCGTGGCTGCGCATGGTGGCCAGACCCTTCAGCTTGCCGTGAGAGATGGCCTCGCCGATCTTGCCGCGGACGCCGGAGGACTCGATGTTGGTGATGGTCCCGTCCTCGATCATGGGGACCAGATCATCATGCGCCTTGCCCAGAGAGCTGGCGCTGATGGTGATGTCCTTCAGGCCCATCTTCTGGATCTCTTTCATGACCATGCAGACCACGAGGTCGCCGTCACGGAAGTGGTGGTGGAACGAAACGGTCATGCCGTCGTGGGCGTGGCACTTGACCAGAGCCTCGTGGATGTCCTTGACCATCTTATCGTGGTCGTGGTTCATAACGGGCGTGACCATGGGGCCAGCCTTCTTGAAGGGCTTGCCGTCTTTATAGTAATTGCCCTGAAAGACCTCTTTGCCGGTCTGCTTCAGGATCTCTTCAGGAATATCTCTGCCGACTGCGTTGATCATGATTAAAGATCCCCCTTATACACACCAGATGCCTTTGCCAGATCGATGGTGCGCTTTGCGCCATCGTAGAAGGCGATGTCGATCATCTTGCCGTCAACGGTGAACACGCCGATGCCCAGAGCCTTCTTGGAGTCGATCTCCTTGACGACCTTCTCTGCGAAGATGATGTCCTTCTGAGACGGGGTGAAGATCTCATGCACGATGGGGATCTGACGCGGGTTGATGATGGACTTGCCGTCGAAGCCCATCAGGTGGATGGTCTCGACGTCCTGACGGAAGCCTTCCATGTTCTTCAGGTCGGTATAAACGGTATCGAAGCACTGGACACCGGCTGCGCGGGCAGCGATGATCATGTTCTGACGTGCGCCCATCAGCTCAACGCCGGTTCCGGTGATGTGGGTCTGCAGGTCCTTGGTGTAGTCGCCGCCGGACAGTGCGATGCCGAACAGACGCTCGGAAGCTTCGCAGATGTCCAGTGCGCGCATGATGCCGCGGGCAGATTCCAGAGCAGCGATGATCAGCACATCGCCCTCGGTGCGGCCATAGGTCTTTTCGTCCTCAGCAATGGCAGCTTCGACCATCTGCACATCCTTGGGGCTTTCGGTCTTGGGGATGCGGATGGCATCACAGCCGCCGGCCACGGAAGCGCGGATGTCCTCACGCCAGTACGGGGTATCCAGACCGTTGATGCGGACGACGCGCTCGCAGCCACGGTAGTCGATGGTGCGCAGAGCGTGATACAGGCTGAAACGAGCCACGTCCTTCTGGTTCTCGGCGACAGCGTCCTCGAGGTCCAGCATGATGGAGTCGGGCTTGTAGATGTACGGGTCCTTGATCAGGCCGGGTTTCTGCGCATTCAGAAACATCATCGTGCGGCGCAGACGCTTCTTATTCGGATTGTTCATCGAATAGCACCTCCCCAAGGCAGATCCTCAAACTGTTCCACAGAGCGATAGACAGCACCCTCGATGCGGGCCTTCAGGGTGCAGTCCAGTGCGCCCTTGTCCACGATGGTGATGCGGACATTGTCGATGTCCAGATTCTTCAGCGTCTCCAGAGCCACCTTGCGGATCTGGTTGCCATACTGATTGATGACCGAGCTCTCCAGAGAGAAATCGACCTTGCCCTCGCCGGGCTCGACGGTCACCATGCAGTCGCTGGATTCCAGAGTTCCAGCAGTCGCTGCTTTCTTGATCTCCATGCTTTTTCCTCCTTAGCTGCCATTTACACTTCTTGTTTATACCGTTCAGCGGCCCATCGGATCGCGGCCGCTCTTGATGCTTCTATGATAGCCCCGGAACCTTACAGAAATCATAGCTTCAGCCTTAATATTCATTAAGAATCCGAAAAATTCTCGCTTGTACACAAGTTATGTTCTGGTTCGGTTCCCGGCTCCGCGCCGCCCTCCTCTCCGTGTTCGTTGTTCTGCTTCCAGTTTACTTCAAACCGAAGCATTTGTGAAATCGCACGTTTCGATGTTTTTCCATCAAAAAACGGAATGGGACGAAAAAAGGCTGCCGCACAGCCGTCTGACCTCTCTTGCCGGAGGTCCGCTGTGCAGCAGCCTTTCAAATTTTTTGTTACGCGTGGTTGAAGCCCTTGCCGAACACTTCGGTCGTACTCAGCATAGACATAAAGGCGTTCAGGTGTTCCTTATGGATGAAGTCCTGCAGCTGGTCCGCCTCGTGGCGGGTCAGGGTCGTGTAGATGATGTAGTGCGGCTTATTGGTGTAGGCGCCGAAGCAGGGGGTGTAGGTCGCGCCGCGCACCAGCTCCCGCATGACGAAGTCGCAGATGGGGTCTTTGTCGTCGCAGACGATGAGGATGGCCTTGCACATCTTGATCTTTTCCAACACGGCGTCGATGACCAGCGATTTGACCGTCAGACCGACAAACGAATACAGCGCTGTGTACAGGTCGAACACGAAACAGGCCGCAACGACCATGAACAGGTCGGTCAGGAACAGGGCCACCGCGATGCTGTGGACGTGGGTGTATTTTTCCACGATAAGGGCGATGACGTCCGTGCCGCCCGAGGACGCGCCTACATTAAAGAGCAGCGCCGACGCGATGGCGGGCAGCGCGATGGCGAAGATCAGATCCAGCATGGGCTGATCCGACAGCGGCCCGTTGAGGGGGCAGACCTTTTCCAGTACCATCAGCTCGATGGACATGACGAACGACGCATAGCCGGTGGTCATCGCGAACTGCTTGCCCAGAAAGATCAGGCCCACAACCAGCAGCAGGATGTTCGCCGCCGATGAAAAGGCCGAGGCCGACATGGGCGTCAACTTTGCCACCAGTGCGGCCGTACCGGTCACGCCGCCAAAGACGAAGTTGTTGGGGAATTTGAAGAAGTACACGCCCACCGACATGATGGAGATACTCAGCGTGATCATCACATACTGCTTGACGTACTTGATGACTTTTTCCCGCATCGTTGTTTCCGCAACTGTTTCCATAACACTTTTTTCCTTTCACCGCCGCGCGGCAAGAACTTTTTTCTTCCGCGGCCCAGACGCCGCACCAAAAGTATTTTAACACGGAACCTTCGCCGTTCAAGAGTCAAATCCGCGTCCGCGGCCGCCCGGGCAGGATTCCGGCACTTCCCACAAAATTTCGCGGTGATTTTTAGCCAAACAGCTTTTTGGTATTGTGGATGTAGACTGACAGGACCAATCCGACGCAGATATACAGCATCATGACCGAACTGCCGCCCGCCGAATAGAACGGCAGCGTGACGCCGATGACCGGCAGCACCCGAAGGTTCATGCCCACATTGACCGCGATCTGGGCCATCAGTGCGCCGCCGATGCCGGCACAGATGAAGGTCCCCAACAGGTCCTCGCTCCGCGCACCGGTCACGAAGGTCTTGACCACCAGCGCGAACAGCACCCCCAGCACCACACAGCAGCCCACAAAACCCGCCGCGTTGCCGATCCAGCTGAAAATAAAGTCGTTGTGCGCGTTCGGGACGCTGTAGTAGCTCCCGCCGAACAGGCCGTTGCCAAAAATTCCGCCGGAGCCAAGCGCGATCTCGCCGCGCTGCTGCTGATAGATGATGTTCTTCCAGACGGCCTCGCTCGGCGCCCAGCCGGTCTTGTTTTCCGGGTCCACGACCGCCAGGATGCGATACCACTGGTAGCCCTTGCCGATCTTATCGCTGAAGAACGCGAACGCCACCGCCATGGCCGCCGCTGCCGCCGAGATCGCCCCGATGATGTATTTCCAGCTCAGGCCCGCTGCAAACATCATGCAGCACGCAATGATGCCGTAGATGATGGCCGTGCCGTCGTCACCCTGCACATGGATGATGGCGATGGGCACGAGCATGTGCAGCAGAAGCTTGCCCAATTCTTTCGGCTCGTTGATCTTCCCCCGCACGTTGTTCAGGTGCATCGCAAAGGTCAGGATAAAGCTGATCTTCGCCAGCTCGGTGGGCTGCAGGGTAAAGCCGCCCAGCTTATACCACGAATAGTTATCGGTATCGCCCGCGTTGTAGCCGATGGTCAGCGGGCCGATGGTCACGTTCCGGATCACCAGCGTCGGCAGGACCAAGCCCCACGTCAGCGCCACATGCACCGGCCAGACTTTGACCAGACTGCGGTAATCGATGTTCGACAACAAAATGGCGATGGTCAGGCCGATCAGCGCCGAAATGCCCTGCACCAAGGCGCGGCGGTAGTCGCCGATGCCGGTGATGGCTCCGGTCACTTCGTCCACCGCAAAGCCGTTTCCCTGCTTTGCCGCCCACGACGACAGCGCCACGACTGCCATGACGCTGCTGAAGATGCACAGAAATAAATAGACCTTATCGGTCCGCTTGAAATATCGTTGAATGCTTTCCAAAAAAGCACCACCCTTCTCTTATCCAAAACGGGGTCCGCAGAGGCTTTCCGCCCCTCTGACATGCTTTTTTCCACTAAGACCCCATTTTAAGGTATTATACAGCATTCAGCGATTTTGCGCAAGACAGCGGGAATTTTTCACACTTTTTTCGTCGGCCTGTGAGAGCTTTGCAAAATCCATTCCGCCAGCCTTGACAAAGCGGACCCGACCCTCTAAAATGGACGTAGAAAACCCACTCTTTCAGAGGTTTTCTGGAGGGCTTTTTGCATGAAAGTACCATATCATCGATTTCTCGCTGCGCTCTGCGCGCTGAGTTTTCTATTTGTGGCCCTGTTTTCCACCGCGGCACTGGCCGCAGAAACGGAAAACCAGACCGCTGACACCCTGACTTCGGAGGACGCCGCACAGATGCAGCTGGCCGACGATGCCGTGACCGCTCTGACCGAGAGCGACGAATTTGCCGAGCTGGACCGCTCCGAACGCCTCCGCGCCGCGCTCGATCAGGTGAACGAGCTGGCAGACAGCGGGCTGATCCTTCCCCGCTCCATTTTCGTGGACGAAGAGAACAGCATGGTCAGCTTCGAGTACACCTGCGGCGTGCTGGGCGGCATTCTGGTGGACGAGCCGGAAGAGGAGAACGCTGCGATCTCTTCCGCCGCCATGCCGGACGTGAACCTGCAGGAGATGTCCAACGCCGCCAAAGGCGACCACGGCACAGCCATGATCTACTACACCTTTGACAACACCGTGAACAGTTCCCGCTACCCCTACTATTCTTATATGAAGGGGTTCTGGACCGCCATGGGCCTGACGACCCGCATCGATACCAAGGTGACCGTCTCGGACCTGCGCTGGATGGACCGCTATGATCTGTGCATCCTGAGCGCCCACGGTGCATACTACACCTACACCCGGGGCTGGCTTTGGAAGCACACCCGCACCGAACCGATCATCCTGCTGACCGAGGAGACGAGCTTTGCGCAGGACCTCGCCTATGGACTGGACCTGCTGACTCACCGCGTTATCAAGATCAACGGGCGCTACTGCGTCACACCGTCGTTCTTCAAAAATGCGTACCGGTTCGGCCAGCTGAAGGATACCATCATTTTCTCGGAGACCTGCGAGTTCCTTGGCGTGGACAACAGCATCGACACTTCGATGGCGGATGCCTTGATCGCGGGCGGTGCAAAGGGCGTGATCGGCTATGTCAACAACGTCTACACCGTTTACTCCCGCAGCATGCTCTGGGACACCGTGAACCATCTGATCTTGGGTCAGACGCTGGAAGCTTCCCTGCAGCACGCTTCCGATACCTACGGGGCCAATGACCTCATCTGGTACACCTCACAGGGCGGCAAGCGGCCCCATGCGGCGGCGGCCTATCCGCTGCTGTTCGGCGATTTCGGCGCGACGCTGGACGTCACACCCAGCGAATCGACCGAGCAACAGGCCGCCTAAGCGTTGCACTTTTCCGCATTTTATACTATACTAGGGGATGGCAGAGTTCTGCCATCCTCTATTTTTTCGGGATCATTTCCTTCGCCCCTTCTGCGGGCGGAGCTTCCAGATAAGGGGCGTTGTTACTATGTCTGAATTCATCACCCACTCCCGCGAAGAGACCGTCGCGCTGGGCAAGCGGATGGCTGCTGCCCTGCCCGATGGGTCGCTCATCGCATTCACCGGCGGGCTTGGCGCGGGCAAGACCGCGTTCTGCGAGGGCCTTGCCGAAGGGCTTGGCTGTACCGACCCGGTCAGCAGCCCCACCTTTGCCATCGTCAATTACTACCGGGGTCCCCGGCCGCTGGCCCACTTCGACCTCTACCGCATCTCGACCGAGAACGATCTGTGCGCCGCCGGATTCTACGATTATCTGGATCAGGGAGCCATCGTCGCCGCCGAGTGGAGCGAAAACTTTGCCGACCTGCTGGCCCCGGAAAACCCGATCCATGTCAACATCGAGCGGCTGGACGACACCACCCGCCGCATCACCATCGAGGGGGTCTGCGTATGAATATCTTAGCTGTCGATACCGCCGGAAAGACCGTGGGCGTCGCCCTGATGCAGGACGACCGTCTGCTGTACGAATGCTATCTGGACGCCGGAATGACCCACAGCGAAACGCTGATGCCGCTCATTGACGGTAGTCTCAAGCTCTGCGGGATAAAATGCGCTGACATCGACCTGTTCGGCGTGAATGCCGGTCCGGGAAGCTTTACCGGCTTGCGCATCGGACTGGCCGCTGTCAAGGGGCTGGCCTTCCCGCGTGAGACGCTCTGTGCGCCGGTCTCCACGCTGGAAGCGCTGGCCGCAGCCCACACCGGCGAAGGGACGGTCCTGTGCGCGCTGGATGCCCGCCGTGCACAGGTGTACAGCGCCGCATTCGACCTTTCCACCCACGAGCGGCTGATGGACGACGACGCCCGCGCTGTGGCAGACCTTGCTCAATTTGTAGAAAATTGCAAAAAGCCCCTGTTTTTTGTTGGTGATGGCGCATCTCTGTGCTATAATAAATACGGCAATGTTCCGGGGGTCCTCTGCGTTCCGCCGTCCCTGCGGGGAGGCCGCGCCGCCGCCGTTGCGCTGGTGGCCAAGCAGATGGCTGAGCGGGGCGAAGCCGTCCTGCCCGAGGCGCTTCTGCCGGATTACCACCGGCTCAGTCAGGCAGAGCGCGAGCGTGCCGAGCGCCTTGCCGCCGAAGCTGCCGCAAAACATCACGATGAAACGGAAAACGGAAAGGATTGACATTCCATGGCAAAACCGATCGCACTTGCCGCCGACCACGGCGGATTCGAATTGAAGGAAGCCGTCAAGGCTCATCTGGACGAGCTGGGCTTGGAGTACATCGACTTCGGGACCCACAGCACCTCCAGCGTGGATTATCCGGACATGGCCCTGCCCGCCTGTGACGCCGTTGTGAGCGGCCAGTGCGACAAAGCACTGTTGTTCTGCGGCACGGGCGTCGGCATCAGCATGGCAGCGAACAAGGTCAAGGGCATCCGCGCCTGCTGCTGCTCGGACAGCTTCAGCTGTGAATACACCCGCCGCCACAACGACGCCAACGCCCTGTGCATGGGCGGCCGTGTCGTCGGGCCGGGACTGGCATGTCAGCTGGTGGACCTGTTCCTGAACACCCCGTTCGAGGGCGGCCGACACGAAAAGCGCATCGCCAAGCTGATAGCCATTGAAAATCGTTAAAACACCATCAGCCTGTCAAACCGCAGTTGTATCCGATAGATTTTTCTATTTGTAATAAGGAGCGTGTATTATGACCCCTATGATCGTTGAGCATCCCCTTCTGCAGCACAAGATCAGCCTTCTGCGCAACAAGCAGACCGGCACGAAGGAATTCCGTGACCTCGTGGGCGAGATCGCAACTCTGCTGTGCTACGAAGCGACCCGTGACCTGCCTCTGGAAGAGGTCGAGATCGAGACGCCCATCACCATGGCAAAAACCAAGGTCCTGGCTGGCCGCAAGCTGGCTCTGGTCCCCATCCTGCGCGCTGGCATGGGTATGCTGGACGGCATGCTGACCCTGCTGCCCGCCGCAAAGGTCGGCTTCATCGGCCTGTACCGCGACGAGGAGACCCTGCAGCCGGTCGAGTACTTCTGCAAGCTGCCGCAGGACATCGCCGAGCGTGACGTTCTGGTTCTGGACCCCATGCTGGCAACCGGCGGCAGCGCCATTGATGCCATCGGCCAGATCAAAAAGCGTCACCCCCGCAGTGTAAAGTTCCTGTGCATTATCGCTGCGCCGGAAGGTCTGGAGGCTCTGAAGAAGGCGCATCCGGATGTGGATATTTTCTGCGCAGGTATGGACGATCACCTGAACGAGAACGGCTACATTGTTCCCGGTTTGGGCGATGCCGGCGACCGTATCTTCGGCACCAAATAAGAAGTGATCTGTTGAAAAGAAGGGAATTTAATTTCTATGTCAAAAAATAAAGTCGATTTTTCTAAGGGTATTTACGATGCGCGTCAGCTGGGTACGCCGCGGATGCTGCTGCTGGGCTTTCAGCACATGTTTGCTATGTTCGGCGCCACCGTGCTGGTGCCGTTGATTACCGGGTTGGATATTGCCACCACCTTGCTGATGGCCGGTCTGGGTACCCTGCTGTTCCATGTGTTTACCAAATTTAAGGTGCCTGCTTTCCTGGGCAGCTCCTTTGCGTTTCTGGGCGGTTATGCCACGGTAGCACCCAAACTGCCGGACGCCAACGGCGAGCTGACCATTGCCAACACGGAAATGCTGCCCTATGCCTGCGTGGGCGTGGCTTGCGCCGGTTTGCTGTATCTGGTGTTGGCTACCATCATCAAGATTATCGGTATCAATAAGGTGATGCGCTTCTTCCCGCCGGTTGTAACCGGCCCCATCATTGTGGCTATCGGTTTGGGCCTGGCACCCACCGCTATTTCCAACTGCAAAAATAACTGGTGGCTGGCGCTGATTGCTTTGGGTATTGTGATCGTGGTGAATGTGTTCGGTAAGGGCATGGCCAAGATCATTCCCATTCTCATTGGTATTCTCGGCGCCTATGCAGTGGCCGGTATCGTCGGTAACGGCTTTGGCGTAGAAAGCTTTGCTATTGACTTTTCTTCTGTTAAGGAAGCGGCCTGGGTGGGTCTGCCCATTCACTGGAGCTCTACTGTGTTCGGCGGTGTGCATGATACCGGTAAGGCCGTAACTGCCATCATCGCCATTATGCCTATCGCACTGGCAACCATGATGGAGCACATCGGCGATATTTCCGCTATCGGCGCCACCTGCGGCAAGAATTATATTGCCGATCCCGGTCTGCACCGTTCTTTGGCCGGTGACGGCTTGGCCACCACCATGTCTGCGTTGTTC
>OIYO01001074.1_pt1 | contig 16980 bp, 9 predicted proteins | sample 1588191 | NCBI WGS metagenome assembly OIYO01 (sample SAMN03283275) | human gut metagenome | biome: human-associated habitat; material: feces | host: Homo sapiens | place: Peru | collected 2012 | reverse complement strand
CTCTTATATAACTTATTGTTACATAGTGGACAAATACTAGTTTTATCCACGTATGCTTTAGCTTTAGAATTCTTAATTTCTGCATACCATAGTCTTACTTTATCTTCAATTTGAGAGATAAAATCATCATAGTTAAGTTTACCAAGTTCAATATCATAAAGTTGTTTTTCAATCTCACCGGTTAATTCAGCTGACTTTATATCTGATACAGGTAATGTATCAATAACATAACAGCCTCTTTCTGCAGGAACTACAGTTTTACCTTTTTTAACGATGTAACCTCGTTTATATAATCCCTCAATGGTACTAACTCTTGTTGCATCAGTTCCAAGTCCTTTCTTCTGTTGCTTAAACAAAGACTTTGCTTCTTCATCTTCAAAGTGTTGTCCTGCAAGCTCCATGGCATTAATAAGAGCAGGTTCTGTGTATCTTTTAGGTGGTTGTGTTTCACCTTTTTGTAAGCTGAAATTACAACTTACATTTGCATTTTCAGTTACTGCAGGTAAAATGTTAATTTTATCCGGAAGTGCGTCAACACTATACCAACCTTCATTAACAATAACACTACCTTTAGATACAAAATCTTTGTTATTAACAGATGTAATAATTGTTGTATCTTCAATTACTACTTTAGGATAAACAATTCTTAATAATGACTTAGCCAATAAATCATAAAGTGTAATCATATCATCATCACCAATATCAGATAGGGAAGATGGAACATTTAGAGTTGGAATAATAGCAGTATGTGAGCCAACCTTTTCATCATCAAAATGCCTTTTACTAAATTCAAGCCAATTCTCTTTAGCAAGAGAATATTTTTTGTATTCTTCAACTTGCATTAGCTTTTCAATAGTTTTTTCAACTTCGCTCATCATAGCAACCGTTAAATGTTCTGTATTAGTTCTTGGATAACTCATAAATTTCGCTTCATACAGTTTCTGCATTGTACTTTCAGCTTTTTTTAAGTCCCAATTTAAATGTTTTGCACAAGCAATTTGAAGTTGTGTTGAGTTAAAAAGCAAAGGTGCAGTTACTGTCTTTTGTTTATGCTCAATAGACTTAATAGTTCCGTTACTAGATAATGAACTAATTAATTGTTCAGCTGATTGTTTATCATCAAACTTACCTTCAATAAATTCACCTTTATAGGCTTTGTTATCATCGGTGATAAATTCACCGATGACCTTATAAAAAGGTTTCTTTACAAAGTTTTTAATTTCTTTTTCTCGATTAACTACCATTGCAAGTGTTGGCGTTTGAACTCTACCAACAGAAAGAACCTTATCAGAAGAAAATTTAACTGTCATAGCAACAGTTAAATTACCACCATAGAGCCAATCAGCAATAGCTCTTGCTTCACCGGACTTTTGAAGGTTCTGCATTTCAAAACCATCTTTTAAATGTTCAAATGCATAACGAATTTTGCCATATGTAAGGTCAGTAAGCCATACTCTTTTCCAAGGCTTTTTGCAGTTTAAACTGCGATAAATATAGTCAAAAATCAATTCACCTTCACGGTCTGGGTCAGTTGCGTTAATCAACATATCTGCCTTATCAAAAAAAGGTTTGATATAGTTATAAAGGACTTTTGTATTATCCTTTATTGCTAATTTGTATTCTTCAGGAATACAAGGAAATGCATTAATATCCCATTTAGAATACATATCTCCGTAAGAACTTGCCTTAGATAATTGTATTAGGTGACCTTGACCATGAACGAGTATGGCTTGGTCACCATTAAATTCAAATTCCCAATGACAAATACGATTATCTTTGTCATAAGGTATCCTATTTCCTGCATTAAGTGCATTTGCAATTTCTTTTGCAAGGGAGTATTTTTCTGCGTAAATTACAATCATAATTTAATCCTTTCTTATGTTCGCTTTTTTACATAAATTGTGCAAGTAGCTGACTTACCATCTGCAGTAGCAGTAATAGTTGCAGTACCAACATTTTTTGCTTTAACATAACCGTTATTATTTACTGTAGCTACACTAGTATTACTACTACTCCAATGGACTTTTTTCCTTTTAGGCGTTACTGTAGCAGTTATAGTAACACTATCAGCAACTTCTAATGTTTTAGAATAGTAAGATAAACTAATACTAGTTTCGACTTTACCATTGTTAGACCAGTTATTATTACCATAGTCAATTTTAATCTGTGTTTGAGTTTTTGGCTTTTTCTTAACAATTCTTTTTGTTACAGGTGGTTGTGTCTGAACCGGTACATTACTAGCATTATTGTTTGAACTACTATTAGAATTAGAAGATTTCTTTTTCCTTTTCTTAACAACTTTTTTAGTTGTAGGTTGTGTTGTTATTATCTTTGTGGTTGTTGGAACAGTTGATGGAGGGATAGTTGTAGTATTTACAATGACTTGATTGTTAGTAACATATTTATCTGAATTAGATGTGTATGTTTCAATAACAGAAGATACAGTTGTTTTTTCTTCTGTTGGTATTGTAGAGGATGAAGTAATAGTTGCTTCATCCAGTGTGGACAAATTGTCCACGCTATCATTATTTTTCAAAACGAAACATACAATCAAAAGGATAATAACTAAGGCAATTAGTATAATAGAAATGATTTTCTTATTAGCTAAACTAGATTTTGTTTTTGTGTTTCTTTTAATATATCTGTCTGTTAGCTCTTGAGAAATAACTGATGTATCAATGTCTTCATTATTAACAAATGATTTAATTACATCATTAAACTGAATACTTGTAATAGTATTGCCTATGACACCATATAACCCAAAATCATTAAATAAATCTATTTCATCATTACTAGCAAAAAGTAATATTCTTGATTGATTAAATACTTTTTGTAACGATTTAATTAATAAAGATATATCTATGCCTTTATGCCTAACAGAAGTATCAACTAATAGTCCAAGTGGATTATATTTCTGTCTTAAACTTTTTACAGAATCAATAGAATTTATAGAATTAACCACACCTAACAAATTAATATTAGGTGTGGCTTTTAATAGTTCTGTATATTCTTTTGAAGTCTTTTTGTCTGCAATAATAAGTATGTTCATTATTGACTCATTTCCTTCTGCTTATCTTCAAACTTAGTAGTACATATCTTATACATTAAGCTATTAGCTGGCATTAAGTTTTCAAATGGGATAACATTTGAACCACTAATAATAAGACCAGTACCAACATCAGAGTTGTTAATATATGATACTTGTGACTCAGATAAATGCCATTGATTAATAATAGCTTCTAGGTCAGATGGCTTTTGATTAAGGAGTGTAACAAAATCACTGTTATTGAGCATAGAACAGGCTTGTTTACTTTCAAGTACATCAGAAATGTTTTGTGTAGCACCACAGGCATTACCACCATACTTTCTAATCCTCTTATATACTTTAACGAAGAAATCACCGGTAGAATAAATCTGAGAGTTTGTATCATTAAACATAACAGAAAATTCATCGGTGAAAACCCAAGTTCTAACGCCTTTTGCTTTGTTTTCAACTACTCTTTGCCAAAGTAATTCAAGCGTAACAAGTAAACCTACAGTTTTAAGTTGTTCGCCAAGTTCGTTAATATCAAAGACGATAAACTTTTTGTGATATTCTACATTAGTGTGATGAGCAAAAATGTTGAAAGAACCAGTTACATATAACTCAAGAGTAGTAGCAAGTGTTTTTGCGTCTGTTGATTCATCAGTAAGTAATAGATAATATAAGTTTTCGAGTGTTGGCATTTCTGTAGTTCTGCCATTTTGATAATCTGCGTATACTTTTAGTACATATCTATCTATGATAGCTTTTTCTGTACCGGTAAGTGTTCGACCAAGAGATACTTCAATAAATGACATTATAAAGTTAGATTTAAGTGCTACTGCATTCGTGCCTTCATCAACAAAACTTAAATCAGTATCAAAGATGTTAAGATAATTAGTAGAATTTGGAGATAACTTAATTACTTCACCATTAAAAGATTGAGCAATTGGTGAATATTCGTTTTCAGGGTCAATTACTATAACTTCATCGTTAGGGAATTTTGTCATAATAGCATATAATTCTGATTTGATACTCATACTTTTACCAGAACCACTAGGTCCAAGTGTAAAAGCATTACCATTCATATTGTCTGAACGATTAATTAAAATAGGGGCTTTGGTTGTCTTATTAATACCGTAATATATTCCACCCTCTGCGAATACATTACGATTGCTAAAAGGGATAAAGTTACCTACTTCGTTTGTTAGTAAATAAAATGGCTGACCTAAAAATGTACCATCGGCATTTACTACTGGATTTGCAAAAGGTGACACACATTGTAAACCTTTCATTTGGTACTTAGAGCCACTAAGTACATCAACTTTTACTTGATGTTCAAGAGCTTTTTGCTTAATATAGAGCATAAGTTCCCTTAGTTCTTCTTCAGTTTCAGCTGAAACTAAAATATAAATACCCATCTGGTACATATCACAGTTGGAATCACCAAGTTTATCCTGTAGTTCAGTTAGCTCTTTTTCTCTGTTCTGCAATGAATAAGGAATAAATTCACCACCGTGCTTTTTGTTGTTTTCTCTACGCTTTTCAAGACGTATTTCTAAATCTTCCATCTGTCGTTTCAACATATCAAAAACATAAGATTTCTCTAACTTTTTCAAATGCTTAGAGATAGTAATCTTATAATTATTATCAAGTAAATCAGTAATGAACTCATCATCACAAGATTTACTGATACTTCTTACAAACATAACAGAGCTGAAAGTTGAACCAACTTCAATAAGTTTAGACTTAAAGGTAAAGTGCGATGGTGCAATGTAGTCTTTCAGCTTGCAATCGTGTTGAATGAATGATGATGGCAACAAAAATGGCTCATTATCGCAAGAATGATAAATGTTATGTAATATTTCAAAACATTCTTCTGTTTTGACCATAGTAATTTTACTGTCCATATCAGAAAACAAAATTTCAAACTGGTCAAAAATCTTGAATAGAATATTGATGTTATCAAGTTTTGTTTTTGGCTCAAAAGAGATAACACCAATAATAAGCTGATTACAAGTTGTGTTAACACATTTATCAACAATATTACTCATAACATTTTGATAATCTTGCAATATATCTTCTCTAACATTTTGATTGCCTTTAGGTATCATAGCTTTATCAAGCAATTCTTTGTCAAAAGGACTGTTAACTATAAACTCTTGATAATTAATGCTAGATGGGAGAGAGGATAGAAAAGTTTGATACTTATCGTAGGTAATATCTTTGTCACTATCTTTCTTTGTATTATAGTTAACTTGCTGAATAAAGAACCTCAAAGAAAAGTTATTACCACAACGGAAAATTCCGTTTGTATATACTTCATCCCAAGGTAATATATCTTGAGCAGATTTTGGATTAACTTTTGATTTTCCATATCCATCTGTTTGTTGTTTTAGATTGACTTTAACAATCTTATTTTTCTTCATAGTTATCGAATACTCCTTTACTTTGATAATGAAGTGTTATGTTACCCTTCATTACAATTAAAATCCACGCTAAAGCTGAAGAACCATTGATTTGAGCCACACTACCAGCTCCAAACAATGCAATAATCAAAAATACTGGTATTAATGCAATATCAATAGATATATTGCATACGAAATACAGTAGTGAAAAAACTCCTAATGCAACTGCAAGTCCAATACCCATTATGACCATTTGCCGAATTGACATACCCATAAAAACAGCTTTAGGTTTAATGATATTTTGTTTTGTCATATTAACTTTACGCATATATAATCCTCCTAGTCGATTAAATTAGTTAGTGATTTAGGTGGTTTAGCCATAATTCTGCATATACCGAATATAACAACAAAACGTGGAATTATTTGCTTCAGACTTGTCAAGAATGATGTAGTTGCAACTGATTGAATATTGTTAACTTCAGCTAACCACTCACTTCCTATGACATAACAAATAATCATAAAGGTCATATATAAGCAAGTGGACAAGAAAGTGCCAATAAACTTTTTGAAATAGACTTTAGATTCTTCACTAGCTACACAAGCAAAAGCAAGAGGTGAAATAGCCATTAAACAAGTCAACTCAAAAGCTCTTGAAAGTATTTTAATGAAGACACAAACTATTGCAATACCTAATACAATTAATAATATTAATTCAGGACCTCTGAAAAATATACTTTGGAAAAATCCTATAATTGAACCAATGAAATTCCACGAACTAGCGTTAATAGAAGTATTAGGATTATAAGCAGAAGTATATATAACGCTTTTAGCATTCATTTTAAGTTGACTTATTATTTGAGAATTCATTGTATTAACTGTATTAATTATGTAAGCACATACTGTTACCGATAAATCTATCCAAATTTTTGCAATTAATAACGTGCCGATAACTTTAATGATTCCTCTCATACTTGTAAAATCAAATTGTAGCATCGTATTTGTCATATTAAGACCAAATAGTATTACAACAAGAGCATAAGCGAATGCTTTTGTAATTGGAGCAATTACATTTGCTAATTTTTTCATAGAATTAGTTCCCCAAGATATTCCAAAAATGTTTTTGCCTTTGTGTGAATTTCCTGAGCCGAAATCTTTAAGAGTATTGCCAAGTTGCTTCCAAAGATATGTTACTCCTTTATATTGTCCATCCATAACATTATTAACATACTTGTTCATTGATGAAACATTATTTTCGTTAATTTTATCGATGGCTTTTTTAAAATTATCAATCGTTTTATTAAGAGTTGAAGTACATGAACTAATGTTTTTACGCATATTATTGTAGTCGTTATCTGTAATAACAACACCGTAATAATATTTTCCATTTTCATAACCTCGCCATTTAGCTTCCCCATTACTATCGGAGCTAAAGCAACTTCTACTTACAGTATCATATAAGTTTCGTAAGCTATAAAATAGAGATTGCCAATCAGTTGCTAATTCAGAAGCTTTATCAGTGTTAATATGAGAAAATTTATTGTTAGCCTCAGAACTTAGTGTATTACACCAATTGGTAACTTTTTTACAATAGTTATTGTATTTTTTAATTAGATTATATGTATCATAGAAAATATAAGTCCTTTGTGGACTTCTTGAAATATTTTCGTGTGAACGAAAATCATTAATAACCTCGTCACTAAAATGTTCTATATCCATAGTTGAACCAGTATTTTCAGCATCTACTGTTGCTGCACTTGCACCACCAGTTGTTATTGTAATCAGCATAATAACTAGCATACATAGTGCAATAAGTTTACTTCTTTTTCTGTTTGATTCATTAGCAGAAAAAGTTCTTAGTGTTTTTTTGTCATTAAATTTTTGAAACATATATAAACAACACCTCCTCACCATGGCATAGTACCTAATTAAAGGTACTATGCTATGATTTATTAACCAATGATAGCCTTCTTGATAGCGACAAGTGAGCCACATACAATACCAGCAATTACTGCACCTGCTATACCACTTTTCATTGTTCTAGGGTCTTCTTCATTGTGACCCTTAACAATCGAAAACGCAGCTGAGCCTGCATAGATAGCACAACCTGCGTATAAGATATAAAAAACAATATTAAGAATCTTATTCATAGCACCTGTGCTTACACCGGATGGACTAGTTACGGCTGATGAACTTATAGAAGTAGTAGTAATAAGTGTTGAAACTACTACAGTCATGTTGTAGATTTTTTGCATACGCTTAAGTCTTGCGTTCTTCTTGTCAGCTTTAACTGAAGGGTTATTATTACTTAATCGGTTCATTTTGTTTTCCTCCTTAAATAAAAAAAAGAGAAGTTATTTCTAACTTCTCTTTAGCGATTGGATTGTGAAATCCTTTTAGATTGATTAAGTTTTTGTGCTTTGTCAAATGCTTTAACTGCTTCTTTTGATAAATCTATTACTGCAGTAACACCAGCTGATGCAGATGCAGCTCCAGCTTTTGCAACGGTAGAACTAGCCTTTGCAGTAGCTTTAGTAGTTTTTGCAACATTAGCAGTACCTTGAATAGAGTTGCGATATTTATTAATATCAATAACTTTATCTAAGTTTCTAGTTGTGACTTTTTCCATATTAACCGGCTTGTTCTGATTAGCAAATAAACTTTTTGTTTTGTCTGTTGGTGTTACAATACCGTCCTTACTAATCTTAACAAAATCATATTTTTCACATTTCTCAAAATAATTTTGAACCTGTTTAAATTGTTGTGGATTAGAATAACTTAATTTATTAAGGTCAATTTGATTAACGTACTGAAAAATTTTAAGGTCATCACCATTACCTTGAAGATTAATTGCAACTGTATTTTGTAATTGATTATTAGCAATATAATTTTTTTGGTCTTTCTCAAACTGTTCTAGAAAAGACTGAGAATTAATATGTTCTTTGCCTTTGTCAGTTAAAGAATAAGTAGCGTTATCATATTTCAAATAACCATCATCAACAGCTTTGTTAAATGCAGTAGTGACATTATCTTTAAGTTTGTAATCAGATATGTTACTTATGTCATTATAACTAATAGAACCGTTAACATCACAAAAAGCAATATCAGTATGTTGACCGGTAAAGTTATAGTTATGTTGTTGTTCTACTGCCTTATTGGGTTGTACAACTTGTTGTTGCCTATGTTTGTCCAAAAACATTTGAATACTTCTTATAGAATTAAGAACTTGAGTAAGACCATTTTTAATTGGTCTTGCAACATTAAATTGTTGAGCAGTATCTTCAATACTATTCATTATCATCACCTCCTTACCGTCAGCTTCGTATATTAATGCTTAACATTAACATACGGAGCTGAATAATCGTATTCAGATTCATCGACTTCATTATCATCAAAATCCGGTACCGGCTTAATATCATAGTCCATATTCATCACCTCCTTACATAAATTCCTCAATGTCATCGAGAACACCGGAAGTTTCGTCATAAATTGATGGGTCAATATCATCTTCGTTTGCATAATCAGGAACTGGGTTATATTCTTGATTATCAGCTTCTTGTGAATATTCAATATATTCATCATCAGATACTTCATCATTAACTGGTGGTGGGCAATTATTAACTTCTTCAAATTCTCTTGATAATCTTTCTTGAGTTTCTTTATTCTCAATCTCTTTCTGTTTATCGTATTGTTCTTTTGATAGCTTATCGTTATCCTCATGTTTGCTATACATCTTTTCATAATTAATAAGTCTTTGCTCCCATATTGGTGCAAATTCTTTATCAATATAAGTGTTGTTCTTAACGTACTCTTTGTACTTAGAACCACATTCAGCAAACAATGGGTGGTTAATAGTATCAAATTTCATAGTTATTAACGGTCTTTCATAACCTAAAAAACAAATTACTTTACCTCCATAAGGGATACTTTCAGCTTTAGGCTTAATAACTTCTTTGATTTCATCAGGATACAGTAGTGGACGCTCACCATAACCTTCAGTATCTTGTCCACCTCCACCCATTTGGCTACCACTACCACGGTTAAAGGATTTACTATCATTTCTGACTGTAATTTTACCTAGCTTATCAGATACATACTGTAATGTATCATTATCGATAGTACCTAATAGAGTAAAGATATTACAGTTACCTATAATACTTTCATATGTCTTTTCATAAATAGCTTTTAACTGTGATAAACCTTGAAGAACAATACAAATTCTTAAGTTGTAGGAACGAGCAACTGCTAGTGTATTTTCAAATGCAGGTATTTCACCTATATTAGCAAATTCGTCCATTTCACAACTAACAAGTAAAGGCATACAACCATCATATTTTAAGTCTGCAACTTTTCTTAACCTCTCAAAAAATTGTGAATAGAAAATGTTACAAACAACTTTATATGTATTACGAGCTGATGGAATGATAAGGAAGATTGCAGTTTTTTCAACACCAACGTTATCAAAGTCCATTTCATCGGTTGAAGTAATGGCATCAAGGTCTGTAGTTGCGAACAAACTAAGTCTTGTAGATAATACTTCGTTGATTGAAGATTGTGTTTCCTGAGCGTTACCTTGCATACCACCCCAGTTTGTACTTGCAATGTCATACGGATATTTTGTTGCGTGTTCATTAAGGCAACGAGCCAACTCACAACTCATATCAATAGCACCATTCTTATATCTAATACTATTAACTAGTCTTACAACTCTACCAAAAGTCTTGATTTCATTTTCAGACTTATAAAGATACATCATAAGTGCTATTAATAACTTTTGTGCTGCACCGGAGAAGAAGTCTTCTTTTTCACCTTCACCTGCAGTATTCTTCATAAAAAGTGATGCAATATCTACAACATCTTGCTCAGATGTGATATAAGCAAATGGGTTATAAGAATTAGAATAGTTAAGGTTAACTAAATTAAGAACCTTAACTTTGTAACCATTCTTTTTTAACACTTTGGCACAATCTCGATACAATTCACCTTTAGGGTCGGTAACGATATATGAACCGTTCATTTGTAGAATGTCCGGTTTAATCTTACGGAAAGATTTACCAGCACCTGAGCCACCAATAACAAGCTCATTTAAGTTATTTAAAACTTTTGAAGAAGTTGAAACAAAGAAATCTTTGCCAATAGGTATCTTATTGTTTGTTTTTTGTGACTCCTTTTGTATAAATTTCATTCTGCTAGTACTCATCCAATCAGCAGAACCATGTTCCATTCCCTTGAAATTGTTTTTTGTGTCCATAGATAAGGCCCAAAAAACAAGCAGAAATAACACATAAACATACCATATATTCAAATTTAATTTTAATATTTGGACAATTACAGAACTTGATAAGGATAAAGTATAATTAAAATCAATAATGTGAGAACATACATCTACTATGTTATCAATACTAAATTCAGACACTTTGTGATATTGTGAATAATCTAAATAACCATAGATTATAAAAGAAATAAACAAAAAAGTTATAATAAAAAGTATAGAATAACCAATCAACTTAGTCTTTATTGATGTTTCTTTACGCATTATATTTTTTGCCAATAAACCACTTCCTTAAGAGAAAAGGGTGGACGAATTGTCCACCCTTAATGATTTGTCATTATCTTGTAATGCTATTATTAACTGCATTAGCTTGTTGAAGTACATCATTGATTTTCTTCAAGTCCTTAGCATTAAACTTAATTGCAATGTTACCATTGTTAAGTTCCTTAGTTTTGATACGAAGATTTGAATTTTCTTTCAATGCTTTCATTTCATTTGGAGTGCATTCTAAGTAATTGTACTCTGTATTGTACTCATTAATAGCAACATTCCTAAGTTCTTGAAATGCCGACTTATCAGTTGGAATAACAATACCATGATAATCGCCTTTACTATCCTTGTAACTAGGTAAAGATAATTGAGGCTCACCATTTGCATTAGCGTACAACTTAGCATTGTGAATTACCATATCACCAACCACTAAGTCCATTCTGCCAAGTACATTACTTTGAGTTTCTGCAGTATTGTATTTAACACAATTTTGTGCAGATACACTGACACCTTGACGATTAGTTGAAAACTGTTCTTCAAGGTTTGTATAAGACTTTTGGTTCTTATTGAAGCAATCAAGAACAAGTCTATTAAGTTCATTTCTTGTGTTAGCTGATAACGGATGACAAACATCAATGTATGTTCCATTTTGTGTTCTTCTCTGTGGCATTCTTACATATAAACTTCCATCCATTTGATTTTGTCTAATAGAAATGGAATTAACAGTAAAGGTCTTGTCAAATGTGGCAGTTGCAAAGCCGACAATGCCATTTTGTCTAGGTTCATCAAGTCTTGTTACGGTAAGATTAGTAATCATAATCTTTCTTTCCTTTCATTTGTGTAATTTTGTAACAGTTCTTTGTTCAAGTTTGTTTTGAACACGAGTGAGTTCTTCTGAATTTTGATAACGATAAATGTATTTATCATCATCAACTCTGCGACAGTTTTGAGCAACTGATGGGTCATTCCTAACTCTATCATAATCAACTTTGCTAAGTTCAAAATACTGATAAGAACTTATTGTCGGCGTAGCATCAAAACAGTCCGGTATTCCGTCACCATCAGAATCACGAATACGAGCTTGTTGATAGGCTTTTTCAAGTCTTAATCTTTTTTGCTCATCCATAAGCTTGTTGTCGTTGTATAACATTTTTACACCTCCTAAAACATATAAAAAGGACCATTATATAAAAATAATAGCCCTTTATTTATGGATATTCTTTTGTGGTTGAATTAAGAAATTAACCTTATCTTGTAGATAAGATAAAGGCATAAAGATACCTTTAAATGTATCCTTAGCCTGATAAATATCAACTTTCAATTTACATCACCACCTTTCTATATGCACATTTTTTGACTAGGACTAGATAAAATATTTTCAATTTTATCTTTGTCACTTATATCAACCTTGAAGATATAACTATCTTCTTTCTGAACATAGTTATCAAAACCATTCTGAACAAGTGTGTCCTTATCTTCTTCAGAAAATACCTCCTTATAATATGGAGTTTCTTCTTTTTCTTCTCTGTTGGTATCAAGATTAAGCATAGAGTTAAGTTCAGTAAGTCTAGCTTTTTTGATTTCAAGTTCTTTTGCCTCAGGAAATGGCTTATTAACTTCTTCTTTTGCATTTTCAAGTTGAATTTTAATATTTTCAAGTTTCACCTTGTTTTCGTCCAATAATTTAGATAAACTGTTAAGACAATTATCCATTCTTGTGATGTTACCAAAAGTATCTGTACCTATTTCAAGATGATGAGATAAGTTGTTTTTGAGTTTCAAATAAGGTTTTCTTTCCCAAAAATCATAAGCACATAAAACATCAAAACCACGATATTCTCCAATCTTTGAAGGCTTTGTATCCTTAATTTTCTTAGTAATTTCAAGGAGTTGAATACCTGCTTCTTTTTTGTCAGCGTACATTTGACCGTTTAGAACCATTCCACTAAACTCATCAGACTTCTTAACATTTACAACATTAATATCAGCTTGTAAACCTGCAATAACTGTTTCGCCTTTAAGAATTTCTTGAGGATAATATTTTGATATTTTATCTTCAAGTTCGTATTTTGTAGACATAAAATTTGACTTAAGTAATTCAAGTTTTTGAACTTGAATATCTAAGTCCATTTTTTCTTTAATATAAGGATTACCGGTTGCTAACATTTTTATTTCAGCATAAGAAAGAGCTGCTTCGTCAATATCATCAGCAATTCTAACCGGTGTTTTTGATGTCATAATCTGACTAGCAAATTTTTGCTTACCCTCGACAAGCTGATATAAATAAGCGTCAAATGTTTGTTCTGTAACATACCTATATATCTCGACTTCTTTGTTCATATTACCTTGTCTAACGGTTCTGCCTAGTCTTTGTTCAAGGTCAGATGGTCGCCAAGGACAATCCAAATCATGAGATGCTATAATTCTATCTTGAACATTGGTACCTGCACCCATCTTTTGCGTAGAACCAAACAATACTCTGACTTCACCGGAACGCACTTTACTGAACAATTCATCTTTTTGTTTTTCAGTTTTTGCATCGTGAATAAATGCTATTTCGTTTTCAGGTATACCTTTTGAAATCAACTTACTTTTAATATCATCGTAGACATTGAATTTTTCTTTTGATGGAGTTGATAAATCACAAAAAACCAGCTGAGTGGTCTTATCTTCAATACCGTCTTTCCAAATGTTGTAGACATTATTAGCACATACATTTACCTTAGAACCTTCAAAATCTTCAAGACTATCGTCAATAAGCCTTTGGTCGAGTGCTAGTTTTCTACCGTCATTTGTGATTTTAAGCATATTATCTACCGATTGGTCAACTTCATTGTTTCTAACCTTGTCAGCTCGTTCAGATAGACTTTGTACCATTTCAATCTGCCTTTCTGATGGCTTAACAACTACATTATGATAATTAGCTTTTGGGACCGGTAATTTAAGCATATCGGCAGTTTGAATGTCAGCTACTTCTTTAAACATTGTCATTAACTCAGGTAAATTATAGAATTTTGCAAACCTTGTCTTTGCTCTATAACCACTACCTTCAGGATTAAGTTCAATAGCTGTTACAGTTTCGCCAAAAGTACTTGCCCATTCATCAAAGTGTAATAATTGATTATCAGCAAGAGTATTATATTGTAAGTATCTCTGAATGGTATATAACTCAACCATACTATTTGAAATTGGTGTACCAGTAGCAAATACAATACCTTTTCCTCCAGTAACTTCGTCCATATAGCGACACTTCATAAAAATATCACTTGATTTTTGTGCCTCAGTCTGAGCGATACCACCTACATTTCGCATTTTGGTGTATAAAAATAGATTTTTGTAATAATGACTTTCGTCAACAAAAAGTCTATCAACACCAAGTTTCTCAAAAGTAATAACATCATCTTTACGACTTTGGTCATTTAACTTTTTTAGTTTGTTTTCAATACCTTTTTTAGTTCTTTCTAAAGCCTTGACGGTAATATTATCACCAATTTTTGATTTAGCCTCCTGAATACCAATAACGATTTCGTTCAGTTGTTCCTCTAGGATACTTCGTTGCCTTTCAATACTAACTGGTATCTTTTCAAATTGCGAGTGACCGATAATAATTGCGTCAAAATCACCTGTAGCAATCTTACTGCAAAACTTCTTTCTGTTCTTTGTTTGGAAGTCTTTTTTTGTAGATACTAATATGTTTGCTGATGGATAAAGTTGCAGATATTCTCTAGCCCATTGTTCGGTCAGGTGGTTTGGCACAACAAACATTGACTTAGTGCATAAACCTAATCTCTTGCTTTCTTGTGCTGCAGCTACCATTTCAAAAGTCTTACCTGCACCAACAGTATGAGCAAGTAGGGTATTACCACCGTAAAGAATTCTTGCGATAGCATTAATTTGATGTTCTCTAAGTGTAATATCTGGATTCATACCAACAAAGTTAATATGACTGCCATCATATTCTCTAGTTCTTGTTGAATTGAATTTGTGATTATAGATATTACATAAATCATTTCTTCTATCTTGGTCCTTAAAAATCCAATCAACAAATTTTTGTTTAATCAGTTCTTGTTTAGATTGAGCAATAGTAGTTTCTTTCTTATTAAGTATTGCTTTCTTCTTACCATCCGGCAATTCCTCATAATCAAAAATACGAACATCTTTAAGATTAAGAGTATCTTCAATAATCTTATAGGCATTAACTCTTGAAGTACCATAAGTCTTATATGCTTTAACGTTACCTCTATCATAGGATTTGCCTTGAATGTCCCACTCACCGGTATAACTAATATAATTAACCTTAATAGAGTTTTTAGCATAGGAAGGTGTTTCTAATAGTTCATGGACAAACTGTTCAACGTATTTTGAAGGTATCCAAGTAGAACCTAATCTTACAGAAATTTCACTAGCTGATAAATCTTTAGGCTGAACCTTTTCAAGAGCAATAACATTAATATTGTATTCAGGGTGAATATCAACAAGCTGTTTAACTATGTTGAGTTTTTCCCTAACATTCCCCGATAAGTATTCATCAGCATTCAAATATTTATCCTGTCCATTAGTTTCACTATATAAAGGATTAAGAAAAATAATGCCTTGTAGGTCATTATAGATTTCTTCTTCTGTTTTACCAACTAGGTTTTGCATATACTCCATATCAATAGTAGCTCTTTCGCTAATTGATACTGTAAGAGCTTCAACAGATGTATCAACAGAAGTTACTGGCTTATGTGGACGAATAGTTCTTTTAGTAAAAATATCAGCTTTACTTTTTAGATTATTGTTTTCATCGAGATTTTCGAGTGAAGATAATAGATAATAGGAATTATCATCGTCAAAAACCATTCTATTGGCACGTGAATTAATTAAGCCAAATTCCTTGGTGAAATTATCATATAACACATTAAGCTTATTTTGTTGATACTTAATTTCGCCATCCGAATAATCCTCTGTTTCGTATTCAATAAGAGTACGCAAACAATCCCTTATACCAATCATACCTTTAACTCTTTTAGTAGGTATATCACCTAGTTGTTGTAAAGTCATAAGTGAATTTTCACGATAATAAATTTTATCGTCTACTAATGTATAAGAAAAATTCTTAACATCAGATGTAGCAGGAATTACCTCCTCATTCTCATCGTTATCATCAATAATGATTGTATTATCAAAAGATATACTATCAGTATTGATGTTACTAATTGCATTATTGAGTAATTCTTCAAATTTATCTTTATCGTCAAGAACACATTCAGAAGTCAAACCAAATCTACCACTTACATTTTTCATTTCACCAATAATCATATTAGGATTATCAATAAAATAATTGTTAAGTGATATACCATCTTCAGAAGTTGTAACATTAATCCAATCAGGTTCAATGTGTGTTATATTACTTCTCTTTTTAAAGAATAGAATATCAGATGTAACTTCTGTTCCTGCAAGTGAGCTAAAAGTATGATTATGTAATCTTATTGCACCTATTAAATCAGCTCTTTGGCTCATATACCTTCTAAAGCTAGAATTCTTCTTATCCATTGTACCCTTAGAAGTAATAAAAGCCATAACACCATTAGGTCTCAATTTATCAAGTGACTTAGCGAAAAAATAATCGTGAATAAGGAAATTATATTTATCATACTTCTTATCGACAACTTTAAAATCTCCAAAAGGTACATTACCAATAGTTACATCAAAAAAGTTATTAGGTAAATCAGCTTCCTCATATGGTGAATTGATAATGTTAGCTTTTTGATAAAGTTGTTTTGCAATAGATGAAGAAATAGTATCTAATTCAACACCGTAAACATTGCTATTACTCATTTCTGTAGGTAACATACCAATGAAGTTACCAACACCACAAGAAGGTTCAAGAATGTTACCATTTTTGAACCCCATTCTGTCAAGAACTTTATAAATAGCTTTAGTTACTGTAGTTGGTGTATAAAAAGCACTTAATGTACTTTCCCTGGCTGATGAATACTCATCAGGAGATAGGAGAGAGGACAACTCGT
>OIYO01001073.1_pt1 | contig 17029 bp, 15 predicted proteins | sample 1588191 | NCBI WGS metagenome assembly OIYO01 (sample SAMN03283275) | human gut metagenome | biome: human-associated habitat; material: feces | host: Homo sapiens | place: Peru | collected 2012 | reverse complement strand
GGTTTTTTGATATTTAGCTAATTGATTTTTCGCGTCTGTACCAGGTTCCTTTGCTAACAGTACAAACTCCGTCTTTCAACTAAATTGCGGAAGAACCACTTTATTTAGCACATGGCGGAACTTAAAAAAATAATGCATTATCATGCTGATTCTCAGGTGATTATATTTAAAAGGGCCTATATGCAACTTTAAGACATATAACTTCACAATATTACCATGTTGCGAAACACCAAGGTTCTCGTACAAAAGTAGTGATATTTTCCAAGTAATCCTACTGATACTTAAATCTTCTATGATTCTTGCCCACATCAGATGCCTTCCAGACTGCTCGGAGCCCTCTGCTCAGCATAGACGTCTGTCAGCCCAGCGGTCAACAGCGTTTGACAACAAGGCCTCCTAGGGATTCAGCTTCCGGCGCATCCAGAGCTTTATGGCGCAGATGGGAGTGGACTTAAATGCCGTGGCTAGATACCAAGTTGCGCATCCCACCCGGTGGACCATACACACTTACGATGAACCGCACGAACTGGAAGAAAAAAAAAGTGTTCGTTCCGGGCATATCGTATGTCGTTCTCCATCCTGTTCGGGTCTGTGGAAAAGTGACAGATTACGAATACTATTCTCTAAATATTCCAAGGGATTAAACTATCGGAAGATTGGTGAAACGGCTCTTCTGTTCCTTATTTTTGTGCCAAATAGACGATTTATAATAAAAAACTTAACTTTTTGCGATAAAAATATTAAATTTACACAATTTTAAGTATGTAATTGCGTTAACCACGATGACTTTATGCGGTTGTTATTGAAATGGCTTCGGCCAGAAGTTGTTCCTTCGCCGAAACGGAAGAATATTCCGTTCGGAACGCAAGTACAGCTTTATCTCTACCGCCGTTGTATCAAGAGATTAGCAAAGTGGTATTCACAATACGCATTTTCCGATAGTGTGATTCTTGTAGGAACGCCAGCCGCAAGAGTCACTCACGAGTATCGTGATTACTCATTTGAGGCTGAGATTAAACGCATGCACATTCAAATGCCGAATGGTATGGAAGATTGTGCAGGCGTGACATCTCATTTCCCTAACAAAAGAAAGGGGCGTCACTTTTTTAGTTGCTTTCATTTTGAAGACCATTTTTTATTAGAGATTGACGGGAAAAAGGTTTCCATAGACCACGGGCAAGGACGCTCTTTTGTTTCTACTTTCAAGGGCAAGTTGAAAGAATCCAACAATTGCAACCTGTTTGCAAAATATTCTTTCTCTGGCTCGATGCGCGGAAATAAGGTTGGAATGTCCAGTCGTGCATCTTCTCTTTCCGGGCCATATAGCGGGGGGGAAACTTCAGAAGAGAATTCCTCAAACAGAACTGCGTCAAATACACGCTCGGCGGGATCTTTTACCACTATAAAAAGGGCAGGAGGTTTGTTTGGAGATGACCCGCTATTGGGTAGAGAAACAGATGTGCCTGAAATCCAGATTAGTACGCCATTACCCATAATTAAGAGTGTTGAAGGAGTAACCATAGATGAATCATTCTAACTAAAACGAACCATGAGTGCTATCAGCGAGAAAATAAGAACCGTTTTTCCAGAACTTGCCATTCTCAAGAATGAGGAAACTGATCGGATATTTGCTGGCCGAAACCTTCCTTCTTTTGTAAAGGACTATATCATCAAGCGGTTCTCTGATAAAGAGGGAGTAATTGACCTTGAAGCCATTACCGACTATCTCAACACCAAGATGTGCATTAATGGTGGCGAGATACGTCGTAAGCTTATCGATGGCCAGCCAGTCAATCTGACCTGCCGTTTCACTGTTGAAAGCAATCTCAAGGATGGCCAGACATGGTTCCGTATTGCTGAAACCGATCTGGGAGCAGATGCTTTTATTCTTCCTAGTGTTTTATACGAACATAAAGATGATCTCGTTGACGGCGAGAACTGGGGTAATATCACTCTTGAATACGTGGAGCCTCAAGGACGCAGAAAGGGTTTTGTCAATATGACGGCTTACCGGCCATTCAAGCCATACACAATTGACTACACGTATTTTTTGAAGGCACGTGCGGAATTCACGACTGAGGAATGGATTGACCTCATTATCGCAGCAATGGAATATGATCCGGACAGTTTTGGCGAACCGGGTACTCCTGAGACGATAGGGACTAAGCTTGAATTCATTTCGCGGCTTATCATTTTCGTTGAGCCACGACTGAATATGATAGAATTGGGACCGAAAGGCACAGGTAAGTCCTTTGTATATTCCAATCTTAGCAAGTATGTGTGGCTACTTGGCAGCGGCAGTACCACCAGGGCCCGTATGTTCTACAACAGGGCGACCAAGCAGTTTGGCTATCTGAAGAGCCATGATGCAGTCTTGATAGATGAAATTTCCACATTCGAGATTGGCTCACGTGACGGCGAACTCCAGTCTTTGCTGAAGGGCTATTTGGAGGCAGGTAAGGCTAGTGTTGACGGTATCACATTCCAGTCGGAGTGTGGACTTGGTCTGGTAGGCAATATCAACCTCTCTAAGGAACTCAAGCCTACGGGGAATGATTATTACAAGACGCTGCCTGGTATATTCCGTGAATCTGCAACACTGGACCGTTTCCACGCTTTCATCGAAGGATGGAAGCTCCCTCGCCTAGGCATGGCGAATATCCTTCGTGGGTGGACACTGAATTCCGAGTACTTCTCAGAGGCTCTTCACTTCCTTCGCACAGAAAGCGCATATGAATCCATCTTTAATCAGATAGTCAAAACTGAAGAAGAGAACCCCGATATCCGGGATGTCAAGGCTGTACGTCGCATTGCTACCGCTTATACGAAGTTGCTGTTCCCTCATGTATCTGACCTAAGCGGATTATCACCCGAAGACCTTGATCAGTTCAAGCAGATGTATAAACGTTATTGCCTGGAGCCGGCGGTGGAAAAACGTACAATAATACGCGCCCAATGCCACATGATTGACAAAGAGTATTCTGCCGAAATGCCAACATTTATTATTGCCTAATATTAGCAAAATAGAATTGTCATGATTTTCTTAAATGAATATACCATTTTAGGTGAACTTGGCAAAGGGGGCTTTGCTAAGGTTTTCAAAATACGTCATAACGAATTAGGTTATTTGCGCGCAATTCGGGTTTTAAATGAGCCGATTACGGATGAGCATAGTAAAACCTATCAGAAGTTTTTGCGTGAATGCAAGGTGCTTCTTCGTTTGGGGAATGGTAATCATCGTAATATTGTTCATATATATCAACCGCGTCTACTTGAGAACCACGCTTTAGTTGAGATGGATTTTGTGGACGGAATGGATATTTCTCGTTATTTAAAAGAGAACGGAAATTACCTTCCTGTCTCAGAGGTGCTTCAAATGGTGGATGAAATGAGCAGTGCGTTGGCGTATTGTCATGAGGATATCTATAAGTTTTGTATAGATCCTGATGAAGACCAATTGGAATGTGATCCATATGATGGTTCTAAATGGATAATTGATGATAACACCCGGCGGCACCTCATCAATAAATACAAGGTTATTCATAATGATATTCACTCCGGGAATATCATGCGCCGTGATGATGGCAGTTTTGTTTTACTCGATTTCGGCTTGGCCATTGAGGGCGAAGAAGTCGTAAAAAGTAGCTCAAGGCATGATAACGGAGCACCCGAGTATATGTCACCAGAGAAATGGGATAACGAAACCGTGTTATCTGAACAGTCCGATATATACAGTTTTGGCGTCGTGATGTATGAATACCTTGCCGGACGAGTTCCTTTTGTGTGTAAAGGCAATTCTTTCAATGACAGGAAACAGCTTTATGAAGCGATAAAAAACAAGATAGGCTTACCGTCTATCTCCGAACTTCGCAGTTCTTTTTTTGAGCAAAAATACCCGGGTAAAGTATTCAAGAAAGATTATCCTGAGTGGTTGGAAGAGGCTATCTTAAAGTGTCTCCAAATTGACCCGGCAAAACGCTTCCGAAATGGTAAAGAGCTAAGAGATTTTATAATTAGTCATCAACAAGCCGATTCAACCATTAATAGCAAGACAGTAGAATCCCTCAGAAGGGAAAAGGAAGAAATTGAGTTGAAGGCAAACAAGTTAGCAGAGGACAAAGAGGCGCTGGAGCGAAGAATAAACGAGTTGAAAAACACCCCTCCTTCCGTAGTCGATAATCCGGAAACGATAAAAGAGCTTAGGCGCGTTAGAGAAGAACTGGAACAGACTCAATCTGAATTGAGTAGAACCAACGATGTGATTAAAGAAAAGGAGGATGAGATTCATAATAAAGATAAAGAAATCGAGAGGCTTAAAAGCAAATCAGGTGGCCAGAAAAAGGGGCTCACAATCGCGCTTTCAATTCTTTCTCTTGTTTTAGCAGCCGGCTTGGTCCTTGGCTTTATCCTGTACAGTGGATTAAAGAATGATTACTATAGAGCAACGAATGAGCTCAATAATTTAAAAGAGGCAGTCAATAACTCCTCCTCAAGTTGTGTTGATCAGAGCGCCGAAGTGGCAAGGCTTGAAGGTTTAATCAAGCAAAAAGAATCTGAGATTGATGATTTGCAAAAGCAGCTTAAGACGCAAGCCGGTGATGACGCTACTGTAAGTGAACTCCAAGGGAAGCTTAATACCGCTAATTCAACTATCAGTAGTCTGAGAAGTCAACTGCGGGAGGTAACCAAGGAGCGTGACGCGCTGCGGGCCGTAATCAATCCCTAATCACATATTATTGTCCACAGATAAAAATAGTCCTGATATATGAGTTTATTCAAAAAAATCGGCCAACTCCTTTTAGGAGAATCCGAAACACCAAGAGCAGATACTGGGATGTCATCCGCCGATAATATAGAAACCAGTCAAGCTGAAAAGCGCACCCAAGATGCTGTTGATACACGGCAACGAATAAAGAAATCGACTCTCTCGCTTCTTGACTCCTTGTATCTGTCTGATTCAGATAGTTGTGAGAGTAAGCGTTTAGTAGTGTGGCTTGATACGGACCACACCACTTTTAATGCGTATTCTGGTTTCGAGCAAGACTTAAGAGATTATTGGTCTGTTGAAAGAGGGTATGTTTTCGCGAGCGTGGAACTAAAGCAAGGAAAACCCGAGAATGATGGGAGAAAGTTGGACATTCAACTACCAGCATTGAAGGTTTACCTCCAAGAAATTGTTCCGGAAATGGTAATACAGCACGTAGTAAAAAAAGCTCGTGTCTCAGTTTATGGAAATAAAGGCAGTTTGATTCAATCTCAGTATGAACTTTCCAGCGAAGTATTAGAATCTGAACATCGCAGCTACTACAATATCGGTCGCGGGGAATTTCCGGACATGGATGGTAAAGGATATAGGCAGAATCATATAGCCATTGATGATGTCAATAATTTAGATACCAATAAATTTGTAAGTCGGGCGCATGCTCGGATTGGCTTCTCCGATAAAATAGGTTTCTTCTTGCAAGTAGAATATGGTGGTAGCAGGTTATCCGGGAACCGTACAAGAATATTTCGTGGCGAGGAAAAGATAGAGGTTGAAAACATAGAAGTGAAAGAGCCCCTGCAGATGGGTGATTTGATTGAATTGGGCAAAGCAGTGGTTTTAAAGTTTGTTGAAATAGAGTAGGATAAGTTATGAGTATCGTAAAAAGAGTCTTGGAGAGCCTACTGCCTGATTCGGGAAAATCAGGCGAAAGAAAGAATGGTAATAAGGGGAAAAGTAAAGTTACCAACAAAATTCTCTATCAGGAACTTATTGAACACTTTGAGTCTGATATGGAGGATCTGTCTGTTGGAAGAAGGGTTCTATACCCAATGTCATTCAATATCCTCCTGCACCCTGACGATTATGACCGCGTGGGTGAGTCACTACCTTTTATTCTTCCGGAAGTAATTGCTGGCTTTTATGGTGCAATAAAAGCGAAGTGCGAAGATATTCCTAATTCCAATGCCACTAATCCTGCAAAATATTGGTTCTTCCAGTTTACCTCAAGTAAGGTCAAAACGGATGAACAGCAAGAATCTTTTATTATCCCTGGCGAAATCGTTACGGTCGGTCATCTTACCACTTTTGATATTAAAAAAGCACAACAAGGTTCCAGTACTGAGAATTTAAAGCTTTCAGTCAAGTGTCAGAACTCAAATGTCAACGATAATAATATTAATCAGGAGGCTTTGCTGGGAATGGACATCTTGACAAACAATGCTTTTACATTCAATTTTGACAAGAGTATGAACGAAGAGTTGAAAGATATCCAGTCCTCTCAACGTGGCGGTGATAATGTCTATGCAACTTTAACATATTCTGATGGGCCACATAATATACATCTCAAAATGCTCGATGAGCTGGTGATCGTATCAGGGCCCAAAGAGCGAAGAAATATGGAGAACATTTTAATTATCAACAATGATGCTGTTGATATCGGTCATATTCAAATACGGTATGTTAAAGAAACAAACAGATTCCAACTATGCGCATATTCAAAGACGCGATTAAATATGCGCGAAGTGCCGATTAGTGTTGGCGGCACTCCGATTTGGAAGGAAATGCCGTTTAATTCAGACATCTTCCTAAATGATGAAATTAACATCAAGTTTAAAGCTTCTGAAAGTTTACTTTTAAGATAGTTTACCGCCTATGACAGCGAAACCAAGCATTGCGATATTCGGCAAAACCGATATGGGGTGCGTTAGGACGAATAATGAAGATGCATTTGTTGCCCAAATGTTGTGGGATCATAACACCTACCTTGCCATCGCCATTGATGGTGTGGGTGGCTACGAAGGAGGTGAAATTGCCGCGGCGATAGCCAGTAAAACGATACCGGAGTTTTTGTCCGCATCTTCAAATGGCGAACGCGTTGAACTGTTGAAGCAAGCCGTTACAGCAGCCAATAACGCCATATTTGAAGCACGTGAAGCAGACCCGAATCATGGCCAAATGAGTTGTGTATTAACTGCCGCCATTATCGATGTGGCTCAGAAGCAGATTAGCATGGCTCACGTGGGAGACTCTCGCCTCTATAGTTACCATCGGGGGGAATTAAAAAAATTATCCCACGATCATTCCATTGTTGGTTTTCGTGAAGAAATAGGTGATCTGTCGGAAGAAGAGGCCATGCACCATCCCCAACGGAATGTAATAGGGCGTGATGTTGGCTCTCAGAAGCATAAGGTTAATGATGATGATTTCATTGAGGCACAAGTTTTCCCATTACTGCCTAATACTACACTTCTGTTTTGTTCAGACGGTCTGACTGATCTGATTACGTCGGCAACCATTTCTTCTATTCTCAGAGGATATGAGACAATCGAAGATAAAGCTGACAGATTGATTAATGCTGCTCTTAATGCAGGAGGGAAAGATAACGTTACGGTTGTCTTGTTTGAGTATCAAGATGATGAAACGGAAATCGCAGAGGCTGAAGAAGAGATAAAGGCCGAGGAGGAAAACGAATCTACGCAAATGATAAATGAAGATGAAAAAGTTAAGGAGAATAACATGTCTTTGAGAGCTAAATCCCCCAAAAAATCAATCGGCGTAGTACTTTTCTTCGTCGTCTTCATATGCGGATTTATTGCGGCGTATATGTTTTTGTATGGCAGGGTAAATATGCTTAAGTCAGATATTGAACAGCAGAAAAAGAACTATTCTGATAGCATACTTGTCCTTCAGAACACAATAGTCAATCGGTATAATCTCCCAGACACTCTGGATAATAGAGATGTCGTACAACTCACTATTGATGACTTGCTAAGACAGAACGATTCTTTAAGAGTTAAACTTTTTGAATCCGAGAAGCAAAGAGAACAACTTGAAAAGGAAGTGAAGTTGTTCGTGGACCAAATTGAAGCATTAAAAGGAACCATTATAGAATAAAAAAGTTATGGATAATCAGCTGTTTCCCAAAAGCCTTGTCGCACCTGTCGTAGTTTCCATCTTCCTAGTGGGAATGTTTCTCTCTTTTCTGAAGAATCTCGACAAGAGAAACGCTACGGTCATGGATGATATCGTTAATGAGCGGGCGGTTGTTTTAGACTCTGATTGCAGCGAAAAAGTGCTATCTGAGATCATCTTCACAGATGGCTATGCTGAAACGAAGAAGGATGCTGATTTCATTGCCTCAGTTTTAACAGAAAGACAGAAAGAACTTGGAACCTTACCGAGTCTTTACACCTTGCAGAAACGCGCTTTCGGGCAAGTGCCGATTCAGTTAGCCGATTCTTGTGGTGTACTTTTGAAACAACAGGAAGCATCATACGAGAGACTTGGGCAAAAGGAGGATGGGGAGAACATTGTTCTGTTTTCTTATAGCAAAGACTCTGTTCGAACCGGAAACGGTAGGATAACTGTAAATGTTTATAAAAAGGCAGATTCTTCTATTTGGTGGAAAAAAAGACTCGGGTTGGAGGAACGAGTACCGTGCGCAGGAATACCGGTTAGACTGACCACCCATTACCGAGATTCACTGAATAAAGCAAGCTCTAACGTCATCGGTTATTTGACAACTGATTCAATAGGAAGAGTTTCATTTGAGGGGCTGGATACGAAAGCCTCATATAGTGTACTGCCTATCAAAAAAGGGTTTGAATACGGCTCCTCGAGAGGGGCGGTCGATGGAAAATGGCGAACCGATAACTCCAATACGGGATTGGAGTTCTTTTTTGAAGAGAAAGAGCATAGAATTCCACTATTCAACAACGCTACGCTTCGACAGATCAAAACCGAAAGAACCATTTTGTCGCGTTCCCCGAAGGAGTTTAAGTCGATTGTCGTACGCTGGTTCGTCCTTGTTTTGTTGGCTTGGTGGTTTTTGTGTTTATACATGATTATCAGGAGAAAGAGATTCAACGGGGCTCTATTAGCATCTTGTATGTTTCTTACCGGGCTTTGTATTCTCATGATGTTTTCCATGCAAGATCCTCTAAATGATGAATTGCATGGAGTTGGCATGGGGCAAGGTATATTGATAGGACTGATAGCCTGCTTATTCTTTCAGGAAGTTGACTTTGTAAAGCTCTATCAGAATAAGTGCAAATTTGGCTTTGACATCCCCCTAAATGTTTTCAGGTGGTTTTTCAAACCTTATCGGCAGAAAGTACATGGCGTGGCCACATCGTTGAAAAGCGAGGCTGGCATTTTTATAAAAATGTTAGATGTCGTTTTGGTGCTGCTTTCATTGCCTTTCTTATTGTTGGATTTGCTCCAGATTACACGTTTAAGCAAACCTATTGACAGATTGTGCAAGAAGCTTCCGAAAGGAATAGGCTGGCTTGCTCTCGCTTTAATTTTCACAGCTCTATTGTGGGTGCCAGGTATTGGTCAGTCTATTGGAGGCATGAAAGTTAACCTAAGACTGTTTGGCCTGGTATTTCAGCCTAGTGAAATAGCCAAATATCTTATTTTACTTTTCATGGCAGCCTTCTTTACCCAACAAGCGGATACAATCATTGCCTATTCGAAACCAAATCGAATTAAAATGATTGGGAGTAAAGTTGTTACACTGATATGGATAATTCTTGGCCTTGCTGTTTTGATGGCCATGTATATTGCCCTTGGAGATATGGGCCCCGGGCTTGTAATAGGAATCACCTTCATTCTCTTGTACTCTGTCATCAAGTCAAAAGTAAATCTGAAGAATTTGGAGGAGGAAGATCGTTGGAGACGAATCTTTTCATGCGATTTTGCCATGCTTATTTATGGCGTGTTGTCTTTCGCGGTTTTCTTAATCATAGGGCACAAACTTGGCAACATGTTGCTTTTCGGCATGCTATGGTTTGTATTTTGGCTCGCTTTGGGTTACCTCGGATTCAAGAAACAACTGTTTGAATCACCGTTGATGCTGAATGCCATTGTTTTCCTTTTTATTTTTGGAGGCCAAATCTTGGGTGCCGTTCCTGCCTTAAAGGATAGTAGTACGGTTGAAAGGTTTGAAGCAAGAACCAAGATGTGCGTCAATACCTGGGGGAATTTGGATATTGAACATCTCGGCAAAAATGCTGAACCAGTCTCCAATACACAAGTGGCAAATGGGTTATGGGCATTAGCGACCGGAGGTGTAAAAGGCCAAGGATGGGGAGGAGGGAAACCCAGCCTGGTCCCCGCATTCCACACCGATATGATTCTTTCCAGCATTGGAGAACAATTGGGATGGATAGGTCTATTATTGGTAATGCTAGCCTTGGCTATACTACTGAGAAGAATGGCCGTCACGGGTTATCGGGTGGGGCATCCTTTTGCATTTTATTTGTGTTGGGGATTCGCCATAGTTATTGGAGTACAATTCTTTATAATTGCATTGGGCAGTTCTGGAATGATTCCTTTGACGGGTGTAACGGTCCCGTTCTTGAGTTTTGGCCGAGTGAGCATGATACTTAATCTCGCTGCATTTGGTGTTGTCCTGAGCTTATGCAATAACGTTCGAGGTGAGGAGACAGCGGTCGCTGCGAGCGTGAGGCAAAAGTCGGTTGAGCAATATAGTTACCCAATTGCAATGGTTACTGCGGTGTTTCTTGTTTTTGCTGTTTCAACTTTACTGGTTTGGCAGCACTATCAGTTATGGAAACGGAATAGTACATTGATTCACCCTGCATATGTAATCAATAATCAAGGCTCACCTGTGGTCGAATACAACCCGCGGATAAACTTGTTGGTGCGTAACATGTATGCTGGAAGGATTTATGATCGCAATGGCATATTGTTGGCCACTAGCGACAAGTCCGAGATTATGCCAGAGACATATACAAACATGGGCATTGACCAGACCCAACTTGACAACATTCTCAAGCGTAATCAAAACAGATACTATCCGATGGGAGAACATTTGTTCTTCATGGTTGGAGACCAGAATGAAGGAATAATGTTCGCATATGACGAAAACCATCCCGTCGGCTACATGGCCGAAGCTCAGCATTTGTCATATCTCCGTGGCTTTGATAATGTTCTTTATGACAAATCGGGACGGCCAATAAAGGTGCGTCTAAAAACAAATCGATTGAAAGAAAGCACTTATCTTGCACCAAGGGATACCGTTTCAGACCCGATTCTTCTAAGAGACTATTCGGGGCTGCTTACTTTCTTGAAAGATGGCATTGATGGAAAGAAAGTTGAACGACACAATAGACAAGTAAAGGATGAAAAATATGATTTGCATTTAACTGTAGATGCAGCATTACAAACCGATTTACAGAACAGTATTGCAAGTTATATGCAAGAAAAGCATAAAGGTAATAGTCACTTTAACTTAATGCGAGTATCTGCGGTCGTTCTGGATGCAATAAATGGTGATTTGCTAGCTTCCGCAAATTACCCTCTTCCGGATTATAAACTTCTTAAGGAGAACGATAATCCATACTATTCGGATAATATGAGAGGTAAAGATTGGCAGGCATATACGGATGTTGATTTGGGGACCACTTTCCGAACCATGCCAGGTTCCACCGCCAAGGTTATGTCTGCCATGGCGGGTTTGATGCAGTATGGCACAAGCATTAGTAACCAGACTTATTATATTACGAACGATGATGCGGTTGAAAGGAACAAAAGCGGCGTTTCGATTGAACCATTGGGTAATGTGACGATGCGATACGCAATTGTTAAATCTTCCAACTGTTATTTTATCAATTTGGTAAACGACAAAGATTTGTATCCCTCTTTGGATGCCATATACAAAGCAACAGGGGTGAGTATTGGAGTACAGGTGCCATATTTTTTCACGGAAAAGAGTGACACCGCATGGAGAGTGCAGTTTGATTCCAAGGTTACTGAGAATAGGACAGGGGCATTGGCTAAATATACTCTTTATAGTGATAACGCTAAAAAAGGCATTCACAAACAAATGAATGCGGCCGAGTGGAAATGGGCGTGGGGCCAAGGTTGGGCGCAGCATGAATTGCAAGCATCGCCTCTTAATATGGCAAGGGTTGCTTCGACAGTTGTTAATAATGGACAAATGCCGATAACACAATATTTGATGCCCACAAATAAATATGAGAAAAGTCTTCGTAATGAGGGCACGATTCCGCTTATAAAACCTTCAGAAGCGGCTATTTTAAAAGGGTATATGCTCGCAGAGGCAGCCAATCAGCATTCCAGGCAAGGTGGAAGTGTGAGTCTTCCGTCTTATGTGGGTGGAAAGACAGGGACTCCTGAACGCGAAAGGGTTTTGAGCGAACGTCGGCGGTATAACAAATGGTCAAGGCAATATGAAACCTATAGGCGCGTTGAAAAACTCAACGATGGATGGTATATGTTCTTTGTGGAAGGAGATGCCTCTCATCACCCTATTGCCGTCGCCGTGCGTATGGAACGTGGATTGGGATCCGGACCTGCAGTGCGTCTAACAGGTAATATGCTATTGGATTGTTTGAATAGGCATGGATATATAAGAAACAAATAATAACGTATCGTTATGTGTACAAAGAGGATTAAGTTAGCATTTGTAGCCTTAATGCTTTTCTTTACATCCGGAGTGATTTGCGCTCAGGATAATACTAATTATTATCTTCAGAATGCCAGAAGGCATTTAGATAATGGAGATTGTATACGTGCAACGCTAAATTACAATGTTTACAAGGAGTTGACTCATAGAAGTGACTCTGAAATTGAGCGGCGAATTGAAGAATGTAGTTCTGGCAAGATACGTCCTTCTGGCGAAGAACTCCTTGGTGAGGAGTTAGAAAGAGTAAACGAACTTATTCTTCGAAAGGTAAAGCTATTTCAACGTTATGTGAACAATATGGCTGGTGATTCATATACGCATAGCGAAAAGAAGAACCGATATGAAATGGCTTTGGATCTCTTTATTAATAGAGGAGAGCCGTATGAAACACTTGTCGTTAACGAGATGGGTGAGCACACGGAGATGCATCCTGCCGCTCAGATGTGTGTTATAACTTCTAAATATAGCCAAAAACGCAAAAACTATCCGATGAAACAATACCTTAATAGTTTGATTCGCAATAGCGAAAATCCGAATTATAGATATCAAAAAATCGTTATTGAGGGTTCTGAGGCGATAAAGATTGATAGTTATCAAAAAGTGGGGGAAAATAGGTACATGGCTTTGGCACACTATATCCAGAAGTATTCTGCTTATCAGTCGGCCGAAATGAATAGGGCAACCTATACGGATTATACGCGCAAAACGGTCGCGGTTTATATTGACATCTTAGAAGTTCCCCAATCAGATGGTAACACGGAGAACGTTATTCGCGTCTTACTGGGAGATGTGGATTGTGAAGGACAAGCTTGGTAGTTGTTAATCAATATCAGTTAAAATATGGATAGAATTTGTTGTGGTATATTATTACGCTTAATTACTCTGCTAGGGTCATTATTACTAACATGTAAGAGTGGCCTGGCCCAAATTATAATAAAGGATACTAATCTTAATGATTTTGCATCTTCATATGTAATGAGTGTTGACGAATTCATTCATCGTTTTAATGCAGAAAGTATCCACCCACAATTAGATACAACAGATTTTGAGACCTTAAGAATGCGTTCGATTCTTTCGCTATTTGATATGCAAAAATTTCAAGTGAGAGATAGCTTAGTTGCAGGAGAATTAATAACATTTGCGAATGCTATATGTGATAATGATTTTAAATTAGATTTAGAAAGTGGTGGGGTATATGCTGAGGCAAATTGTTTATTTAAATATAATCAACAAGAATTGTCTATTAATCTTATCCTTGTTTTCGAGAGAGTAAGGGGCGATATATATAAGTGGGCTATTCAAGGCATAAATGGTCTGAAAGAATGTGGGTTGTTGGATATAACTCGCGATGGCTATATCAATCCCAACCAACATTCCGTCCATTTTACGGAATTGTCATCAACTGATTCAGACTTAAGCCGATACGTCTCTGTTTTCAAGGAAGTTGACCAATTGTCATTTTTATTGGGAATGCTTAAATCACGGCAAATATCGCTTATTTCATGTAGTAACGTGAAGTTTCATTTTGTTCAATTTCCCGGATATGTCTTTGTTATCGAAGAAGCAAATAGGATGGGCAACAATTCAGGATATCTTATTAGTTCGCTCATTAGTACCGATAATATGGGCAAAATTGAGTATATCAATAAATTAATGGGCTCTTAGCGCCTACAGATGATAAAAGTTTAAGGTAATGAAAAAAGGAGTTCTTTTATTGTGCCTAGCATGTCCATTTTTAGTTGCGGCACTCAATCCGTCTTTGGATGATGCCTGGGCGATGGCATATAAAATATACACCACTATTGCTCAAACTGTTGATACAAAAGCCGAGAGGTTGACTCCGCAGGATTACATTGAAATGTATGGGAAGGCAAGTAATGGTATTGCATTATATGATGATAAGGAGTATCCAAATGATTTGTATTTACTAAATGGCGGGGAAGGAAGTAAAACTCTTGTCCCAGCCGAGTATTTCCCCGAATTAGTTGATTTCGTAAAGGACAAAGAAACGGTTGTATTTAGATATGAGATTGTAAGTGTTGCTCCTCATAAACAAGCTCAGATGAGAGAGAATGAAGAAGTACCAAAGTTTGCCGATGTCACAATTCAGAAGGAATGGATGATAGATGGAAAGAAATCCTATCGAATCAGAGATGTTGTGGAGATTAACTTAATATTGAAGTGTGTATCAACCATAACTAATGACTTTGTTTCTTTGCAGGATATACAAGTAGAAACTATGGATGATATGATGGCCATCGCTTCAAGCCTTTATAATAGAGCTAAGTATGATGAGGCGGCAACTATGTATACTAGAGTCACTCAAGAGTACCCCGATAACGACGATGCGTGGTATTACCTTGGTGTCATGTATTTCAAGATGCAAGGCGTAGGGCAGCTTTCGAGGAAACAGCGACTCCAGAAGGCCTATGATTGCTGGAAGCATTCTAACTTAAAAAAAGCCCGGCGCGCAATATCATATATCACGGATGGTAGAGAATAATAAAAGACTATGAAAACGAGACTCAAGGTTCTGTTAGTAAGTGTATTGGCATCGATAACCATTAATGCTAACGCTCAAAACTTTAGCTCTCTATCTGGAACAGTTAGACTATCTTGTGGATGGGTAGGAGACGCTGTTTTTTCTGCGCCAGTGTATTACATTTGGCTTACCAGACTGGGTCTTTTGCTGGATGGAGAAGGTACGTTTTCCGGATGGATTCGTCAAAACCATAATACATTTCTGCGTTTCTTTAATGTTGGCTATGATTTCCATTTTCCTCAATGGACGATGGCTTCTGCGAATAATACGATTGAACTTATGCACCCGTTCGGAAAGAACTACTCAAAAATGTTTGAGTTTTTTGAAGACAATAATTACATCCATTATATTGGATATCACTTTAACTGGCGGGACCCCTTCTCCCGACTTGGCTTTTACGCTGGGGCAGATTATGAATGGCGAAACTTTGCCATATCATATCAACCAGAGATAGATGCTGTGTATAGGCTTACCTCACATAACGAGATACACTCCATCGTTCCTGCGGCCGGAGTTCGTTTTAGGTTAATAAGCCCGGAGAAGGAAATCGATGGCTTCCCGATAAACGTTGTTCTGGAAGCCGGCCTGTCTTATGCCATAGCCATCAAATACAATAATGACAAGGATTATGGTACGGATGCCCTCAATAATGGATTTCGAGCTAACGTAGGCGTTCATATTACGACCAACAAGTATGGGTCTATACATGTTAGATGGAATAAAGATTTATATAAGCTATACAATAGCGATTATGTTGCCACTGATGGTTTTCTTGCGAACGAAGAAATCTCAAATAGTTTTAGTTGCTTTAGTGTAGGGTGGGCATCCTTCTTTTAGTTTGACTTTAATTTAATAAACATATGAGAATCAAGTCTTTGGCTATTGTCTTAATGGCATTGATATCAATGAGCGCCTATTCGCAAGAATTCGGCACTCTATCCGGAACAATTAGAGTTGGAGGTGGCCTTTATGGTACAGTCTACTCATATTGGACTCCTGTTACAGTGGGTTTACTACAGGCATTTAAGTTTACCAATTTTGATTCTGGTAACTGGTCAAATGAGCAGCATGGTGTTTTCCGCTTTTTGAATGTCGGAGGAGATATTTTGGTTCCCAATTGGTCTATGGCGGCTTCAAATAATAGCATTGAACTTCACCGTCCGCTTGATGACTCACAAGCGGGTGGATTTCTTGACGGCGGATTGAAACAATATACATCCTACATTGGCTATTACTTAAATTGGAGGTCGCAGTTCTCCGGATTGGGCTTTTTTGGTGGAATGGATTATGAGTGGCGCAATTTTGTACTTATGTATCCATACCCGAATGTCGCATATAACAAGATTCAGGCATTAGTCCCTGCTGTAGGCGTACGTTATCGAGTTATCGACCCAATGAAGGAGATAGAGGGGTTCCCGTTTAATATCGTCTTGGAAGCCGGTATCTCATACGTGATTAACACAGTTTATAATAACAATGAAGGCTATGGTATTGACGCGCTGAATAATGGTTTCAGGCCAATACTGGGCGTCAGCGTCACCACAAATAGATTTGGCTCCATTCATGTAAGATGGACTAAAGACTTATATAGCCTCTTCAATAAAAATTATGAGGCTTCTTCCGGCTTCCTGTATAACAACGAGATTACTAACAATTTCAGTTGCCTTAGTATAGGATGGGCTATTTTTTTCTAATTCTGGTCGTAATGACCTTATGCAAATGATGACAAATCATAATTATACCTACCTATGAAAAAGAGTTTCCTTACTATATCGTTCATATTGTTTTGTGTTGTATGTGTAGCACAGAATACTGCAAACAAGTATTTGGCTGATGCAAAGAAAGCATTAGCTGAAGGGCATTATGATCAAGCCCAGAAACTTGCAGCAGTTTACAATCAACTCGCGGGATCAAATCGGGCAGTGTTTCATCGAGTGTGTTCGGAGCCGGTCCCTCGGACTCTTTGGATATGCAAATATAATCAGTTTTCTTGTAAGCCTCCGGTGAACCACGTATGATTTCTGAGCATTGTCACCCAGGCGGTACA
>OIYO01001068.1_pt1 | contig 17077 bp, 17 predicted proteins | sample 1588191 | NCBI WGS metagenome assembly OIYO01 (sample SAMN03283275) | human gut metagenome | biome: human-associated habitat; material: feces | host: Homo sapiens | place: Peru | collected 2012 | reverse complement strand
AAAACAGATAAACCAAATATCTGCACGGCTGTTCAAGGGATACTGAAAGTTTTATATTTCATTGAATTAATATTTACCGCAGCCTTTTAACGATTATAAAGGCTTATCATGCCGAAACGACCATAAAACGCACAAAACCCCGCCGCAGAAACGCTCTGTGACGGGGAATCTTTAAATATCACAACAAGCGGTTTCGGTGATAAAATAAGAACCTTACGGAAGAAAACTTTCTGTCAGCCGTAAGGTTTTTATATGAAAAGACTTTAAATTTTACTTTTGTTTTTGTATGATATATTCAAGACTAAAAAAACGGAGATGATAAAATGTCACAGTTGAAAATGTATCGCTTACCGGGAATTCCTGTTAAACAGTTTAAGCTTCCGTCCGGTTATTCCGTATCGAATTATAAGGGCAAAGCCGACAAAAAAGCGTGGTGCGTCTGCTGTCAAAACGGCGGCTTGATAAATGACGATGGTGCAGACGAAGAATTTGACAAAAATATTCTGAATAAAAAGAATATAATCCCCGAAGAGGATGTCTTTTTTCTTGATTATAACGGCGAGCATATCGGAACGGTAACAGCCTTTGTTCATGCTGAGGATAATACCGGAGACATTCATATGGTGGCGATTCGTGAAGATTTCAGAAAAAAGGGTCTTTCAAAATATCTGAATATGGTTGCGTTGAACCATTTGTCCGAAAGAGACTTGAAATACATACACCTGACTACGGACGAATTCCGTGAGGGTGCGGTAAAAAGCTACCTGTCGAGCGGATTCCTGCCTGTCGAATATGACCTCGGAATGTATGATCGGTGGGAAAATATTCTCGAAAAATACGGCATAGAATCGGTTCGTATGCTCTATGAGGACGGCTCGGATTACAAGACGGTTTACCGCCGTTCGAAGGCAAAAAAATACAAGATAGGCGTACTCGGCGCAGGCAGAGGAAAAACAATGATGAATTACTGCAAGCATTCCGGAAATGCCGAGCTTGTTGCTGTCTGTGATTTCAGAAAAGAACGGCTTGAAGAAGCAGAGAGGGAATACGCTACAGACGGATTGATAACGTACTATACCGATTTTGCCGATTTCTTAAAGCACGATATGGACTGTGTTGTTCTCGCAAACTACGCTAACGAGCATGCTCCTTATGCGATAAGGTGTATGGAGGCAGGCAAAAATGTCCTCAGCGAGGTTCTGCCCGTTCAGACGATGAAGGAGGCGGTCGAGCTTGTCGAGGCAGTCGAAAGAACAGGAATGACTTACGTTTATGCCGAAAACTATGCTTATATGCCTGCTCCGAAAAAGATGAGAGAGCTTTACCGCAAGGGCGCTCTCGGCAGCTTTGAATACGGCGAGGGTGAGTATATGCACAACTGCGAGTCCGGCTGGCATATGTATACCTTTGCCGAACCCAATCACTGGCGCAACACAATGAGTGCGTTTTATTACTGTACGCATTCGATAGGACCGCTTATTCATATAACGGGACTTCGCCCCGTAAGAGTTACGGGATTTGAAGCTCCGTTCAATGAAAGAGCAAAGAGGATGGGCGCAAAGTCAGGCGCTTTCGGAATTGAAATGATAACTCTTGAAAACGGAGCCATTATCAAGAGCATACACGGTGTAGCTCCGTCCAAAAACTCAATTTGGTATTCAATTTACGGTTCGAAGGGCAGAATGGAGAGTGCGAGAGAGGATTCTCCCGTTGAAAGCGGCTGTGAGGCGACGCTTTATGTCAACTGCGATAAAAACGAGGGCGACAATAAGTCAGAGCCCGTGTTAACTTCGACCGAGGATTCTCTGACAAAGACTGCGGAGGCGGCAGGACACGGCGGCTCCGATTACTATGTTATGTATAATCTCATCGAAAAGCTGCGCGGCAACCGCAACGCCGACACGATAGATGTTTACGAAGCACTTGATATGTTCCTGCCGGGAATGTTTTCATATTTCTCCGTCCTTGACGGCGGCAGACAGATGGAGATTCCCAACCTCAGAAGCCCTGAGGAGCGTGAAAAATGGCGAAATGACACACGCTGTACCGATCCCGCCGTTGCCGGCGATATGCTTTTACCGAGCTATTCAAAGGGAAATCCCGATATCCCGCAAAAGAATTATGATTATCTTGCGGCGCTTCCGTCAGACCGTCATGTCGACAGTGAAACACGCCGTGAGCTTAATATTCCGTCCAATATCTTCGATTGATAATTCTTTACCCGACACCTTCGCCGACAGACTAAAACACGACAGCTTTTTCTAAGCCGTTGCAAATATGATACATTATAATTATTATATTGTAATATAGAATTTTAAAAATAATAAAAAATCACCGTAATTCTATCAAAATTACGGTGATTTTTATGGCAAATGACTTTAATTTTAATAGAAACTATTTTATGGGGGTGCAACCTGCAGTCGGAGGGGGTGCATTTTAGTTTTAAGGGGGTGCATATTTTATGCCGCAAAAAGACCGAAAGCGGTTAAACCTGCGGTTTCGTGCTTTTGGTTGGACATCAATTTTTGTGCCATCTTGGAACTTGACTGTCATTCGCCCATATCTATGGCGTTTTTTGCCATGGCAATGGGACTGTATCCTACAAGGCCGTCAAAGCCGAGTCCCGGAATGTGGAGTACATCCGAGGGATAAAGCGTTACGCCAAACTTCTTATTCTTGATAGCTTCGTCCGAGCCACGGTAATAGGTGTAATACAAATGCCCGTTTTCATCTCTGTCCACCGACATCTTGTTCGGCATGAGGGGATAAAGAGCAAACCGAAATCATAAGAAAAACCCCGATGGCGGCGATCTGAGAATCGTCACTGTCGAGGGATTTCGCTGTACGGTTTATCTTCGCTTAATAATGTAAAACCGGAATGAATTTTTTAACCGATATTTTAGTATGTTGCTTATATTATATATTCGTAACGGTTATGCTATATCGAATGTGTATTTGTAGTTTTCGAGCCATTTGCCGTCATAGCAATTACGGGCACGGAATACGATACTGTTTTCGTATGCCTCAAGTTGGAAGCCTACACCAGAGCTTTCGCCTGTTTCGTCCGACGAGTCAACGGAAGTAAAAATCGGCACGCAAACGGTTGTTATGTTGCCCTCCTGTCTTACGGTGTAGTCATGCGAGAGCGGAGCGTGCATATGACCGTAAATGTAGAAAACATTTTTGTAGTCATTGAGAATGCCTCTTATTGAACCGCCCTTGCCGCTAAGCTCTCTGTCGAGAGGATGATGATTGAAAACAAACACCGGTTTTCCTTCTGCGGAGGCGGTGTTCATTGTTTCTCTGAGGAATGTAAGCTGCTCGTCCGATATCTCCATTTCATTGGAGGTGGACTCCTCCGTTGCAAGGAAAACAAAGTAATAGCCGTTTATGATTTTGAAAAAGTACGGCTTTTCGATTCCGACTTCGCAGAACATATTGTTATATGCGATATATCTTTCCGAAAGCTCCTTGTATTTGCCTTCGCCGTTGTTGACATCGTGGTTTCCGAGTGCCACGAGGGTATTTTTCGCAGGTGAAACTGTTTTAACCGCACCGAAGAAGAACATATTTTCGATGTGCTGTCCGTTCATTGTGTTATCGCCGAGAAATACAATTGCGTCGTTTTCGTATTTGGTGTTTTTGACATCACGCAGCATTCTTCCGAAGTTGCTGAGCTTGCCGAACTGATTTCCCTCAATGTGTGCGTCGGATGCGATAAAGGCACTGAGCTTGCAGTTTTCTTCATCAAGCACCGTATGCACCTCGGCACCGTTTGGTTTAACGCCGATGAAAATGATTCCGATAAATAAAAGTGCGAGAAATTTTCTGATTGCGTAAAGAGCATTTGTCATTTTTTACTTCTCCTTTCGTTTTTTAGTAAATAATATGCTTTCAGAACGGCGGCTTGAGTTTTGCCGTCTCTGATATTGCCGTTAAGAATTTCCCCGATTAATTCGTCAAGGGAGATGTTTTGCGTTTCGATAAATTCGTCGTCGTCCGGATTCGTGCCGCCGAAGTGAAGCTCACGGGCAAGATACATATATATGACTTCCGTCGAGTACGCACAGGTCGGGTAAAATTCGCCGAGAAAAATCATTTCATCCGCCGATGCCCCTGTTTATTTCTTTTAATTCCCGTTCTGCGGCTTCAAGCGGCGGCTCGTTTACGCTGTCACGCTTGCCTGCGGGAATATCCGTCAGGACTTCTTTAAGGGGATAACGGTGTTGACGAACAGTCAGCACGCATCCGTCATCCGTAAGCGGAACAACGCAGGCGGCTCCCTTGTGAACCACATACTCTCTTATTCCCGTCCTGCCGTTTCCATCGTTGAAAGGATGAATGCACAGAAAATCGTGGATAAAGACAGGAATCGCAATCAGCGGCTCCAGTTCCATGTTCCCGATTACACGGTTGTATTCTTCGCAGATTCTATCCAATGCTTTCGGTGTTTCAAACGGAACAAGCGGTGTAAACAATGTTTCCACATGACCGTCCGGGTAGGTGGCGCTGATATAGTTCGGGACAGTCTTTGTGCGGCCTGCTACCGGATTATTCATATGGTTGCAGAGAATTTTATGAAGCTGCAGGATGTAGTTCTGCGTAATGGGAATGGCATCGAAGCTCTCATGAATGATAGCAAGAACATCTCGATACTCGGCTATTTTCTGCTCGTCACGGTTCTTCGGCGTCGTATTTTCTTCAACAAGCTGCCGGATTCGCGTATTCGTTGTAACAATACCCTCGATGACGTTCGATGCCTCGGTACTCTGTATCTTGGCAATTTCCACGAGCTTTTCAAATTCTTTCGGGCGCTGCTTTAAATACAACTCTTGTTTGCCCGCTTCCTTATATATCGCTGCAATCAGTCCGAGGATGTCCGAATCTCATTTTTGATTCTTAATTGCGGAATAATTAAAGGTTCTCATTTCATTGCCTCTGTGTTTATTCCCTAAAATAGTAGCATAAATTAATGGAATAGTCAATAGGCTAAGCGAATTTGCCATTATTATTGTGCCAAGATTAAGGGAAAACATGCGAAGGTCAGATGAAAAGCAGCCCTCTTGAATCATAAACGCTTTCTGTCATGTCGTTCCCGCACCGTATCGCTCGGTCGAACGCCATGATTGTTGCCACAGCACCGTCGATTATTTCTGTGGATTTTTCTTTGTCCGGCTTGATGTTTCCCGCCGGGTCGGTTCGTATAAAGATGTTATCCATCATCCGGCGAAGAGCGGGATGTCCGCCGTGGGCGATTTTTCGCTCCAATACCAGCTTCATCAGCTCCTTTGTAGGCGGAGACATATCCTTGAAGGCCTGTCCGAAAGGAATGACCGTGAAACCCATACTCTCAAGGGTCTGCACCATCTGCACAGTGCCCCAGCGGTCAAATTCGATTTCTCGTATGTTGAAACGCTCACCAAGTTGCTCAATAAATTTCTCAATGTAGCCGTAATGAACCACATTGCCCTCGGTGATTTGCAGAAAACCCTGCCGCTCCCACACATCATACGGCACATGGTCTCGCCGGACACGCAGTTCGAGGTTACATATTCAGAGAACGGCTACACCGTCAAAAGGCGGTTATTACTTTTCAAATTGTAAAACGGACGATAGTAACAGATTCTTAGCTTTACCCGATATTATTGTTTCAGTCCTTGATAACTGGAAAGTGTATCAATCCGATTTCTATATGATGATAGAGGGCTTTAATCCCGATAATTATGTTTTCTATAATTTTACGGGTTGTATCTTGTCTTGTCCTGCCCTTAGTCAGCATTTCAAACAAGCACTTCAAGAATGTAATCTACCCGATATTAGAATTCACGACCTTAGACATTCGTATGCTACATTGCTTTTATTAAAGAACATATCCCCAAAGGTAGCAAGCGGAATGTTAGGTCATTCGGATTCACGAACAACCCTTGATATATATTCTCACCTTTTAACAGATATGCAGAAGCCTGTTATTAACGCTCTTAACGATACTTTCAAAGACATTACAGTGACAAAACAGTGACAAATGCAAGATAAAAGAGGGTTTGACCTTGCGATATAATAAAAGTAATTATGAAAAGAAAAAGACTGCAAACCTTGAAAAATAAGGCTTGCAGTTCTCTTTATGGCGGAGAGCAAGGGATTCGAACCCTCGAACAGGGGTTAACCCGTTACACGATTTCCAATCGTGCTCCTTCGACCAGCTCGGACAACTCTCCAAACGACGAACATTATTATATACAATTTATAATAAAAAATCAAGTCTTTATAATAAAAAATTTAAAAAGAATCGGATTTTTTCAAAAATTCGTCTATTAAATTAAAAACCGAACAATAGTCAACGTCGCAATATCCGTCGTCATTGATTATAATATCCGCATATTTCTTATACGGTTCAACATATTTTTCATGCATAGGCTTAACCGTTTTAATGTATTGAGTTGATACGGATTCGAGTGTTCTCCCTCTCGAGTTTATATCTCTGTCGATTCGTCTTAAAAGTCTGATATCGGCAGGAGTGTCAACATATACCTTGCAATCAAAAAAATCGCGGATTCTTTTATCGTAAAACAGGAGAATACCGTCGGTAATAATAACGCTTTTAGGTTTGATTATTTTATAATTATCCGCTCTGTTATGAATCAGATAATCATACTGCGGACATTTTATTGACTTCGAATTTTTAAGTTTTAGAAGATCGTTTAGAAATAAATCGTTATCAAACGCATCGGGACTGTCATAATTTATTCTTTTACGCTCGTCAAGAGTCAAGCCGTCGTTCGATTTATAATAATCGTCGTAATTAATAACCGCGGTGCTGTTATAATACTTATCCTTTATAACATTTGCAAGCGTTGTTTTTCCGCTTCCCGAACCGCCTGAAATTCCGATAAAAAGACATTTATTCATTTTATTTGAACACAAATGATTTTGCAAAGGAGTCAAAATCGACTTTTTTTACATAATCCGTAGATACGCTTGCGTTTACAAGATAGATTTTATCGTTTACGCCGAAATAGTAGTAATAGTCGGTTTTGGGATAATCGGATGAAGAACATATAAGCTTAAAAACGCGCGCGGAAATTTTATCTTCGGATGTTTTTAAATCATAAATATCATATGTAAACTTATCTCCGCCGTAGCTTTCCTGTAACTGCGAGCATGTGTTCTCGATCATTTTATACTGCTGTTCGATATCGGTATCGGCAAGCTCGCTTATATTTATCTGCGCTCCCTTTTCGTCATACAAAAACAGCAGTCCTGTATCGTATGACTGTTTAAATCCGGACGGGAGCGTAAATTCAAGATTCTTTGTAACAACGCGTCTGCCGTCTGTGATCTGACCGTTGAATTCGATAAAATCGGTTCTGTACTCTCCGCTTTCGTTTTTTATACGCTTTCCGTTGTCAGAGAGAAGATATACCTCTAATTTACCGTTATCGTTCGTTACGAAATTTCCGTTTTCGTCATAAACGATATCGTACGATTTTCCGTCTTTATCTGTATAAGTTTTTATTTTTGAAGAGCATGACGGCAGAATTGCCGCCGCGCAGAGCATAATGCATAATGCAGAAATAATTTTAGATTTCATATTACTCATTCCTTACGGGTTATTTATAAGAGAAAGAACCTCGGCACGGGTTCGCGGGTCTTTTCTGATAACGCCTCTTAATGCGGAGGTCTTTGTTTTTGCACCGGCGGCTTTTATTCCGCGCATTGACATGCAGAGATGCTCGGCCTCAATAAGAACCGCGACGCCCTTCGGCTGTAATTCGTCGTTTAAAAAATCAGCTATCTGCGAGGTGAGCCTTTCCTGTACCTGCGGACGTTTTGCAAATGACGAAACTATTCGGGCGGTTTTTGATAAACCGATAATTTTTCCGTCTGACGGAATATACGCTATATGAGCCTTGCCCGAAAACGGGAGAAGATGATGTTCGCACATGGAATAGAGCGGAATATCACGGACTATAACTACCTCGTCGGACTCCGATTCGGAAAAAATCTTAACGTACTGTTTCGGGTCGTCGCTAAGTCCCGCAAAAATCTCTTCATACATCTGAGCAACCCTGCGCGGAGTATCTTTTAATCCATCGCGGTCGGGATCCTCCCCTATCGCAAGGAGAATTTCGCGCACGGCGTTCTCAATTCTTTCATTATCCATTATATTTCAAATCCTATTCAAAAATTATACGTATGCTGTTCGTACTTTCGTCGACTGCATAAGATATCTTATTGCTTGTTATTTTATTCTCTGTTCCCGCCGATACATAAAAAATAACCTTTCTGATATCGGCATCGGAATCATCCGAGCCTTTTCCGAACAGTGCCATCACCGCGTCGTTGAAAACGTCGTTTGTAAACATAAATTCAACGGACAGATTACCGTTGTTCACTTCGTCAATACAGCGGTTGATAATCATATCGGTAACGGTATAGTCGTATTTGTCGAACAATAAAGAATTATAAACAAAATAATTATATTTCGTTCCCGTACAGTGAACGCTTAATGCATCAAAATCGGAATGAGTTGCGGAAATATAGGACTCCGTAACGTTAAAATACAAATGAGACGGTGAAACGCTTTTGTCGAAGTCGGGATCGTCCCATGTAACGTCGAGAAAATACTCCTCGCCGTCAAGCTCGACCATGTTCCATAAATGAAGCTCGGTTTTTTTGTCGGATGTTGCTTTTCCCGGAATTACGACAGTCTTAATTCCCGCATAATTCAGAATAAGCATGGCGGAATAGGCGTACCCCGAACAGACCGCTTTATTGTTAATTAAACACCCGTACGCCGTCGAATCAAATTCATCGGAACCGTATTCGCACATGTCAACTATACTGTCGTGAATATAAAGCTCGCGTTCATAAAGCGAGTCGAATTTATCTTTGGCAGTATCGCTTATTTGCTTCGCGGCGGAAATCATGCGTTCCGTATTATTCTTACACTGTTCCTTTTCGGCGGAGTAATCCGCACTGAAATATGTCTTAAATGATTCGGTTATAAGATAACATTTGTCGGAAAGACAGATAAGATCGGGGTTGTCGTATTTAAGATACTGAAAAACTTTTTTCATTTCATCAAAAGAAAGAGACGGGATCTGAATTTTCTCCGGATGTTCTCTTACTTCGTTAAAAATGCATACGTACGCGCGTTTTTGCTTATCGTTAAGTTTGTTGTAATAATAATCGGAAAACGGCTTTTCACCGTTAAAATCGGCGGGAAGCGAAGCCTCCGCGCGTTCGGTAAGATAAGCGCGTATCGTCTCGGAATTGTATACGTTATAGAATATAGCCGCAAGCCCCGCCCCGATCGCGATGCACAACAGCAGATTCAGAAATTTTTTCAACTATATATCCTTTCAAGATAACAAGGGGGTTGTGTTTCTTTCTTAATATTCGGATTTAAATACAAAAGACGTTGATTCAAACGCTTTTATACAGTCCTTAGCGTCAAAATAATCCGACGCACTGATGTCTGTGTCGACGTTATTAATAATTGAATTAAAGAGCTTATCCGTGTTTGCGTAATCAACGTTTGCAAGGTACTGTTCCATAATCACCGCAGTGTTTTTTGCGAGAAAATTCAGAGAATCGGAGCCTTTAGCTCCTTTTATCAGATAATCCGTTATTTCTTCATAGTCAAGCTCTTGCCTGCCCGCCTGAATATTAACAGAACCCTCCGATACCGTCAAAGTGATCGATGAATCGATATCAAACTCAACATGTCCCAGCTCGCCGAAAATCATCGCAAGCCCCGAACGTGTAACGCGTATGTATTTATCGATGCTTGTTCCGCTGATTTTCTCTGCGGCAGCACTCATCTCTTTAATTCCGCCGTTTTTATAACTGTCCAGAAGAGATAATGAGTTATTTGAATCGTATTTTTTATTTATATCAAGCGGAGTGATTACAAATGTTTTATTATAAAGCTGTGCTCTTATTATCAAAGCAAAATCGACGGTTGTCTTATCGTCATCAACAGCCGAAACGAAGAACGAACAGTCGCCCGTAAGTCCGGGAATCTGCGCCGACAGAACAGCGGATTCATTCTCGTGCTTTTCCTTTTCAGTAACGGCTAAAATGCTCGCGACCGCACCCGCCGTGATAATCAAAGCAAAAACAATAACCGCGATTATGATTTTTTTCTTCGCTTTTTCTTTTGTATCGGAAATTTTTAATTCATTATATTCCATATATGAGTCCTATTACGTCCTATTATATTTAATAAACTATATTATAACCGTACCGCGCAAAAAAAACAATATACATTACGACAATTTTGAAAGCTTTATTATATTATTTTATCATTTGACTGTTGAAAATTGTACCGTAATATAATATAATTATAAAATATAACAGCGGTTTTCCGCGGTATGGAGGATTTATATGGCTTCTGAAAAGAAAGAAAAAAAAGGCGGATCGATAGCCCGGTACTGCGGTTTCGGTCTGGGCGCAATCGGACTTGATTTAAGCTACGGAATGTTCAACCAGTTTCTTAATAAGTATTTGACGGATGTTTTGAAATTACATTCGAGCTTTCTTCTTTTTCTCTCGTCCTTTGCGAGAATTTGGGACGGAATAAACGACCCGATGATGGGTTCCATCGTCGACCGTTCTAATTTAAAAATGGGCAAATACAGACCTTGGATACTGTTCGGCACTTGTGCGAATGCGGTCGTACTGATATTTCTTTTTAATAATATCTTTTCTCTTAACTCTGCGGCTTTGTATGTTTATATGGCTTTCATGTATATTTTTTGGGGAATGAGCAACACTGTCGCAGATATTCCGTACTGGTCGATGGTTCCCTCGTTTACGAACAATCCTAAGGAGCGTAACCTTGTTGCGACCATAGCAAGAGCTTTTTCGGGGCTCGGTCAGGGCATTGTTCAGATAATGTTCCCTCTGCTTATGACAGCGGTCAGCGTTACTTATGACCCGGGATCAAATAAAAAAGTTTACGACGCGTTGAGCTTTAAATACGCCTCGATCGTATGCGCGGTATTCCTTATCGTATTTGCGGTTCTCTGTGTAAGCGTTACTAAAGAAACGCGCAGAACTCCCCCGTCGGGTGAAAAGTTTTCGTTTAAAAATTCATTAAAAATCATTAAGAATAACGACCAGCTTCTTGTATTTATGCTCTTTGCAATGCTTTCAAACGCAGGATGGTACCTTACTTCGGCGACAAGCGCATACTACTTTGACGTTGTAATCGGAGACACGACAAAACAGTCGGCTTTCGGTACGTTCGGCGCGGTCGGTTCGATAGCAGGACTTCTCGTTATTCCTATTCTGACAAAATATACGTCAAAAAAACGCACGTATCAGATTTCTCTTCTCATGGGAATTATCGGATATGTATTTATGTGCATTTTCGGCGAAATGAAACTCATAATTCCTATGGATATCGCTTATATTGTTGCTTCCGTCGGTATTGCCTCCATGTTCGTAGCGCAGACGGTTTTCCTCTCAGATATAGTCGATTACGGTGAGGTAAAAATGGGCTTCAGAGCGCAGAGTGTCACTTTCTCAATGAAAGGTTTTTTGCAGAAGATGGCTTATACCCTCCAAACCGTAATGCTCTATTCATTCCTTTGGGGAACAAAATATAACGGCGATCTTCATTCTCAAAACTCAAAAGCCGTACACGGTTCGATTTCTTTCATGATGTATATTGCTCCGATTATCCTGCTTATTGCATCTCTGATTATTTTCAGCACTAAGTATAAGCTTCACGGTGAATACATGGATAAAATCACACAACAGATATCCGAAAATATTAAGAAAGAACAAGACTCTCAGCAGTAACAATATAATTTAAAGGGAAGCTTTTTAAGGCTTCCCTTTTTTAATTGATTATGACGGACGATATCTCGACAAATCCTCTGTATTTTTCGAAAACGATTTTTATTTCATCGGTTTCGGCGGGTTTATTTGCTGTAATACATTTATTGCCTATAACCGTTCCTTTGCCGAACAAAGCCCATTTACCTGAATTTTTAACAAAAACCTTAAATTCTTCGACGTGCTGACCATTCGAGATATGTTCTCTTATAACAACCTTGTCAAACATATCTTTACCGTTTAGTTTTATCAGCAGTTCGGGCTTTTTGTCTTTAGCTCCGGCTCTCCAGAATTTTTCCGAATCGTCCGAAACAATATTATCTGCGCTGTAAAGCTCGCCGACTGACGATGAAGCCGTAACAGTAGATTCTTTTAAAAGATTATAGCCGAACATTACCTTTAGATCATGTCCGAACGAGGTAAGTATCTGCGAATCAGTATCGAAAATATGTCCTCTCTTGTCCGGAGAAATATTAAGCAAAAATGCGCTGTTGCTTCCGGCTGTTGCAAGATACAGTCTGTGAAGCTTATCTTTTGTTTTGACGGAATAATTGTCATCCTTTGAATAAAACGCGTGGTCGCGGATATTTACGTTGACCTCGCACGGATACCATATAAAATTTTCATCACGTTTGACGGCTTTTCTGCTTCCGAGATCCAGAATCATCTCATTTGGCTTAATCTTCCTTGTAGGTTTATCGCGCGAACCATCCTCATTTATTCCGTAATAGGACGGGATAACGCTCCACTCTTCTTTACGTGTAAAGCCCCGGTCGTTTCCGACCCAGCGCACGTCGGGTCCGCAGTACGATATTACGGCGTTCGGCTGTGATGCTCTGATAATCTCAAATACGCTTTTATAATCAAAATCAAAGTTCATTTCTTCCGAGCATGCGTCGTCTATTCTTATTTCAAACAGTTCGCCGTAGTTTTCGGAAAGCTCGCGTATCTGTTTTATGAAAAACTCGTTATAACCGTTGTGCTGTCTGAACGTCGGTTCATGACGGTCACAAAGCGTAATATTAATTCCGAATTTTAAGCCGTATTTTCTGCATGACTGCGAAAGCATTGCGACAACATCGCCCTTACCGTCGAGCCATGATGAACTTTTGACGGAGTAATCCGTGGTTTCTGTCTGCCAGATACAAAATCCGTCGTATGATTTTGCGGTAATCAGCAGTCCGCTCATCCCGGCTTTTGAAGCTAAACTCGCCCATTCGTCAGTGTCTATATCTTCCGGTGCAAACGTGTCGGGAACAGCATACCCGTCGCCGACCTGTTTGCCCGTAAACGTCCCCATTGAGAAGCTGACCATACCGTAGTAGTCATTCTGCGCCCAATTAAGCTGTCTTTTTGACGGCTTTATATCAATTGTATTTTCATATCCTTTCGACACACGCAACACTCCTTAATTTTAAAAGGGACTGCCGATACTGTTCGACAGTCCTTTGTATTATACACCGAAATCGTTATTCGTTGCAACTATATTTGCACCTGTATTTAAAACATTTTCAATAAAAACATCGCCGATTTTTACGGGTGCTTCAATTTCAAGAGTGTTGATCTCTTTCATAACGTCGAAAATCATTCCTTTCGGAATAGGCTGACTTGTTTTACACGGAACTACGGGATGTTTTCCGCCGATAAGCTTAGCGGTTGAATGAATGCTTCTTACGGGGCTTGTAATCTCCGTTTTCGCATACTGTTCTCCGCGTTTGCACGTGTTTCCCTTAATCGAAATTACGGTGGAACCCTCATATTCGACGGTAATTAAACAGCCCAAAGGACAGGATATACAATTCATTTCTTTTTTCATAAATATCAATCCTCCACTCTGACCGTAATCGAACTTCCCGTGTCAAGTTTTTTAAGAACCTCGGCAGGAATAACGACGTTTTCCATTTCGCCCGGCGCAAGTTTTATTTTCTTCTTAGAAGAAATAACTTCACCGTCCGCTTTTACAACGACTTTTTTGTTCTTGAATACGGCTCCGACTCTGAAATAAAGCTTAACGTCTTTATTCTCGTCAAGTCTTATCTTCTGCGGAACAATATATCTTACTCCGTTTTCGGGAACTGTATCAATATATCTCATATCGTCTGAATTTACGGGATTCTTGATATACTCCGCAGCGCCCTCGCCCGCCGTCTGTGCTTCAAGCGTTACATAATCGACAAGATCGTGAACGTGAAGAACGTTACCGCAGGCAAATATACCGTCGTGATCCGTCTGTCTCATTTCGTCGACAACTGCACCGTTCGTTATTCTGTCAAGTGAAATCATGCTTGCTTTTGTAAGCTCGTTTTCGGGGATAAGTCCGACGGAAAGGAGCAGTGTATCACACTCGATAAATTCTTCCGTACCGGGAATCGGCTGTAATTTATCGTCGACTTTTGCGATCGTAACGCCCTCAAGTCTTTCCTTACCGTGCGTTTTTATAACGGTCGTGCTTAATTTCAAAGGAATATTGAAATCGTTTAAGCACTGAACGATATTACGTGTAAGTCCGCCTGAGAAAGGCATTAATTCGCAGACAAGCTTAACCTCCGCGCCCTCCAATGTCATACGTCTTGCCATTATAAGGCCGATATCGCCCGAACCGAGAATAACGACTTTTTTACCGGGCATATAACCGTCTATGTTGACAAATTTCTGCGCTGTACCTGCTGTCAGAACGCCTGCGGCTCTTGTGCCCGCTATTGTAAGCGCGCCTCTGGGTCTCTCACGGCATCCCATAGCGAGGATGACGGCTTTTGCCTGAATTTTCATAAGTCCGTCCTGCGAACTTACAGCCGTAACTACTTTATCGTCTGATATGTCGAGAACCATAGTATTGATTTTAACTTCAATATCGGTATCGGCGACCTGTTTAATGAATCTGTCTGCGTATTCGGGACCGGAAAGCTCTTCTCCGAAATAATGAAGTCCGAATCCCGTATGTATACACTGTTCAAGTATGCCGCCGAGCGTATCTGCACGTTCAAGTATAACGATACTTTCAATACCGCATTCTTTTGCCTTTAAAGCGGCTGCCATACCGGCGGGTCCGCCGCCGACAACTACAAGATCATAATTTATCATCACGTCAGCCTCACTTTGTTTTATTGAAAAGAATTCTTGATGTTCTGCCGAATTTTGTTATCTCGTCGACATCGCATCCAAGCTCTCTTGCAAGAATCTCTACTACTTTCGAACCGCAGAATCCGCCCTGGCATCTTCCCATACCGGCTCTCGTACGTCTCTTTACCCCGTCAACGTCCATAGCACCCACAGGGCCTTTGATAGCGTCGACAATCTCGCCCTCGGTTATTGTTTCACAACGGCAGATTATATTTCCGTACTTAGGGTTTTCTTTTATGATTTCGGCTCTCTGTTCGTCTGTCATGTGTCTGAAACGAACGGGAGGCTTGCGCTTCAAATTGTAATGCTCTTTAAGAGTAACCCCCGGGAAGAGCTTTAAGATAATATCCTCAATATATTTTGCCGTAGCGGGTGCCGCGGAAAGTCCGGGTGATTCGATACCCGCAACATTAATAAGGCGGGGATTCGATTTAGATTGACCGATAACGAAATCCGTCGAAGCGTCATGCGCACGCAGACCCGCAAAAGATGTGATAGCGTATCTCGTCGAAACGCTCGGTATACTCTTCGTCGCAAGAGTACGGACTTCTTTAAGTCCCTCAAGAGATGTTGACGTATCGTCCTCGTCGGGAATGTCGGCGGCAGTAGGACCTATTATAAGATTGCCGTCAACCGTCGGCGCAACAAGTATGCCCTTGCCCATATCGGACGGACATTGGAAAATTGTTTTTGAAACAAGATTTCCGACAGATTTATCAAGAAGATAATACTCGCCTTTTCTCGCGATAATGTTTATGGAATTATCTCCTGCTCTCTGTGCAACGTGTCCGGAATGTACGCCTGTTGCATTTATAATGTATTTAGCTTTGAATTTGCCGACCGTCGTAGTCATGATAACGCAGTCATCTGTGGTTTCGGTTCCCGCAACACGGCAGTTTCTGAATAATTCAACGCCGTTTTCGCACGCAACTTCGGCGGCCGCAATCGTCAGCTCATAGGGACAAACGATTCCCGCGGTTTTTGCAAGAAGCGCACCTACCGCCTCATCGCTGATATTAGGCTCCATGATCTGAAGCTCGGTTTTATCTATTATCTCCATACCGGGAACTTTGTTTGCAATTCCTCTGTAATAAAGCTCCCAAACGGTTTTCATTTCTTTGTCCGAAAAAGCAACGACAAGCGAACCGTTGTTTTTATACGGAACGCTTAAATCCTTACAGGTCTGGGGCATTAACGCACATCCGTCGACGTTAAGTTTAGCTTTAAGCGAACCGGGCACAGCGTCGAAACCCGCGTGAACAATACCGCTGTTAGCTTTTGACGCACCCATGGCAACATCGTTTGCTTTTTCAAAAAGAGCTATTTTTAAGTTATACTTGGAAAGCTCTCTTGCGATCATTGCGCCGCTTACGCCCGCGCCGATGACTGCAACATCATAGATCATCGAATATTCCTCCTGTGATAAAATGAGTCCGAATCCGCTAAATAAAATAAACTTAATTATCGTCATTAATAACGAAATCGGTTTTCTTTTTCTTATACTAATAAATTATATCAAAGGTTTTTGTATAAGTCAACAAAAAAGATTGTTTACTTTTTCACAATTAATATGCATATTGACAATAATTTAACGATCCGATTTTATTAACCAAAGAACTAAAAAAACGGACGAATCATAGGACTCGTCCGTAAAAATTATTCGGTTTAATTATTTAACCATGCTCTCGATTTCTGCAGCAAAATCTTCCTGCTTTTTCTCAATGCCCTCGCCTCTCTCGTAACGAACGAAACCGGTGAGTTTAATAGCCGAGCCCAAAGCTTTTGCAACGCTCTCGACATACTTGCCTACACTGCCCTCAAAGATATCGGAACGAACAAACTCCTGGTCAACAAGACAGTTCTCTTTATAATATTTGCCGATTTTACCCTCAACGATCTTCTGAAGAACAGCTTCGGGCTTAGAAGCCATTTTGGGATCCTCTTTCATCTGAGCTACAAGGATAGCCTTTTCTTTATCAAGAACTTCTGCGGGAACGCTTGCCTCACCAAGATAAGACGGATTCATAGCTGCTATCTGCATAGCAACGTTTTTGCCCATAGCGTCAAACTCGGGTTTAGCGGCTGTCGCATCATCAACATCAAATGATAC
>OIYO01001066.1_pt1 | contig 17129 bp, 14 predicted proteins | sample 1588191 | NCBI WGS metagenome assembly OIYO01 (sample SAMN03283275) | human gut metagenome | biome: human-associated habitat; material: feces | host: Homo sapiens | place: Peru | collected 2012 | reverse complement strand
GCACCCGGCAAACCCGCCGCCGTGGATGCGCCATGCGCCGCCAGACACGAGCAGCGCCGCGGCGAGCACGGCGATCGTCGTGAGAAGGCGGGAGAGGGAAGCTCCCTCCTCCACGCAGCGGACGATCTCCGGCGCGAGCAGGAGACCCGAAATGCCCGTGCCCGCCATGGCGAGCGCTTTTATGACAGCGAATACCGGCACATCGTCCCGGTGCGCCGCGTGCGCCTGCCGCAGCATCCAGAGCATGTTCTGCCCCAGACGGTAGCGCGGCTTTTTCGTTTTTTCTTTCATCGAAACCACCTCTTCTTTGCGAGGATAACACTATCACAAAACTTCGTCCCCGGCGCAGACCGGGGACGAATGGCTTATTTTCGGGGATGAACCGTTTCGCTCACACCTGCGGGAGCAGTATCTCGGTCGTGAACGCGCCGTCCTCGCTGTTGCGGGAGAGATACCCGTCCAGCCGCGCGACGATATCGTCGATGCGCACGAGACCGAAGCCGTGCCCCTCGCCCTTCGTGGTGCGGAAGCGCCCGCCGGTCTTTTCGAGCTTCTTTCCGGCGGTGAAGTTTGTGAAGGAGATATAAAGCTGCGTGCCCTTCATGTCCATGTACACGCGGATGAGCCGGTCCTTTTCCGGCAGGGCCATGCTCGCTTCAATGGCATTATCGAAGAGATTGCCGAGAATGCAGCAGAGATCGAGCTCCGACATTTTGAGCTTTACGGGGATGTGCGCGTCGGCCTGCACCGTGATGCCGCGCGATTTGGCGAGGGATATTTTGCTGTTCAAAATGGCGTCCGCCATGGCGTTGCCGGTTTTGACGACGGTGTCCACGGTGTTCAGATCGGTGTCCAGCTCGTCGAGATAGGCGCGGATGGCGTCCATATCGCCCTTGGCGGAGAACGCCTTGAGCACCTGAATATGATTCCGGTAGTCGTGCCGCCAGCCGCGGATCTGGCGGTACATGTTCTCCACCTCTTTATAATGCGTGTCCACCAGCTCGCGCTGGTAGGCTTCGAGCTGCTTATCGACGCGGCGGGAAAAAAGGCTCATGCTCTCACCTCTCAATGATACGCGATAATGGCGCGGTTGAGCGCTTCGTAAGCGCCGCGCGGGAGCGGGATGGCCGCGCCGTCGGATAAGATCGCGTCCGTTTTCGTCACGCGGCGGATGTACGAAAGATTCACGATCGCCGCGCGCCCGATGCGGAAAAACCGCTCGTCCAGCTCGTCCGAGAGCGCGCCGAGCGTTTTCTTTACGGTATAATCCCGCTTTGCGTGGACGGTCGTGTAGTTTTTCTCCACATCGAGATAGCGGATCTCATAAAGCGGCACGCGGAAGATCTCGCCGCCGCACTCGAGCGTGAGCGCGCGGCTGTCGCTGCGCAGCTTCGCCGCGGCGCGGTCGAGCACCTCGAAGAGCTTTTCCTCGCGGACGGGCTTTACGAGATAGTGCAGCGCCGCCACGTCGTACCCCTCGGCGATGTAGTCCGTGTAGCCGGTGATGAAAACGATCTGCACGGCGGTGTTCTCCGCGCGGACGCGCTTGGCCATCGTCACGCCGTCCATGCCGCCCATCTCGACATCGAGCAGCAGAAGGTCAAAATTCTTGTCCTCGTCGTAGGCGAAGAGGAACGCCTCGGCGGAGGGGAACATCTCGAGCGCGACGCTCTCTTCCCGGCTCTCGCCCCATTCGCGGACATACTGCGCGACGAGCTGCGCGTCCTCGGCGCGGTCGTCGCAGATAGCGGCTCGCATATTCTCCCTCCTCACGATGTTTTTTCCATAGTATTCAATTCGCAAACGCTTGTCAAACTAAAAATGTGTATGGTATACTGAATCGATATGGAAAAGATGATGCATTCGTATATAATCTCCGGCGACGGAGACGCGGCGCGCTCTCGCGCGCGGGAAATGGCGGCGGCGGCGCTCTGTGAGAGCAGCGGCGCGAAGCCCTGCCGCGCTTGCCGCCACTGCCGCAAGGTGTTTCAGGGCGCGTTCCCCGGCATCCATCCGGACGTGGCGCTCGTCGAGCGCGCGGCGGACAAGTCCGGCAAGCTGCGGCGCGAGATCACCGTCGATCAGATCCGCGCGCTCGCCGTGGACGCTGCCGTGCTGCCGAACGAGGCCGACGGCAAGGTATACATCTTTCCCGAAGCGGACACGATGAACATCGCCGCACAGAATGCTTTCCTGAAGCTGCTCGAAGAGCCGCCGCGCGGCGTCATGTTCCTTCTCTGCGCCGAAAGCCGCGAAAAGCTGCTCGAAACGGTGCAGTCGCGCTGCGGCGAGATCCGGCTCGCGGGCGGGACTGCCGCGCCGGAGAATGAGCGCGCCCGCGGCTATCTTGAAGCGCGGCTCGACCGCGCGGAGCTTCTGCGCTGCTGCACGGCGATGGAAAAGCTCGATAACGCGCAGCTTCTCGAGGTCGTTACCGCGGCGGAGGAGCTCGCGGTGAAGCTCGTTTCCGACCGGCGGGAGCTTCTCGCGCTCGAAGCGTTTCTCCTCCGCGCGGAGGAATATCTCCGGCTGAATGTCGGCCCGAAGCACGTGACCGGTTATCTATCCACCTATCTGCCGGACGGCAAATGACCTCCGGCGCTCACACATCAGGAAATGAGGAAAATCCCGTGACAGAAGTAATCAGCATAAAATTCCGCGGCCGCGGCAAGACGTACTATTTCGACCCCGCCGGCGTGACCGCGAGGACGGGCGACACGCTCGTCGTGGAAACGTCCAAGGGCATGGAGCTTGGCGAGTGCGTCAAGGGAAATCACATGGTCGGGGACGGCGACTGCGTGCAGCCGCTGCGTCCCGTCGTGCGCCGCGCCACGCCGGACGATCTGCGCATTGCGGAGCTCAACCGCAAGCGCGAAAAGGAAGCGCTCGGCATCTGCCGGGAGCTCATCGAAAAGCACAAGCTCGAAATGAAGCTCGTGGACGTCGAGTGCTCGTTTGAGGGGAATAAAATTCTCTTCTTCTTCACCGCCGACGGGCGCGTGGACTTCCGCGAGCTGGTCAAGGATCTGGCCGGCATCTTCCACACCCGCATCGAGCTGCGCCAGATCGGCGTCCGCGACGAGAGCAAGATGATCGGCGGCTTGGGCATCTGCGGCCAGCCCTTCTGCTGCTCCCGCTTTTTGAAGGATTTCCAGCCTGTCTCCATCAAGATGGCCAAGGAGCAGGGCCTTTCGCTGAACCCCACCAAGATCAGCGGCGCGTGCGGCCGCCTGATGTGCTGTCTGGCCTACGAGGAGAGCGCCTACGAGTACCTGAACAGCATCATGCCCATGGTGGGCAGCACGGTCCGCACCCCGGACGGCATCGGCACGGTGCTGGAAGTCAACCCCGTGTCCGGCTATCTGCGGGTCCGCTGCGGGACCGAGGCCCTGACGCCGCGCTATTATAAAGTGGGCGTCTGCGAATACCTCAGCGGCGGCAAGCGCGCCCCCCGCCGCCCCGATCCGGACGACGATTATTCCGGCGTGCGCAACCCCGCCCCGGTGGTCGCGGCATCGGATGCCAACGGCAACATGGGCTGTGGAAACTGCCCCAAAAAGGAGAAATAATTCCTAGAAAAATAGTAGAGAATCGCGGTGGTTAGTCTGCTAAAACTAACCCTTCTTCGTGATTTTTGCCAAAAATCTCCCTCAATTTTCCCTGAAAGTTAGCCTTTGCTTTTGTGCAACCCAACAAAAAAACAAAAAAGCTCTTTTTGCAGGAACGGTTAGTCTTGCCTTTTTATTTTCGGTTTGCTAGAATGCAGTCAAGGAAGAATTCCGGAGAGGCTGGCTGGTACCGTGCGAGGGCAGGCTTCTCCTAAACATTGGCACGGGAAATAAAGGAGAGTTTTATTATGGCACACAAGGTTTCTGACGCATGTGTTGGCTGCGGCGCTTGCGAGGGCGCTTGCCCCGTTGGTGCAGTCGCTATTGATGGCGGCGTTGCAGTTGTGAACGCAGACGCTTGCATCGATTGCGGCGCTTGCGAGGGCGCTTGCCCCACCGGTGCTATCACCGCTGAATAAGTTTCACGGCGATATCCGTAAAAACGCATCAAAAGCAGCAGACCTGTCAAAAGCGGGTCTGCTGCTTTTCTTTCATGCACAATTTTCCCGGAGATTCCGGCCCGATATTTTGGTAAAGGATGCAGGGTGCAGATATGGAACATTCCACCGAGATTTTGTATAATAAAACAGAAGTCTTTTGTTCGGCGGTCCACCGGTTCGGGTCGGACGCGCTGCTGCTGGCCCGCTTCTCGGAACCCAAACGCGCCCAGAAAGCCGCCGACCTGTGTTCCGGCTGCGGCATCGTCAGCTTGGAGTGGCACGACCGCGGCCACCGCGGCCCCTGCGCGGCCCTTGAGCTGCAGCCCGAAGCCAGCGCTCTGCTCTCCGAAGCGCTGGCACAGCAGGGCATCGACCACATCACGCCCTTCTGCACCGACCTGCGCACCTTCCGCGAGGGCGCGGGCAGCTTTGACCTGTGCGCGTGCAACCCGCCCTATTTCACGGCAGGATTCCAGAGCGCAGACCCGGCCCGGGCTACCGCGCGGCACGAGACGGACTGCACCTTGGAGGATGTCTGCCAGTGCGCGTTCCGGCTGCTCAAGGACGGCGGGCGGCTGTCGCTCTGCCACCGGCCTGAGCGGCTGGCCGAGGTTCTGGCCGTTCTGCGGGCCAACCGCTTGGAGCCGAAACGGCTCGCCTTCGTGAAAAACCGCCCAGATGCCGCCCCGTGGCTCTTTCTGGTGGAAGCACAGAAGAACCGCAAAACGGGCTTGCGCATCGAGCCGGATGTGCTCATCTCGGCCGGAGCGGCCCTGTACGGTTAAACTCTCCGTCTGCTTCGACGCCAGCGCCCGGTTCAGGGAGCTGGCGGCATGACGGGAAAATCGATCAAACTCAGTTGGAGGTCTTTATGGCTGGAACTTTATATATCGTCGCTACGCCCATCGGCAATCTGGACGACATGCCGCCCCGCGTGGCCGCTACCTTCGGCGCGGCGGATTTTATCGCTGCCGAGGACACCCGCGTGACCATGAAGCTGCTGAACTTCCTCGGCCTGAAAAAGCCGATGGTCAGCTACTATGAGCACGCATTGCAGAAGGGCGAGGGCATCCTGCGCCGCATCGAGGCGGGGGAGAACTGCGCGCTCTGCTCGGACGCCGGAATGCCCTGCGTCTCCGACCCCGGCGAGGTCATCGTCCGGGATGCGCTGGCACGCGGCATCAAGGTCGTGCCCGTTCCGGCAGCGTCGGCCTGTGTCACCGCGCTGGCCGTTTCGGGACAGGACACCTCCCGCTGGGTGTTCGAGGGCTTCCTGCCCGTGAACAAAAAGCAGAAGCGGGAGCGTCTGGCCGAACTGCAGGGTGAGAAGCGGACCGTCATCTTCTACGAGGCGCCCCACAAGCTGCGCACCACGCTGGACGACCTGAACACTGCCTTCGGCCCGGACCGGAGCATCACCCTCTGCCGGGAGCTGACCAAGCTCCATGAGGAGATCTGGAAGACCACCCTCGGCGAAGCACAGGCCCACTATGCGGAGAACGAGCCGCGCGGCGAATACGTTCTTGTCATGGCGGGAGCCTCGGTGGTCGAGGAAGAGGAGACGCTGACGCTGGAAGAAGCCGCTCAGCGCGCACTGGCCCTGACGAACGAGGGCTACGGCCCCACCGCTGCCGCCAAGGCCATGGCGCAGAGCACGCCGTATTCCAAGAGCGAGATCTACAAGCAGATGCTGGCCCTGCAGAGCTGACCGGCCGTTCTGCTTTTGTGTTAAATCGAAAAAAAGAATGTAATGGAGGAGGACTTTGTCCCGTGACGAAACTTTTGATCCTGAGTGACAGCCATAACAGCACCGGCGCGATCGAGCGCATTCTCCACGCCGAACAAGACGCATCTGCGGTGATCTTTTTGGGCGACGGGTTACGCGATCTGGAAGAAGTTCTGACCCTCTTTCCGAAAATGAAGGTCTATGCCGTGGCCGGAAACTGCGATTTTGGGGCGCTGGAGCCGCTGGATGGGCTGGCCGCGTTCGATCAGGTCGTCATTTTCTATACGCACGGCCATATGTATGGTGTGAAATACGATCTGGATACGCTGGCCGATGCCGCCGCCGCCCGCGGGGCTGAGGTGGCGCTGTTCGGACACACCCATATTCCGGTCGCAAAACAGCATGGAAACGTATTTTTGTTCAATCCCGGCTCCTGCGGCCGCTGTTATACCGGACCCAACACCTACGGCGTCCTGACGCTGGACAAGGGCAAGATCGTCGCCCATGAACACAAAGAGGTACCGAACCAATGAGCATCAATGAAGTGCGCTATCTGACCGAATGCGGCAGCACCAACGCGTATGTGAAAGAGCATTTTGAGGAATTTGGCCCGGTGGGCGCGGTGTATACCACCAACCAGACCGCCGGACGGGGCCGCTTGGGCCGCAGCTGGACCAACGCCGAGGGCAAGGCACTGTATTATACCGTCGCCATTCGGGAGCCGCTGGCCCAGCCTTCTACGCTGCCGCTTCTGGCAAGCCTTGCAGTCCGCCAGCAGCTGAAACTGCGCTACGGCGTCGATTGTCAGATCAAGTGGCCCAATGACCTTCTGCTGAACGGCAAAAAGATCGTCGGCATCCTGTGCGAAAGCGTCTCCTACGGCTACGAGCAGCAGGGGCGCGGCATCCTGTGCGGCATTGGCATCAATCTGGCCCAGCCGCAGAGCTACTTCGACGCCGCAGGGCTGCCCAACGGCACGTCGCTGGCCCTGCAGGGGGCCAATGTGGACCTTGCCGCCGACCCCGCATGGCTGGCCGAAGGCCTGACCGATTTCGGCTTTGACCGCCCGATGTATGTGTTCGCGCGGGACGGCTTTGCACCCTTCCGGGAAGAATACAAAGCGGCCTGTGTCAATCTGGGCCGCCGGGTGACCTTTGACCTCCCGGGCGGCGGTCAGGGCGCGGGCGAAGCCATCGACGTGGACGAGGACGGCCGCTTGGTCGTCCGCACCGACAGCGGCGAACAGCATGTGTTCACCGGCGAAGTCTCGGTGCACGGCATCTACGGCGCTGTATAAAACCAAACAAAGACCCCCTCCGGCGCTTGCGGTACACCGGAGGGGGTCTTTGTTTTGGGGTATTGCTTTGGTGTGAGGAGGAATCATGTGCAAGGGAGTCGGTTGCGGCCCCGCTCCCTTGTGGTTTATAGTATACCCGATTTCGGAGCAAAAGTCATTACTTTCTTGTGAAATCTTGTGAAAATTTTGTTAAGCATCGGATGTAAAAGTTTCCTGTCTCTTCTCAAAAACTGGCTTCTGAAAGCCCGATTAACGAAAGTTTCTTTCGTGTTCGTACTTTATTTGCTTTCAAGTTTCGCCATAGCCGCCGCGTGGGCTTCGGCATCCCGGACATAGTGGACCGCATTTTCAAGGTTGTGGGCGGCTTGTTCTTCGCTGATGGTCTTGATGATCTTAGCCGGAACGCCTACGACCACCGAGTTGTCCGGAATGACCATCCGTTCCGGGACCAGCGCCCCCGCGCCGATGATGCAGTTTTTGCCCACGACACAGTGGTTCAGCAGGGTCGCGTGCATCCCGATCAGGGTCCCGTCGCCCACGGTGCAGCCATGGACCAGCGCACTGTGGCCAACTGTGACATTTTTGCCCAGCAAAACTTTGCCGCCGGCATCACAGTGCAGGACCGCATTGTCCTGCACGTTAGTGTTCTCTCCAAGGGTCAATGTCCCGTCGTCGCCGCGCAGAACGGCCCCGTACCAGACACTGGAGCCTTGTTCCAAGATCACATCGCCCAGCACCGTTGCGTTCGGGGCCACGAAGGCCGCGCCGCGGTCCTGCGGGACTTTTCCACCAAATGGAACGATCATTGTGAAAAACCACCTTTCTCTTTTCGCGCTTTTATGGTATTCTTTTATATGGAATCGTTTTTTCGAAGCAGCAGCTTCCGGAGGATCTTTTTTATGCAGTTTTCGTCCCTCTTTCGCCGAACGGCAGCTCTGCTGTTGACGGCCGCGCTGGCCGTTGCAGCGGCTCTGCCCAGTTTCGCAGCCTACGCCATGCCCATCCAGACGGCCTACCCGCAGGAATCCATCTATCTGTTCGATGTGGATTCCGGGGAAGTCCTCGTGGAACAAAATCCCGATCTGCCCCGGTGCATCGCCAGCCTGACCAAAATGATGACGGCTCTGCTGGTGCTGGAAAGCGGGACCGATCTGAACGCCAGCATCACCATTCCGGACAGCCTGACGCCGGAGTTCCAGACCATCCGGGCCAACCGGGGCCACACCATCGGCTTACAGGCCGGGGAAACGGTCCGCCGCATCGACATGATGTACGCCATGCTCCTGCCCAGCGCGAACGACGCGGCCAGCGTTCTGGCCAGCGACGCCGCCGGGGGCGATTTAGCCGCCTTTGCGGCCCGGATGAATGCCCGTGCCAGCCAGCTGGGCTGCACCGCAACCCAGTTCACCTGCCCGCACGGCCTTTATGATGTGGGCAACTACTCCACGGCCCGGGATATGGCAAAGATCGCAAAGGCCTGTTTCGCAAATCCCGCCTACCGCCAGATCGCCAACACGAGGTCCTACGAGCTGCCCGCCACCAATGTACATCCTGCCCGGACCATCACGACCACGAACAAGCTGCTGACCGGCGGGGCCTACTACCGAAGCTACGCGCAGGGGATGAAGACCGGCTTCACCACACAGGCGGGGCGGTGCTTCGTCACCTTCGCCCAGCAGAACGGCCATACTTACGGGCTGGTCATCCTTGGTTCCAACAGCCAGAACATCTTCCGGGAAGCCGCCGAGCTTTTCGACTGGGCCTTCGCGCTCCCGGAACCGCAGACCCAGACCGAACCTTCTCCGGCGGCGGCCGAACCTCACGCGCCGACCTTCTGGGAGCTGCTGTTCAGCTGATTTGATATTTTGGAGGATACGCTCATGCAAAAAACATCCCTCTTCCGTCGGGCAGCCGCGCTGCTGCTGACGGTGATCCTCGCGGCGGCTGCGGCTCTGCCCAGCTTCGCTGTGTACGAAATGCCCATCCAGACCGCCAACGAGGGCGAGTCGATCTATCTGTTCAATGCCGACATCGACAAGCCCATTCTGGAGCAGAACGCCGAACAACAGCGCTACATCGCCAGTTTGACCAAGATGATGACGGCTCTGCTCTTTTTGGAGAGCGGCAAGGACCTGAACGAGGAGATCACCATCCCCACCAGCCTGACGCAGGAGTTCAAGGACATCCAGAACGCCAACGGCAGCACCATGAACCTCAAGATCGGGGAGACGGTGCGCCGCATCGACCTGCTGTACGGGCTTCTGGTCGCCAGCGCCAACGACGCCGCCAGCGTGATCGCCAGCGACGTGGCGGGCGGCAGTCTGCCCAGCTTTGTGGCCATGATGAACCAGCGGGCACAGGAACTGGGCTGCACCAGCACCAGCTTCACCTGCGTGCACGGCCTGTACGACTACGGCAATGTTTCCTCGGCCCGGGACCTCGCGCTCATTGCTCAGGCCTGTTATTCCAACGAGACCTATATGCGGGTCGCCAACACCCTGAGCTACACGCTCCCGGCCACCAATCTGCACCAGACTGAGCGGACCATCACTTCCACCAACCTGATGCTGAACCCGGAATATCCGTACTATCGCGATTATATCCGCGGCATGAAGACCGGCTTCACCACGCTGGCGGGCCGCTGTTATGTCGCCTTCGCCCAGAAGGACGGCCACACCTACGGGCTGGTCGTTCTCGGTTCGGACCTCGACAACATCTATAAGGAAGCTTCGGAACTGCTCGACTGGGCCTTTGCCAGCTTCTCGGAACGTCAGCTCGTGGACACCACCACAGTCCTGACCACCGTTCCGTTGACCAAGTGCCGCAGTTCGGAATCCGTCGAGCTTTACGCCGCCGCACCGCTCAGCGGCTACGGCCACGATGACGACAAGGTGACCTACACCTACGAGCTGCCGGAGAGCGTCTCGGCCACCGTCAAGGCGGATGCCGTTCTCGGTCAGGCGACCGTCTATCTGGACGGCTACGAAGTCGGGACCGTGGACCTCGTGACCCATCAGGAGTATGTCTCGGACTTTCGCACCGACCTCAAAAGCACCGGACTTCTCATGGCCTCACTGGTCCTTATCCTCGTCGTCCTCAGCTTCCTCACGATGGTCGCGGGCGGCGGCTCACTGAATCTGGGCCGGAGAAAGAGCCGGACTCGGAGAAGATAAGCTTTTCTTGGAATCGAATCGGCCAAGTCCCAAAATCGGAACCGCGTCTGCGTCAACGGACGCACCGCCCGATCTTGGGACTTGGCCTTTCTTTTTTAGAAGCCCCGGAATTTTGCCGCCAGCACTGACAAAACAATTTTGGGATTCACCTGTGCGCGGATGCGCTGGATAGCGGTATCTGCCGCGCCAAGGGCTTTCCGCGCGGCATCGCCCTGCAGCGGTGAGCGCGGGCTTTGGCGCAGTCCTGCGGCCGCGACTGCACGGAAATCTCTCAGCAGGGCCACAGCACCAGCCTTGTCCTTTTCGTAGGCAGAGAGCAGCATCGCCGCCGCATAACTGTCCTGCGAGGTGGCGGCTTTGGCCAGCGTCAGCGCCTTTTCGACCTGCTCCCGGCGGGCATCGTCCCGCGCGACTGTCAGCACCGTGCCGATATGCCCATCGAACAGCTCACTGTACAGCGCGGCGTCCTTGGGGTCCACGCCCTGCGCGGCGCAGTAGCGGGCGCAGTCTGCCGGAGAGACGGGTGCGACGGCAAAGCTGACACAGCGGCTCCGGATGGTGGGCAGGACGCCCGCCAGTGAATCCGCCGTCAGCAGAAACAACACGCCTTCCGGCGGCTCTTCCATGACTTTCAGCAGGGCGTTGGCCGATTCCTCGTTCATCCGCTCCACATGGTAGAGCAGGACCGCGCGGCCCTCTGCCGAAAGACCGGTGTTGAAAATTTCCGACCGCATGGCCGTGACCTGACCGACCAGATAATTTCCGTTGGACCCCATGCCCGTGACCGAGATGGCCTCGCGGACCACGCCGGTTTCGATCTGGCCGCTGTCTCGCTTACCGGCCTTTGCCACCGCACGACAGCATTCGCCCCTCAGAAGGGCCTCAGCGGGCGCTCCGCCTTGAGGATAAAGATAATCTGCCGCCACACAGCGGGCCGCAAAACCGGCCCCTAGGCCCTCTTCGCCGACGAGAAGGACGCTGTGGGTCAGCCGGCGGCTGTCCAGCATCCGGCGGATGCTGGTTTTCAGCGCCTGATTTCCGGCAATTCTTTCAATCATCATCTTGGTTCCTTCTCATTCTGCGCTGGCATCAACGACGGTTCTTCCGCTTCCACTGTTCCCGGCGCACCCATGCGCGGACGCTGCGCCACGCCTGCGGGCCGAAGAACACGATGAAGTTCAGCATGCAGAGCAGATAATTCAGCTTGCCCGCCGCGCCGACGCTCAGGAAGCTGAACACCCACAGCGCTGCCGCAAACAGGCCGAAGTACTTGACCCGGATCGGGATGACGAAGAACAGCAGCACCTGCACCTCCGGATAGAGCATCGCGAAAGCCAGCAGCAGCGACAGCGACAGGCAGTAGGTATCCGCATAGCCGGTCAGCAGACAGGCCGCCACAGCGCCCACCATGCCCAGCAGCAGATACAGATTGAACCGGAAGTCGCCCCATTCCTTTTCCAGTGCGCTTCCAATGAACCATGTGAAATAGATGCCCAGAATGACGCTCAGCGGTCCGCCGCCCGAGAACGGCACGAACACAAACGTAACAACGCGCCAAATTTGGCCCATCAGCAGGGCCGAACGGCTCAGGCTCAGAGAAAGCGAGATATACTGGTTGACGAACAGCTCGACGGCATAGACCAAGATCTGCGCCCCCACAAGGATCGAGATGAGGTTCGGGATGCAGATGCGGCCATATTTCCGCTCCAAATCGGTAAGCCAATGATTCATAGGCAGACCCTCCATGATCGTAAATTTCCGCCCCGCCGCAGCCGGGGCATTTCTTGTTTCATTGTACCATGTTTGCACAGACCATTCAAGAAATTCCCTGTGAACAAACAGGCGGGCTGTTCCTGTAAGAACCTGCCAAAACGACAAGTTGTATCCATTTTTGTGCCCACGAGATGGACTTATCCACTTTTTCCACCAGGTTTTCCACCGCATTTGTGAAAAAGAAGGGGAGTTTCCCACGGTGTTTTCCACTTTTTCCACTGAGTTTTCAACCATTTCAAGGAAAGCTTTTTATACATGAAGTATTCTCTCCCATCGTTCCCTGCGGGTTTTGGGGGATCTTGAAGGGGCTTTTCCTTTTTTCCAAAAGAAAGTCGAACCGTTTTCTTTTCTTTTTTCACCAATCGCCGGAGGCTGTAAAGTGTTTTCTCCCCATTGGAATGGTTCTGCTTCAAGTTTTCCACATTCTATGCATGGAAAATCGTCCGTGTTGAAAACTGTGGGAAAACTCTGTTTTTCCACAAAAAAACATCTGCGCTGCACCCGCTCTGCCTTTGGTTCAGAGCGGGGTTCAAGCGCAGATGTTCGGTTCTTTTTGGGGTTCAGGAGTGTGTCACATCATGTTCCGGAACACGAGCTGAGCGATCTGGAAGTACAGGATCAAGCTGCATGCGTCCACGATGGTCGTGATGAAAGGCGTTGCCATGATGGCCGGGTCTGCGCCCAGCTTCTTGGCTGCCAGCGGCAGCATACCGCCCACCAGCTTGGCCAGAATGACGCTGAAGAACAGCGATACACTGACGACGATGGCGTAGCCGATGACGTTTTCATACTGGCCGGGGAAGAGGAAGGTGTACATCAGGTAGATGCGCAGACCATTCACGACGCCCAGCACCGCGCCCACGATGGCGGAAACGCGGATCTCCTTGCCCAGAACGCGCAGGAAGTCCGACGGCTCCACCTCACCCAGCGCCAGACCACGGACCATCAGGGTGCTGATCTGGTTGCCGCAGTTGCCGGCGGTGTCCATCAGCATGGGCATGAAGGAGACGAGCAGAGGCAGACTGACGAAGGCTTCCTCGTAGTGGGTGGTGACCATGCCGGTGAAGGTCGCCGACAGCATCAAGATCAACAGCCAAGGGATACGCTGCTTGGCGTGGGTCCAGACGCTCGTGCCAAAATAGGTCGTTGCATCGTCATCGGGCAGAATGGCCGCCATCTTCTGCATATCTTCGGTGGACTCGTCGGTCAGGACGTCGATCGCATCATCGATGGTGATGATACCGACGAACATGCCCTCGTTATCCAGAACCGGCATCGCGGTAAAGTCATAGCGCTGCATCTCACGGGCGACATACTCCTGATCGTCCGTGACCTTTACGGTGACCACGTTATCGTCCATGATATCTTCGATGGGGGTGTCCGGGTCTGCCAGCAGCAGACTGCGGGCCGAAACAACACCCAGCAGACGGTTGCGCTCGACCACATAGTTGGTGTAGACCGTTTCCACGTTCTCACCCTGACGGCGGATGGCCGCCAGCGCTTGGCTGACGTTCATTTCCTTTCGCAAACGGACATATTCCGGCGTCATCAGGCTGCCGGCCGAACTTTCGGGGTAGTTCAGCAATTTGTTCAGGCTCTCGCGGGTCTGCTTGGAGGACTTTTCCAGCACCCGCTTGACCACGCCCGCCGGCATATCTTCCAGCAGGTCGGCGGCATCGTCCAAGCTCATCTCTTCGATGGCACTGACCAGCTCAACATCCGAGAAGGCGTTGACCAGATCGTCGCGGGCCTCATCGGACATATACGCAAAAGCTTCCGTTGCAACGTCTTTTTTCAGCAAGCGGAACACGACCAGACGGTTGTTCTCGTCCAGCTCTTCCAGCAGCTCGGCCAAGTCGGCGGGCTGCTCTTCTTCGGTGACCTCGCGCAGCTTGACGTACTGCTTTTTCACCAGCATTTTCAGCAGACGGCTCTTGGTCAGCATTTCGGGGTTGGCCTTGACTTCTTCGTCCTTGGCTTCCTCTTTTTCTGCGTCCCGCACGTCCTGCTTCAGGTCCTCGGTGGCTTCCTCGTTCAGGTCCTCGGCCAGCTTCTGCCGCACTTCTGCGGGAATATCGGCGGGCAGCTCCGGCATCGGGAGCGATGCTTCAGACGTTTTCTTTTCTTCCAGTTCCATGGGTGTTCCTCCTTACCGCTTTCGGCAAATCGGACAGCACACAAACACAAAAAGCGCCACCTTTCGGCCCGCAAAGAGGGATGTTCCGCCCTTTGCGCGCACAAAGCCGCGCCCTTTCTCCCCGCTGAGAAGTACCTACAGCACCTCTTACCGGGCAAAAAAGGCGAACGCAGCTCGTTTTGGGTTGGGTCCTGCCGCATCTGATCCGTGTCTTCGACTATGATCCGGGTCCATTGTTCTGCGTTCACCTCCTAAAAATCTTTTCCACTTTTTATTATAGCGTTCCCAAAAACACCGGTCAACCCTAAATCCGCCGAAACCAGAGGGAAATTTCCGTCAAAAACGCAGAAAGCCCTTCCCAGCGCTTGCGGAACACTGGAAAGAGCTTTCTGTTCGGATATTGCCTTGGTGTGAGGAGGAATCATGTACAAGGAATCGGTTGCGGCCCCGGTTCCTTATGTTCGTAGTATATCACGGAATGCACGTTTTTTCATGAAAAACCTATGAAGAAAGTGTAAAATGGGGGAGCGAAACAAAAATACGCCCCATCCACCGTTGCGGGTGGATAGGGCGCTAAAAACGAGATTCGTTTTTTCCTGGAGCAAGATCCCTGTAATGCAGGTCTTATGCCACAGGCGGAACAAGGTATCTGCAAGCAGACCTTATGCTCCTGACACACGCGGGGTGTGCTTTCAAGGACCCTCACGGGTGCTTTGGTATTTCAAACACCCGGCTGGCGGCGGATCAATGCCGCCGCACAGCACGGGAATGAAATCAGAGGTTTCGCTCACAAAAGCGAAGCTGCTGGTGCGATCCGTTCATTTTTGTTCAGAGCCGGAGTCATCCTTTGCCACAGTTCCGCACCGCTGCGTTACGCAGTAATCGCCAGCGCGGGGACAGCCGCCTTTCGGACTTGAGTGTCACTGTGACGCCATTCAGACCAAAGGCCCGGAAGAAAAATTACTTGTACAGCTCGACCAGACGAGTCAGATGCTCGTAACGGTCGTTTGCAACCTGCTCGTTGCGTGCGAACAGCTGCTTTGCGCGATCGGGGAAGGCACGAGTCAGGCGGCTGTAACGGGTCTCGTTTGCCAGCAGGGCCTGATACTTCTCGCCGTCGACAGCCTTGGAGGTCAGAGTGAACGGGTTCTTGCCCTGAGCCTTGTTGGCCGGGTTGAAGGTGAACAGGTTCCAGTAACCAGCCTCGACAGCCTTCTTCATCTCGTTCTGGCAGTTGGTCATGCCGCCCTTGACACCGTGCAGCTCGCAGGGAGCGTAGCCGATGATCAGAGACGGGCCGGGATAAGCCTCAGCCTCAGCGATCGCCTTGACAGCCTGGTTCATGTTAGCGCCCAGAGCGATCTGAGCAACATAGATGTAACCGTAGGTCATTGCGATCTCGGACAGGCTCTTCTTGCTGATTTCCTTACCAGCAGCAGCGAACTGGCAGACTTCACCAATGTTGGAAGCCTTGGATGCCTGTCCACCGGTGTTGGAGTACATCTCAGTATCGAAGACCATGACGTTGACATCCTCGCCGGAAGCCAGAACGTGATCCAGACCGCCGAAGCCGATGTCGTATGCCCAGCCGTCGCCACCGAAGATCCAGACGGACTTCTTAGCGATGAACTCCTTGCTCTTCAGGATCTCAGCGGACTCGGCGCAGCCAGCGGCAGCAGCCTTCTCCAGCTCAGCGATCAGAGCCTTTGCGGGGGCATCGTTTGCCTTGGTGTTGTTCTTGGTTGCCATGAACTCGTCAAAGGCAGCCTTCAGCTCAGCAGAAGCCTTGTCAGAACCAGCGACCTCAGCGATCTGCTTGATCAGGTTCTCACGAACGGTCTTCTGGCCGAGGTACAGGCCCAGACCATGCTCAGCGTTATCCTCGAACAGGGAGTTGCACCATGCAGGACCATGGCCGCTGTCCTTGTTGACGGTGTACGGAGAGATGGAAGCAGTACCGCCCCAGATAGAGGAGCAGCCGGTAGCGTTGGAGATGTACATCTTCTCGCCGAACAGCTGAGTGATCAGACGAGCGTAAGAAGTCTCGGCACAGCCAGCGCAGGAGCCAGAGAACTCGAGCAGCGGCTGGTTGAACTGAGAACCGATGACGGTATCATCAGCAAACTTGCTGGGCTTCTTGGAGATGTTGGCGACGCAGTAGTCGAAGACTGCCTGCTGATCGGCCTGAGACTCCTGAGGAACCATGCTGATTGCCTTGGTGGGGCAGACGGTGACGCACTCGCCGCAGCCCATGCAGTCCAGAGGAGACACAGCCATGACGAACTTGTACTCGTTCGCGGGGCGGTTGTCGCGGCTCTTGGTCTGTGCGGGAGCAGCTGCCAGCTCGTCAGCGGTCAGCTGGAAGGGACGGATGGTTGCATGAGAGCACACGAATGCGCACTGGTTGCAGCCAACGCACTTTGCAGCATCCCACTCGGGGACGTTGACGGCAGTACCGCGCTTCTCATATGCAGAAGCACCCTGCTCCCACTCGCCGTTTGCATTTGCAACGAAAGCGGAAACGGGCAGGCTGTCGCCGTCCATACGAGCGATCGGCTCCATGACGTCGCGGATCTGCTTGACCAGTTCCGGACGGCCGGTGAGAGCCTTGGGTGCAGGATCGGCCTCGGGGTTGGACCAAGATGCGGGGACATCGACCTTGTGGATCGCGTCAACACCGGCATCGATCGCCTTCCAGTTCATCTCAACGACGTCCTGACCCTTCTTGCCGTAGCTCTTCTGAGCTGCCTGCTTCATGAAGTTCACAGCGTCCTCGATGGGCATCACGTCAGCCAGCTTGAAGAAAGCGGACTGCAGGATGGTATTGGTGCGCTTGCCCATACCGATCTCGATTGCCTTATCGATTGCGTTGATGGTGTACAGCTGAATGTTGTTATCAGCGATGTACTTCTTAGCCTCAGCGTTCAGGTGCTGGCCCAGCTCCTCATCGGACCACTGGCAGTTGATCATGAACA
>OIYO01001064.1_pt1 | contig 17138 bp, 10 predicted proteins | sample 1588191 | NCBI WGS metagenome assembly OIYO01 (sample SAMN03283275) | human gut metagenome | biome: human-associated habitat; material: feces | host: Homo sapiens | place: Peru | collected 2012 | reverse complement strand
TAATCGTCTTATTAACCGCCATATTCTTTCACTCTCCTTCCGGTACTTGAGGACATTTTTATTGAGGAAATATAACATGCTGTCGTTTGGGATTTCTCCATCTGTATGCAGTTTTCTTGCAATCTGATTGATATTTGTAGTCGCTCCCCGGAGCTGACAAAGGATATCTGCAAACATCTGGTTCAATCTTTTTAATTCTTCCACTTCCTCTGTAGAAGCTATCTTCAAATCTGCGATTGCTTTTATTACAACTTCCTGCTGTGTTCTTCCTGATTCTTTCACTTTGTTTTGAAGCAGATTATACTCCTCGTTATTCATCCGTATAGTTACTGTATGATTTCGTTTTCTCATAGGCTTTTGTCTGCTTTCTTTGCCTGATTTTTCATTCTTTATTAACAGATACAGCGTTTTGGTGTATATTGGCAGGAGATTTATAAGAGAGTGCAACGCTCTCTTATACAGGTGCAGGACAGCGTCCTAGTCAATCAGTAAGTCTTCCGAAGGAATGTCCGGTGGACATTTCGCAGGATTACTTACGCTATTGACGTGCCGGGGTTCCAAGGGGCGGAGCCCTCTGGCAAGTTTAGGAACAGCCCAAAGGCTGGCTCCGGTGCAGAGTGGCTTGCCACTTTGCGAAACTTGCCTGTCATCTCCCCACCACTGAACCGACACCCACCAAGCCATATTTTCCACCCTACGTTATCAGATCAAAATGGAGATGACGGTGGTTTTGTGGTGCAGGGACAGACTGTGGAAGAAATAGAAAAGCTCCCATTTCGATAGATTTTCTCTTTCTGAAACAGGCTGTTCATGCATCACTCCGATGCGAAGTATCGGACAATCATGTGCCGTATCCGGCACTCGAGAATGTAATGGAAACTGTGTAAGTTTTTCTAACCTGCTTTGTGTTGGGTTCCGTCAAAAAGAAATTATTTATTGCCATACACAGCAATAAAATGAATCAGTGCTTCCGTTTCCGAACTGGCATACTTTTTTGCAGAGGCTTCCAGAGGCTGCGAATGATATGCTTCAAAGGATTCGCCCTCTTTATCTCCAGATACGTAATGATCTATATTGATCTTCCACTTCCTCATTTCATCAAAATAAACCGTATTTGCAATTTCCGAACTCCAGTCCATATGCTCGATCAGATAATGTTCCATTCCATGATAACATTCTTCACAAATCGTTGTAAAAAATTCTTCTGCCGTCTGTGAGCTTAAATACCCTGGATCGTACCAGATTTCTTTCTGTTCGTTTGCGTTTGTATACAGCGCAATGCAATTCAATGACTCTATCTCTTTCATCCGCAGCGGAATTTCGGGAATTCCAAGCCGTTTTGTTTCAATCTGAATCATCCTCTGTGCATCACTTGTTCTTTCTTTCAGCGTTTTCTGACTCCACTCGCTCTCTTTTAAGCTCAGCAGAAATTCTTTATTTTCCCAAAAAATGGTCTCCTGATTCTGAACAAGGTTATAGTCCTTTTCTCGTTCGTAAAGTTCTGCCGCTCCGGACGGAGATTCAAACTTCTGATATAGTATCATACACGTCGGCACCATACACACGCATACCGAAACAAACAGAAATGCATTTATGTCACTTCTTTTTAATCTCCAGAATTTTTTTGGAGAATATTTTCGTTTTTTTCTATGTAAATCTCTTAAAACCGTAACAAAAAATATCCCATCCAGCGCTGCAAGAAACAACACAATTTTCAGTGAATATTGGGCAAATAAAAACAGCATCAGTATGCTCGGCGGAAATGCATAGAATAAAACTTCATTTGCAGTTCCATCTGCACAATAGCTTCGAATGGGTGAGGCCAGCCACAAAATCAGGCACAGCGCATAGGCAAAAAGCATTGTCCCCGACGAAATATGAACGGACAGTTCTGTAATATATACTTCAACCTGTTTTACATACATCACATACAAGATGCCTATCGGATACAAAACAGAACATTTGCTCAGCCAGTATGCCGCTGATTTTCTTTCCCGTTGTCTTTTCCGCTCCTCCATATCAGATTCCCCCTGATTTTTCTTCTGTTTTATTCGGAATACTTGTATGTTTATTTTAACGTAATTTTTCGTTTTTGCCTATCCTGCATTTTAAGTCAAACCTTCCTGTAAACACAAAAATTGCGAAGCCCTTTTCTTTGCAGGACTCCGCAATTTCTTTTTACTCTATGATGCATAACAGGCTGCATATTTCATTTTGTATCAAACCGCGTCACAATCATATGCATCACATACGGCACGAGAATGACCGGGATTGCCAGGTATGCCAGGATGCTGTACGCCTTCTGGATCAGCGTCAGCAGGCCAAACTGTGCGATAAGGAAATCCGCGATGCAGCAGACAAGCGCGGCGAGAATCTGGGTGCGGGTAATTTTGCCTGGGGTTTCGGTATTTCCCCTTCGCTTGGCGAGGCCGTCGTGGATTCGTTTTACCATGGCAGCAACCATGTTGACGGCGGTCGAAACAGCGCCGAGAATAATCAGAACGGAAATCAGCGGTGTCATGAACGCACTGCCGACGCCCTGCTGAACCATAAAGAGCGTCGGAACGCTCTGCCGGCTCATTTCCGGGTTCTGGTATACGGTCATGATTCCGAGGACGACCATGATCATCAGAAGGGCATTTAATACGGCACCGACTGCCATGCTCTTTCCGGCATCCTGCGGTTTTTCGAAGGATTTGGCATGCTGGACGAAGACTGCGACATTGGCAAGCTGGAAAGTTCCGTAGAGGAATGCGGCGTACAGGGCTTTGCCGAATGGGAGGTCTGCGGTTTTCATGGCGTTTACCGTATCGCCGATCTTTCCGGCTCCGGCGATGATGTTCGGGACGTAGACGATCAGCAGGCCGGCGATAATGCAGATCGACAGTACCGATGCTACTTTCCGTACCAGATCGGTTCCGAAGACCGAAACGACGAAAATAAAGGCTCCGATCAGAAACGTACAGAGCAGGTACGGCAGACCGGTCAGGGTACTCAGTGTTGCCCCTCCGGTTGCGAAGGCAACGGCCGGAGCGACACACATAACACAGAGGTACAAGAGCTCAAACAGATTGGAAAACAGCGGCGCGAATCTGCCGTAAAAGGCATTATTATAGGAACGATAATCGTAAACCTCATGCTTCCGCGCGAAATAGAGGCAGTATGCAAAGAACACACCGTTGTACGCCATCGCAAAGAGCGGCAGAAAAAGACTCCAGATACCGTATCTTACATAATAGCTGTAAATCTGTGCTCCCGAAGCGAAGCCTCCTCCGAAATGGGTGGTGAACCAAACGAACGCCACGCCGAGAATCATCGATCCTGCTTTGTTTTTCTTACTCATCTTTCTTCACCCTCTCCTTCAGTTTTGTCATCGCCGCATCGAGCATCTCCGGTGTCACGCGGTACGGATAATGTTTCACATCGGACATCTCCGGAATACGGGTCATACTTTCCTTCCACTGCTCTTCGGAAATTTCGATCTGCTCCAGCGATACCGGGAGATCAATGCTGCGGTTCAGTTCATAGACTTTCTCGAACTCCTCTTCCTGTCCGTCGACAAGCAGAGCAAGCAGAACGCCGAATCCTACGACTTCCCCGTGGAGATGCCGTTCCTCGATCACCGGGTACGAGGTCAGCGCATAGAAAACGGCGTGCGCCAGGCCACTGTTGTAATCCGGTGTGAAATCCTTCGTCAGGAAAATGGAAGCGATTCCTGTCGTCACCACGATTGCCAGAATGACCTGCTCCACATCGTAAGTACAGAGCTTCTGTTTGTGATCCACAAACGCCTTTGGACCGTATGCCAGCAGCGGGTTGCGGCACATCTGGCTGAGCGCGACACCAAGCGATGTGAAATGCTCCAGCCGCTCATTCCGTGAGGAAATCGTCGCTTCATAATATTTTGCATATGTGTCGCCGATTCCCGCCCACAGATACTGATACGGTGCTTTGGCGATAATCTCCGTGTCAATGAACGCATGCATGGCCGGGCGGATGAAGAAATGCGGTTTCAGGAACGTACCGTCCTCGTTATACATAATCGAAACCGATGTGCATGCCGCGCAGTTCGATGCGATGGTCGGGAACGTGAAAACCGGCTTGTCGTCCGTGATGCAGAGACATTTTACGGTATCAAGCGCTTTTCCGCCGCCTACGCCGAAAACCATATCGGCAAGCTGATACAGTTTCATGCTCCGCAGACGCTCGACCGTCTGATACGTGCAGTCTTTTCCGAAAATCTCTTTTCCAATGATGACAAGATTCGTCTCATCCACCGCTGCTTTGATTTTATCATAGGCAGCGGCAAGCGCTTTCTCTCCTCCAATTACAAGAATGGTCTTTCCATACGACTCACATACCGGGCCTATCTTGTCGTAAATAGTCTCTCCGATGGAATAGTTTGGCAGATGAACTTCATAATTTTCCAGTTTCATGTTTTATTCTCCCTTCTCCTTCCTGCTGATCCCAAGAAACACACTTCATGAATTTCCCAAGCTTTCATGGCAATCGCCGATGTCTCGTGTAAGCACAGACTCTGGCTCGTTTCCCGCAAAAAAGGCGCATTAACCTTCTTCTGGTCAATACGCCCTTGTATCTCCGATGTGCTTTAGTATAGCACAGTTTTAACGCAGATGCACCCGCTTTTCCGCAAAATACGAAAAAAAATCCCGGGATTTTTTATTTCCCGGGATCTGAAGATTCTTACTATGTAATTCTTTTTTAAACCACACGTCTTACCGCAAGAATCGTGGTATACGCTGCATTGCTGCTGATCTTGATACCGTCGCGCTCATTGCTTGCGTGTACGATTGCACCGCCGCCGATGTAGATGGCTACGTGGCCGCTGTAGCAGATGATATCGCCCGGCTGAGCTTCTGCATAAGATACGCCGCGTCCTACGCTGCGCAGTGCGCTGGAGGAATGCGGAAGGCTGTATCCGAAGTGTGCGTAAACGCTCATGATAAAGCCGGAGCAGTCAGCTCCGTTGGTAAGGCTTGTGCCGCCCCATACGTACGGGTTGCCGATGAACTGGGTTGCATAGGATACGATGGCGCTTCCTGTTGCACTTCCAGTGCTGTTGGAGCTGCTGGAATCATCCGAGCTGCTGGTACCGCTGGACGAAGAATCATCGTAAGAGCTTCCTCCGTTAGACGGTGTTGTTGTCGTGGTGGAGCTTCCTGTGCTGGACGGTGTGTTGTCTGCCGTTGTTGTATTATTTGCAGCACTGCTTGCGGCTGCTTCTGCCTGTCTTGCAGCTTCTGCCTGGCGCGCTGCCTCGGCTGCTTCTGCTGCCTGACGTGCCTCTTCGGCTTTTCTTGCTTCCTCAGCGGCTTTTGCTGCTTCTTCGGCTGCAATCTCTTCCTGAATCTGCTGGATCTTTGCGTTCTGCTCTGCCAGGACTGCGTTGTACTGTGCAGCCATGTCATTCAGGTCTGCAATCTGGTTCTCATAGTCATCGGAAACGGCTTTCTTCTGCTCGAGCATTTCCTCGAGGGACTGCTGCTGTGCTTCCTGCTCTGCCTCGCTGGCTTCCAGGTCTGCTTTCTCGTCTGCGAGCTGATTGCTGTAATCCGTTACCTGCTGTACCAGATCCATGTACTCCTGCAGGCACTCTCTGTCGTATTTGTATAATTTCTGGGTGTACTCAGCCTGGTTCAGGATGCTGCTTAAGTCTTTTCCTTCCAGAATCAGTGCTGCCCAGCCGTTGTCTCCGCCGCTTTCATAGAGGAATTTGATACGTTTTTTCATCTGCTCGTACTGCTCGTCCTCTTCTGCCTGTGCGTCGCTTAATTTTTTCTGAGTATCTTCAATCTCAGTCTGTTTCTCTGCAATTTCATTTTTCAGATTTTCAACGGATGCCATGGTTACGACAAGCTGTGCGTCCAGGTCATCAATCTCGCCGGTAATCTGATTCTTTTTGGTTTCCAGATCGTCGATTTCTGCTTTTGCGTTGTCAAGCTGTGCGCTGGTCTCAGCCTGTGCTGCCTGCTGCTGCTGTAACTGCTCCTGTTTGGAGGCGCTTACTGTCATTACCTGAGCTGCACTTACGATCACTGCTAAACTTAAGGCAAGAAATTTTTTTCTCATTCTTTCACTCCCAAATTGATTCGTTGTATGTAGGATTTCTGTTTCCAGTTTTACCTGTTTCTTAGAAATTCAATTATTCTGTAACATTTTTGAAATATTTTTCCCAATTCTTTTACATAATATCACAATTCACAAATGGATGCAAGGAAAAATATCCCGCCTTTTTGTAAACAATTCGTGAACAGTAACGATACATGTTATTTTACCTTCTGTACACTCACACAACTCAATTTGTATTGATCCGGCGAGGAAAGCGCATCGCCGTCGGGGATTGAAAAGTCCTCTGCGGAGAATTTCGCACAGAGTGCCCGGTACTGATCCTCTGTAAAGGACGGCACCGCATCCTGGTTCCATTCCAGGCTGATCTCCTGATCGGGCACGCCGCGCGTTACGATTTTCCCGCCTTCAAAGTCCTTTTGTTTCATTTCTTTTAACGCATTGTAAACTGCAGTTCCATAATCCAGACGTACTTTCAGCACGGCATTGGCATACTCCTCCACGCCGCCGTTTGCGATTAGTGCCCCGCCTGCCGCAGATGCTGCTGCACCAAGTACATTCTGATACGATGCACCGTCTGAGAAGAGAATCTGTCCGCCCTCACCGTACCAGCTTTTGATTTTTTCCAGATACGACGGTGATACACTGCTGCTTTTCCGATACGTATAATCCAGCGTGATGCTGTTTTCTCCAAGCCCCAGATCCGCAGCGGCCGCCTCTGCACCGAGTGCATAACCTGTCCCGTACTTTGTTCCGTTCTCTTCGTTTTTCTGTCCGATATAGCCCAGGTGCGTGTAACCCGCCTGTACTGCCGCATAGCCCGCCAGGTAACCGGCCTCAGATGCATCAATTTCCAGGCTTTCTGTGTTTCCGCGGAGACGGCTGCGGCCGCTCTCACTGACCGGTTCTGCCTCCAGCAGCAGAAAACGAACCTTCTTCCAGTCGCGCTGTGCGTCGTAAACGGCGCGGCTCATGCTCGTTCCGGCACAGACAATAACGGATGCTCCCTTCTGCGCCGCCTCTTTGATGGTGTTTTCATAGTCCTCTGTTGTCCGTCCTGCCGGAACACTTGCTTCATATTTCAGACCACTCTCGTCTCCATACTGCGCAAGACCGTTCCATGCTGACTGATACACGGCGTCGGAGGCTACCTCACTGCCGTCGGTTACCAGCACCAGATCCACTGGTTCCGTCTTTTCTTTTCCGCAGCCGCCCAGCAGCAGCAACGACACTGCGCCAAGACAGAGCGCCCATTTCCAGCTCTTTCGCATGTTTACTCCCCTTGTATTTTTATTTTCCAGATTTTTTTCTTTTGCATTTCTGATCTGCGTCTTTCACGCACCTTCTAGTATAGACAATTCCAGCGCAAAAAGAAAGAGAGAATACACGAACCGCAAAGTTTTTTTGTATTCTCTCTTATTTTTTATAGAAGATATTTTAATTGAACAGATCGTTCAGGATTTCTGCCGGTTTCTTCCTGCGGTAGCCTTCACTGTCGCTTAAGATACTGCTGCTCCAGGTGAAATGATTCACACCGGTCAGATAGGACCGGTCAAGAACTTTTACACCATACCGCTCATACGCAACCGGATAATACATTTTCATGTATTCATTTGCCAGCTCAATAGCTTCACTGTTAATGCTTCCTGTTGAAGAAACGGTTCCGCCAAGCTGAATATACGGCGGTGTCGCATGAATGACAACCACGCTGCCGTCCGAGCACTGGCCGATGACCATCCAGACATGGCCGCTCTTGCTGACCACATCACCCGGCGTAAATTTCTGGGACGTATCGCCTGTCACGCAGGTTCCCCAGCCTTTTCTTGCAAAGTAGGCCGGCATCCCGGTGGAGGTTGTCGTTGCATACTCTTTCGTCACCTGATGTGCGGTCCATCCGACATAGCCGGAACAGTCAAGACCTTTTCCGTACGCATACAGATGATCGGAATAGTTGTAGGTGGAATTCTGTGTATTGAAGAATTGTTTCCACTGCGCATTGACGCCGTAGCTCTCTGCCTCTGCGTCTGTGTGGCCGCCTCCCCAGATATACAGGGTGTTTCCAAGCGGAAGCAGTGCATTTTTCAGAAAGTTCCGTACGGTGCGGACACCGACCTGCGCGGATGGTTCAAATCCGTCCGGACTCTGTACCAGCTTGCCGTCTTCATCGAACACATACGTTTTTCCGTCGATCACCTGTTTTCCGGTTATCATGCCGCCCCAGTTTCGGAAATAGTATGTATTTCCGCCGATCGACTGCCAGCCGATTGCCATTTTCGAATCAGATCCCAGGTAATAGCGGTTATTATCATAGGTAATAAACGCATTCTTGTACATGCCGCCCCAGCTTCTCGGATAATAATAGTTATAATCCCAGTATACCCAGCCGCTTGTCGCCATAACGCCGTTTTTGTCTACATAATAATAGTTTCCGTCATACTGAAACAGCTCGTCATCTCTTCTGGTTCCATTAGCGTTGATCCAGTAATATGTTCCGTTCAGGATCAGCCAGCCCGTATGGCTTGTACCGTCCTCATCGAAATAATATGTTTTTCCGCCATTCTGCACCCAGCCGGTGGCAAATGTTCCATCGGAATTGGCGTAGTATGTTTTACCGCCGATGGTAAATGTCTGATCATGGTACAGACCGCCCCAGCTCTGGAATGCGTATTTTGTTCCGCCGATGGTATGAATTCCGGTGTACATGCCGCCCCAGCTGTGGAAATAGTAGCGGTTTTTGTCGTAGGTGATCCATTCAGACGATGCCATCGTACCGTCTTCTTTCATCCAGTACCAGTTGTTGTCATATTTCACCCAGCCGGTCTGAAGCGACGTATCCTTGTTGATCCAGTAATACGTTCCGTTGGTCAGATACCAGCCCTCTTTTGTAATCTGCTCACCGTCTTCCAGGAAATAGTATTTCTTTCCATTGATATCGCAGACACCGGTATAGAAGGTTCCGTCATCTTTTGCCCAGTATTTCTTTCCCTGCCAGGTAAAAGATTCGTTACGGTAAACGCCGCCCCAGCTGCGGAAATAATATCTTGTTCCGTCAACCTCTTTCATTCCGGTGTACATCACACCGTCACCGTCGAAATAGTATCGGTTGTTGTCATACGTGATCCATTCGGATGCAGCGCGTGTGCCGTCCGCTTTCAGCCAGTACCATTTGCCTTCCAGCTTCAGCCAGCCGGTCTGAACAGAACCATCCTGATTGATCCAGTAAGTCTGATCTCCCAGCTGAACCCAGCCGGTCTGACTGGCAGGATAGATCGATCCGTCATTCTGCGCTATGTAGGTTTTTCCTTTTACGGTAAAGAAGGTGCTTCGATATACACCACCCCAGCTCCGGAAATAATACTCGTTTCCTCCGATGCTCTGGAAACCGTTTTTATAAATGCCGCCCCAGCTCCGGAAGTAATACAGATTGTTGTTGATTTCTTTCCAGCCGGATGCCATCATGACACCATTATCATCAAACCAGTACCAGTTATCATCGTACAGCAGCCAGCCGGTCTGCAGGATGCCGTCTTCTCTTACCCAATAATATGATGTGCCTTTTTTCAGCCAGCCTTTTTGTGTGATCTGTGCTCCCGTCGTATCATCAAATGCGCAGAGATCACCATGTCCATTCATTGTTCTGACTATTCCACGGGCAACGATACCATTTTCCTGTACATAATACATTTTTCCGCTGATGCTGAGATACACATTTCTCTGAATGCCGCCCCAGCTCTGGAAATAATAAAGGTTTCCATCTACTTCCTGAAAACCATTTTTATAGATTGCTCCGTCTCCCTTGGCATAATAAAGATTATTATCGTATGTGAACCAGCTGTTTTCTGCCATGCGGCCGTTCCGGTCCGGATCCAGCCAGTACCAGTTTCCATTCTGGTAAAGCCATCCTGTTTTCAGCTGTCCGTTCTCATAAAAATACCAGCCGCCGTCGCCTGCCTTAACCCAGTCATTCTGACTGGCTCGCACAACAGCACCGCTGTCCTGTGAAGCCTGTGTCTGCGTTTCACTCTGTATCCCGCTCTGCTGATCCTCTGTCTCCACAGACTGGTCCATCACCGTGCTGCTCCCCACAGCACTCGCGGAAACAGTCGTCGGATGTACGCTGAGCATCAGCGCCATAAAAAGTGTACCGCCCAGAAGACTTCTCAATTTTTTCTTCGATGTCATTGGTAAGTAACTCCCTTACTATATTATATCTGCTTTTCTCTCCATGCTACCATTAGAAATTATATTATCTTTTGTAATATTTTGCAATAAAAACTAATCAAAATTGGTCCACTGGACCAGTTTTGATATGCTTAGCAAAAAAAGAGGCATTCACGAAGGAATGTCTCTTTTTTTCTGTGTTTTATTTCATGCTTTATTCTGTCTTTTCAAAACAATATCCTGTGTTATTAGAACAGTCCTGTAATCTTTCCAGTAGCGTCTACATCAATACGCTCTGCTGCCGGAACTTTCGGCAGACCTGGCATGGTCATGATGTCACCGGTCAGGGCTACGATGAAGCCTGCACCTGCGGAGATTTTCAGGTTACGTACGGTAACTTCGAATCCGGTCGGTGCACCGAGTTTGGTCTGATCATCGGTCAGGCTGTACTGGGTTTTTGCCATACAGATCGGGCAGTTGCCAAATCCGAGAGCCTCTAACTGTTTTGCCTGTTTCTGTGCATTTGCGGTCAGAACCACTCTGCTTCCGCCGTAGATCTTCTGAACGATGGCGTTCAGTTTCTCCTCGATGGAGCCTTCCAGATCGTATGCATAGGTGAAATCGTTCGGCTGCTCGCAGAGACGGACAACTTCTTCTGCCAGGGCTACGCCGCCCTCGCCGCCTTTTGCCCATACCTCGGACAGAACAACGTTAACACCGAGCTCTTTGCATTTCTCCTCAACCAGCTTCAGCTCTGCTTCGGTATCGGTCGGGAATGCGTTGATGGCAACGACACATGGCAGTTTGTATACGTTTGTGATGTTGCTTACGTGTTTCAGAAGGTTCGGCATACCTTTCTCCAGGGCTTTCAGGTTCTCGCCGTTCAGTTCTGCTTTCGGAACGCCGCCGTTGTATTTCAGGGCACGAACAGTTGCTACGACTACAACTGCGTTCGGTTTCAGACCTGCCATACGGCATTTGATGTCGAGGAATTTCTCAGCACCAAGGTCAGCACCGAAGCCTGCCTCTGTGATGGTGTAATCTGCTAATTTCAGGCACATTTTGGTTGCTGTTACAGAGTTGCAGCCATGTGCGATGTTTGCGAATGGTCCGCCGTGAACGATGGCCGGTGTTCCTTCCAGTGTCTGTACCAGGTTTGGTTTCAGAGCGTCTTTTAAGAGTGCTGCCATAGCGCCTTCTGCGTGCAGATCGCCTGCGGTTACCGGTTTCTGCTCAGCTACTTTTCCGTAGGTATATCCGATAATGATTCTGGAAAGTCTTTCTTTCAGATCTGAGATGTCGCTTGCCAGACACAGAACTGCCATGATCTCAGATGCTACGGTGATATCGTAGCCGTCTTCTCTTGGCATTCCGTTTGTCTTTCCGCCAAGGCCGTCTACAACGCTTCGAAGCTGACGGTCATTCATATCTACGCATCGTTTCCAGGTGATCTTTCTCGGATCGATATTCAGAGCGTTGCCCTGGAAAATGTGGTTGTCGATCATAGCTGCCAGCAGGTTGTTTGCTGCGCCGATTGCATGGAAGTCACCGGTGAAGTGAAGGTTGATATCCTCCATTGGAACAACCTGTGCGTATCCGCCGCCTGCTGCTCCGCCCTTTACGCCGAATACCGGTCCAAGGGATGGCTCACGAAGTGCAACCATTGCTTTTTTGCCGATTTTGGAAAGTCCGTCTACCAGTCCTACGGATGTTGTTGTTTTTCCTTCTCCTGCCGGTGTCGGGTTGATCGCTGTAACGAGGATCAGTTTTCCATCCTCCGCATCGGTGTCTTTTAACAGGTTGTAATCGATTTTTGCTTTGTACTTTCCGTACTGCTCCAGATATTTGTCATCAATACCTGCTTTTTCTGCGATCGCTGTGATCGGCTGCATGGTACATTCCTGTGCAATTTCAATGTCTGATTTGTAACCCATTGTTTTCAAATCCCCTTTCTTTTTTCCGCTTTGTCCGCCGATTGATAGCCATATTTTACCATGTTTTGTAAGATGATTCAATTGATAATTATTTATTTCACAATCTTTATACGTTTTGTACCAAAAAATGCAGAAAATTCCGCCAAAAGGCGGAGTGGCACAATTCTGCATTAAAAAGAGAAGGATTCCCGGCTTTTTGCTGCCGAAAATCCTTCTCTTTTTTATTTTTTAAGAATACTGCGACTCATCCACATCAAACGGTTCGTCGCAAGGTCCTTCCAGGAGGCGGTAGCTTCCCTCGCCGGAGAAGTAGTACCACTTTCCGTCGATCAGTTTCCATCCTTTCACGGCATAGCCGTTGGCATCGATGTAATATCTCTGCTCGGTATCGTTCGCATAGCGGTGTGGGTTCAGGGATACCCATTCGCCTTTGGCCCAGCGGTCTTCGTCTTCGATGTAGAACTTCCAGCCCTCGTCGGTTTTGGTCCAGATGGAGGTTACCTGCTCTTCCATTTTCTCGAAGAATTTGGATTTCTGGGAGAGGTCATCGTTTAACTGGTCAAAGGTCAGCTTCTCGGCAAGCGTCTGCTCGCCGGAGAACAGGTTTGTTCCAAGGCCGAGGCGGTCACCCTCGATGGTGGCACCGAGGCTGGCAAGCGTGGTCGGGAACATGTCCATGGTGGTGAAACTTCTGTTTTTCTCCTGCTGCGGCTGGACCGGGGAGTTGATGATCACGTTGTATACGGTTCTGGTGTAATCCGGGTCGATGTCTTCGCAGAAGTCGGAATCCATCGTCAGATGGTCGCCGGAGATCACAATCGTTGTGTTCTCATAGAAATCCTGCTGCTGAATCCAGGAAACAAACTCTGTGACCTGTTTGCTCGAGCAGTGCAGAACCATTCCGTACTGGTTGTCGCCGTCGTTTTCCTCATCACAGAGTTCACACGGATATCCATCTTCGAAATGGGTATCTGCGGTCAGCATCGTGAAGTTGAACGGCTCACCCTCTGCTGCGATTTCGGTCAGGCGGTCTTTGGCGAAGGAGAAGAGTTTTTCATCCTCATAACCCCACCACTCGTAATATCCTTCCGGAATCAGGCCGTTTTCCATTGCCCAGTTGTAATCGTCTACTTCGTAATCGCCGTGCTCTTTAAAGTACTCTTCCCGGCCGCCGAACTGTCCGATTGAACCGATGAAGAAATACTGCTTGTAGCCTTCATCCGCCAGGACATCACCCAGGGTATTGATTTCCGGGAAGAAGCTGTCCTGATATGCCATCTCGTTCCGCTGGATTCCAATGCTGAGCGGCAGGCCGGAGGTCTGTGCGAAAATTCCGGCAATGGTCCAGGTTGCGTTTACGGTAGGCTGGCCGCCGCCAAGCAGCTCCGAATTGGAAAAACTGATGTTGTCTGCGGCAAGCTGGGTCAGCTCCGGGATATAGTTTTTATCGAATGCTCCGCCGGAGGCTTTGTCTGCGTAGGTGCTCTCCATGGATTCCAGATAGAGATAGATCAGATTTCGTTTCTGTTCCGGGAACGTGATATTCACGCGGTCCGGATCTACGTAGTTGTCTTCTACCACGGTATTGTACGTGCTCTGATTTTTCAGATAATCTTTTACATCCAGCGCTGCCCACACGTCATTGATGGAATAGACAATGCTGGCGGCTCCTGCCGCGATACAGATCATCCCGAACGCCACATGGGCTTTGCGTTTTTCCCGAAGAAAAATGCTGACCAGAATCAGAAGGATGAGTGCTGCCGCTGCGATCAGCGCACTTGAGCAGACATAACTCATCAGAAGATCATGGCTGGTTCCGGCAATCGGAGCCTTTAACTGGTAAACAAGCTCTTCCATGCTCAGATTCGGCCATGTTTTCCGCATCCAGCGCTCGGACGTAAACAGCAGCACGCCAAGCGTTCCGATCAGCACTGCAAACACAGCCAGCAGAATGCGTCCTGCTTTTTTCGTTTTTTTCTGTTTCTTGTGTTTCATCTTCCTGCCTCCAAAAAGCATTACAGCTTACAAAATCTTAACTTTTCTTTACAATCGCCTTACGTATTATAGCAAAGACCATTTTAAAAAGATAGAAAATTTTTATAAAATTTTTGCACAAAAAGTACAGCCAAAAACATATTTTTTGCATGACACATAAAAACCCGCCCGGCACCGCAAATCTCTTCGCGGCCCAAGCGGGTTTTTTATCTCTATTCCGGGAAAGCCTTATCAGCTTGCCTTGTTCTTTCTCTGTTTGATGACCTTCAGTCGTGTGAACTCCTCGCGCTCCTTCTCCTCCAGTGCATCCGCGATATCCTTGGACAGCTGGGTGTAATGCGGAATCGTGATGTTCTTCAGCGCATTGGCGCGCTTCTGCGTTTTCTTGATTGCCGCAGCAAGGCGGTATGCCGAGTTCTCAATCATGGAAAGGTTTAAGGTCAGGTCTTTTACTTTTTCAAAGGCCTGTCTTGCCTGATCCAGGGACTCCTTCGTGCTGTAGTAAGCATACGTCGGAGCCTGTCCGGACGGATCAGCCTCTACCAGCGGAATTTCCACGCCCATGATACTCCTTGTCTTGATCCGGATGGATTCCTCCACCGGAACGGTATAGGACACGGTCTGTACGTTGGTGATACCGATCTCCATGTTCGCAATCTGCAGCGCCGCATAAGCCTCGCGGAACGTCACATCGATCTGACGCTGAATGTCTTTTGCCTCATCGATCAGGCCCATGAGCTCGCGGATCAGAATATTCCGCTTCTTGTCCATCAGCTCGTAACCCATGTGGGCAAGTTTCAGAGAGTTCTTTGCAAGAATCAGGTTTCCCTTGGTAGGAAAGGTATTCGGGTCCATTCCGATCTCACTCCTCTCGCTTACTCATTCATGGCATCGGCTTCTGCCTTTGCTTTTGCTACTGCATCAATGGTGGTCGGATGATAATACTGATCCAGAACCTTGGTGTTGACACGGTCGAGCTCTTCTCTCGGAAGCAGTCCAAGAAGCTCCCATGCCTTGTTCAGCGTATCTTCCATGGAACGGTTTTCATCCATTCCCTGGCCGATGAATTCATGCTCGAATTCATTACCGAATACCAGGTACTGTTTATCGATCGGAGAAAGCTCATCCTCACCGATAACGGATGCCAGGGAACGCGCATCTCCTACCTTTGCATAGCAGGAGAACAGCTGGTTCGCTACGTCCTGATGATCGGCTCTTGTGTAGCCCTCACCGATACCGTCCTTCATCAGACGGGAAAGACTCGGCAGTACGCTGATTGGCGGGTAAATAGACTGGCCGTGAAGCTGGCGGTCCAGTACGATCTGACCCTCTGTGATGTAACCGGTCAGGTCAGGGATCGGGTGCGTGATATCATCGTTTGGCATGGTCAGGATCGGAATCTGTGTTACGGATCCCTCTACGCCCTGTACGATTCCGGCGCGCTCATACAGCGTAGCCAGCTCACTGTACAGGTATCCAGGATAACCTTTACGGGAAGGAATCTCTCCACGGGAGGAGGAAACCTCACGCATAGCCTCGCAGAAGGATGTGATATCGGTCAGGATAACCAGGATATGCATGCCTTTCTCGAATGCAAGGTACTCGGCAGCTGTCAGTGCTACCTTCGGGGTGATCAGACGCTCTACAACCGGGTCGTTTGCCAGGTTCAGGAACATAACAACGTGATCGGATACACCGCTTTCCTCGAAGGTTCGGCGGAAGAACTCTGCTACGTCGTATTTAACACCCATAGCGGCAAATACGATTGCAAACTTCTCATCAGAATCTCCAAGGGATGCCTGCTGTACGATCTGTGCTGCCAGCTGGTCGTGCGGAAGTCCGTTTCCGGAGAAGATCGGCAGCTTCTGTCCACGAATCAGGGTGGTCAGACCATCGATTGCAGAGATACCGGTATGGATATAGTTTCTTGGGTATTTACGGGTAACCGGGTTCAGCGGCAGGCCGTTGACGTTTCTTTTTACTTCAGCATCAATCGGTCCCATGCGGTCGATCGGTTTTCCGATACCGTCGAAGGTACGTCCCAGGATTTCCTCGGAAAGTCCGATCTCCATCGGATGTCCGGTCAGACGGGTATGGGTATTGGTAAGAGACATGCTCGAAGTTCCCTCAAATACCTGAATAACGGCTTTGTCTTCGTATACAGCAACGATACGTCCCAGTTTTTTCTCATTGCCGTCTACGGTAAATTCTACGATTTCCTCGTAGGAAGCATTTTTTACACCTTCCAGAACAACCAGAGGGCCATTGACCTCACTAAGGCCTAAATATTCAATTGCCATGATGAATTCCCTCCTTAACCATTCTTCTCGAGTACCTTATCGTAGAAGGTGTCGATATCTTTTTTGTATGTGTCAAACAGATCCAGACGGTCATTCGGTACATCGTATTTAATAGAAACGACGCGGTCGAAGATCTTGTCCTCTTTCAGTACGGACATTGGCATGCCCATCGTCACGAGCGCTTTGGATTTCTTGTACAGATAAAGAATAACTTCCATCATCTTGTACTGTTTTTCCAGAGATACGCAGGTGTCATCCGGATGGAATGCGTTCTGCTGCAGGAAGCCCAGTCGAATAACTCTGGCGATTTCCAGGGTCAGCTTCTGGTCATCCGGAAGAACATCGCTACCGATCAGTTTTACAATTTCCATCAGGGAGCTCTCGGAGTTCAGGATTCCCATTAACTGGTTCCGCATATCTACAAAGTTTTTGTTTACGTGATCTTTGTACCACGGCGACAGATCCTGCAGGTATTCACTGTAGCTGGTCAGCCAGTGGATCGCCGGGAAATGACGGGCGTAAGCCAGAGATTTATCCAGTCCCCAGAAGCAGCGGACGAAACGTTTGGTGTTCATGGTAACAGGCTCGGAGAAGTCACCACCCTGCGGAGATACGGCTCCGATCGTAACCTCGTCTTTTAAAATCGAAACACGGATCGGGT
>OIYO01001061.1_pt1 | contig 17171 bp, 14 predicted proteins | sample 1588191 | NCBI WGS metagenome assembly OIYO01 (sample SAMN03283275) | human gut metagenome | biome: human-associated habitat; material: feces | host: Homo sapiens | place: Peru | collected 2012 | reverse complement strand
GTGCTTGGGATAATGCCAAAAAAGTGGTAGAAGTAGACTTGAACGAAAAAGGCACAGAATTACACGCTGCCTCGGTTGTCGGCGATACTGTCGGCGACCCGTTTAAAGACACATCGGGTCCTTCGGTCAACATTCTTATCAAACTTATAAGCATGGTATCGATCGTCTTTGCCGGCGTAATAGTAAGATTCAATCTTATCGACTTTTTAACAAAACTTTTCGGATAAAACATTGTGGGGGACGGATTTATGCTCGATTATAAGCTTGATATTGCCGATAATTCAAAGTGGGTGATATGTACAAAGCCCGATGCGGCAAAGGCTTTGCCTTTTTACATAACAGAGGCAGGCGAATTTTATGCCAAAGGCGGTTATTATACCGAGCGTGACGGCCGTGACGGGCTTCAGCTTATCTATACCGTTTCGGGCGAGGGGCGGCTCATCGCCGACAACACCGAAACGCGGCTCTTGCCCGGTTCGGCGGTTATCATCAGATGCGGCGAACATCATCGCTATGAAACGGTCGGAAACGGCTGGCACAATTTTTGGCTGCACTTTGACGGCACGGGTGCAAAAGGTTATGAGGATATGATAAATGACGGCGAATACTGTGTCGTGCCGATTTCGGGCAAGGAGGAAATTGAATCAAACCTTATGATGATACTTACCGTGTCGGCAAAGAATGATATGCTGTCGAGTGCGCTGATTTCGGACTGTATCTCGAGAATTATGACCGAGATTTTGACCCAAAAACTCAGCTGTGCCTTAAACGGCGATTCGGGCGGCGGCAAGTACCCCGAGATACATTCGGTACTTGAATTTATTCACAAGCATTACGGCGAAACAATCTCGATTGACGATATGACCGAAAAAATGAATATTTCAAAATATCATTTTATTCGGGTATTTAAACGACAAATGGGTGTTACACCATACGAATACCTGACCGAATATCGCATAAATATGGCGAAAATCCTGCTTAGAACAACGTATAAATCCGTGTTTGAAATAGCCTTTGACGTTGGCTATAACAGCAAAAGCAATTTTATAGCGAAGTTCCATTCGATGACGGGCGTAACGCCGTCACAGTACCGAAAGGAAAACATCGCCATTACCCAAAAATAAACTAAAATGACTTTGCCCTGTTCAAATCATTGAACAGGGCAAAGTCGATTAAATCGGATTAGTTTGGCAACAATTCGGCTTGTAAATCAAAAAAGCGTACAGCACAGGGCTGTACGCAAAAAATACAAGCCGCCATTGATTGTTACCACACTAATCAATAATGCTTAGCATCGTCTATTAATATAAGCACATTAATAAATTACGTTTTGACTTGTATTTTTATCATACTTTCGTAAAATATTAATGCAAATTTATATGGTTAATACAAACGATGCCAACCAAAAACAATCTTAAATATTTTAATTTAAGACATCACAAAACAGCATTATTTAATTAGTGTGGTGAAATTATTATAGCACAGAATTTTCAATTTTGCAAGAAAAATTTTGAAAAACACAAACACGAAAATATAAGGTGACCCTATGAAAAAAACAATATTAAAATTTATTGCCGCCGCGCTGACCGCGGCACTCGCGGCGGCAACCCTCGGCGGCTGTAACTTTTTCAAAAACAAAACCGACGAATATACCGACACTCGGTTTCTTATGGACACGGTGTGTTCAATCCGCTCGGGCGGCGAAAACGCACAAGCAGCGGTTGCTGCCGCGTTTGACCGCGCGGAAAAAATCGCCGCCGCGGTCGATTATTTTTCCGCGGATTCAGAGGTTGCAGCAATAAATCGTGCCAAAGCATACGAACCTATAAGCGTATCCGATGATACCGCCGCTATTTTGCGCACTGCACTTGAAATATATAAAAGTTCCGACGGTGCGTTTGATATAACAATCGCATCGGTCAAAGATTTATGGCAATTTTCAAGCGGCGCACACCAACCGCCGCCACCGTCCGAGATAAATTCCACACTTGAAAATGTCGGCTCGGACAAAATTTTATTGAACGGAAACACGGTCACAAAAACCGCCGACAAAGTGAAAATCGACCTCGGCGGTGCGGCAAAAGGATATGCGGTTGATTGCGCAAAAGCCGTACTCGGCGAATATAACGCCGAGTATGCTTTGATAGATTTCGGCGGCAGCATCGGCGTTGTCGGCAGGAACCCATCACGCCGCTGCGGCGAATGGTCGGTCGGTCTGCAAAAGCCTTTCGGCAAGTCGGGTGAATACACAAAGATTATAGAAATATCCGACAAGTCCGTTGTTACATCAGGAACGTATCAGCGTTATTTTAAATGGAACGGCGAGATATATCACCACATCATAGACCCCAAAAGCGGTTATCCGTCAAAGAGCGGAATATCGGGAGTCAGCATCATATGCGGCTCGGCATTGCTCGCCGATTGTCTTTCAACGTCATATTTGGTAATGGGAAAAGACGGCGGCGACCGCCTTATTCAAATGTACGGCGCGACCGCCGAGGTTGAATAAGCATTGCATATATTCCAATGCAAATTATAAGGTAAACCGCAAAAAATGACGGCTGCGGCGACGGCAGCCATATATTAAATATCGACGCCGAAAAGAATTTTATCAGCATAATCATAATCCGCAAAGCAGGATTCAAAACCGCTCCGCCGACAAAATATGCAAGGGGTGCGCATACCGCGGATATTAACGCGTTCGCCGCACCGAAGATAAAGATTACTCCCGTGAGGGGTACAACCGCAATGTTGCCGATGATGCTTCCCCATTGAAAGCTTCCGAAAATCTTTGCCATAAAATAAATCGTTCCCAAAGACGCACTTATCGACAGGCACACCGACCCCGATAAAAAATTCACTGCTTTATAAAATAACCGTTTTGCCAATCCGCTCCGAACCTCGGGCGGGTTTTCGTTTTCTTCCTCTCGATTCTTGCCGAGTATGGGTATAACTTTGCGCAGCGGACCATAAAATACCAATATTCCGACTGTCGCACCGAATGACAGCAAAAAGCTCGCATTATCGAGATAATACGGGTTTGATATAATCAGCGTCAGTGCCGCCATACCTATCGCCGTCAGAGAATCGGACGAACGCCTCAAAATTCCGGATAACAGAAACACCGACATCATAAATACCGCCCTGCATACGGACGGCGTGAACTGTGCCGCGGCGGCAAATATGACAAGACACGGAATCGTTATGATTGCGGCAAGCCGCTTAGGCAGGTGAAACATCGAAAGGATTACCGTTATGAACAATAAAAGATATGATATGTGCATACCCGAGACCGCCGCGATGTGCATAAATCCCGATTTTGACAACCGCGCATATCCCTCGTTCGAAATCTCTGACCTGTCCCCCGTCAGAATACCGATAAGCAGACCTTTTTCATCTTGGCCATAAAGATATGCATCGGCACTTTCCATTATCCGCCGCCGAACTTCCGAACCTGCTTTATATAAGAATGAAAATCCATCATCCTTAACCTCTGCGGCGGTGGATTGTTTTGTCGTCCGCGAATAACAGGTATAAACTATGTCCGATTGTCTTAAATACCTGTTATAATCAAAACCGCCTTTGGTTGTTGCGCGGCTGTTTTTGCTCATTGATGACGGACGCGTCACAATAATAAAATCTCCCTCATTCGGAATATACGCTCCGTTACTGTTATTCGAATAGATAATTATGCGGCACGGCTCGGAAAAATCCGTTATCTTTTCGTCAACAGCCGCCTTATACACGTCCGCAATGAAGCTAACGCTCTTTTCGGTCGAACTCGATTCGGGTTGGCTTATCACCCGACAATACAAGACCTTTTGCTTTTCCAAAAGCTTTTGCACCGAATCATAAGACGCACGGCGATACAGAGTCGAAACAAATCCGAATACCGCAACGCACACAATCAAAATTCCGTACACCAAAAGCCTTGCCGCACGGCGGTTCTTGCGCAGGATAAAAGAGAAAACGCACACCAGAATAAGGCATCCCGCTATAAAGAATGCCGAATAAATCATTATCCTTCCGATGCTTTCGGAAAGGTTATAAATTTTTATGTTCAGACCGATATACGCCGCCATAATCCAACACAGGATTGATATAAGCAGGTATCTTCGTCCCAATGTAAGATAGTATGTTATGTCTTTCATTTTTCCTCGCTGCTGTCCTCACTCAAAAGCTCGTCATATGTCGTGCCGAGAACCTCTTTTATCGCCTTTAATTGGCTTGCGTAAATATGCTGGATTCCTCTCTCGATTTTAACAAGCGCCTCTCTCGTCATATCCATTCCCATAAGCTGAAGCCGCACAACCATATCCGTCTGTTTGAGTTTATTTTGCTTTCGGATGCGCCGAATGTTCTTGCCTATTTGAATTTTATCCTGTTTTATCTTTTGTTCCATAACAATCTCCGTTCCGCCGCACCGCATCGGGGCAACTTTAAAATTCGGACCGATACAAGCACTTTTTATTGATTATATAATATATTATACCACAAAAAGAACCAAAACAAGTCCGTTTTTGATTAATTTTGCAAATTATGTTAATTCCGCAAAACCAAATAAATTGTTATAATTTTATCAATGCGCAATAATGCACAAAATATTGCTCATTTTATCATCTTTTGTTGGGGGCAACACGGCAAAAAAATATTGCATAAAAATTGTTTTTGTATTATAATAAGGTAGAATGGGAAAATTTTTGGATATAAATTTTTAACCCCGAAATTTTCCCTATCATAACACCATTAAACATTAGAAAAGAGTGATTTTGTGCTTAGACTTCAAAAATACCTTGCCGACTGCGGAGTCGCGTCAAGACGCGGTGCGGAGGAATTAATAAAACAAGGCAGGGTTCGCGTCAACGGCGAAACCGTTCGCGAAATGGGCGTCAAGGTTGACGAGGACAGAGACATCGTTGAGTTTGACGGCGAGAGATTGCGCACACAAAATAAACTGATATATATTATGCTGCACAAACCGTCGGGCTTTGTCACCACCGTCTCGGACGATAAAGGCAGAGAAACGGTTATGAGTCTTGTCACCGAAATCCCTGCACGCATTTATCCCGTTGGGCGGCTTGACTATGACACAGAGGGGCTATTGCTTTTGACAAATGATGGTGACTTGACATACAAAATCACACACCCCAAAAATAATGTCGAAAAAACGTATGAAGCAGAGGTCACGGGCAACATCACTATGGACACCCTTACACGCCTGCGCAGCGGCGTTGTTATTGACGGAGTGCGGACAAGACCCGCGGTTGTTGAGGTCACGGGTGCGACGCGGCTCGGAACTCGGCTTAAAATTACGATTCACGAGGGACGCAACCGCCAGGTTCGGCGTATGTTCGAGGCTGTCGGCTGTATCGTCAAACGCCTCGTCAGAGTCGAAGAGGCAGGCTTAAAACTCGGTCATCTGCCGCTCGGAAAGTGGCGCAGACTTACTGACTCGGAGGTAAATATGCTTAAAAAAATCGGCACGAGCAAGAAATCGTCCGCACAGACGAGCCGCGAGATTTTTTCAAAATCAAAATCGGCAAAACCTCGCTCAGGCTCGAACAGACCGAAGGGCAGAGGAAAATAGAATTTTACGATTCATTCAAAACAGCAAAGAATCAACTTTTAAAAACCGCATACTGCGGCGGATTTAAGTTTTATAAATATCGGACAATCGTCCGTAAAATAAATTAAAGGAGGATGCTTTACAATGGGCAAATCAGACGATTTACAAAAAATGCGTTCAGCCATTGAGCAAGGCGGCGGCGCTGATAAAATAAAACAACAGCACGACGACGGCAAAAAGACTGCGCGAGAGAGAATGGCAATGCTTTTTGACGAAGGAAGCTTTATCGAACTTGACGCTTTCGTAACTCACAGGGGTGACGGACTCGGCATGGCGGAAAAAGACGCACCGGCAGAGGGCGTTGTCACAGGATACGGCACGGTAAACGGCAGGCTTGTTTATGCCTATTCACAGGATTATACGGTTATAGGCGGTTCTATCGGAGAGATGCACGCCGCCAAAATCTGTAAAGTTGTGGATATGGCAATGAAAACGGGCGCACCGATTATCGGCGTATGCGACAGCGGCGGCGCGAGAATTCAAGAGGGGGTTGACGCTTTAAAAGGCTTTGGCGATATTTTTTATCGCAATGCAATGGCATCAGGCGTTGTTCCCCAAATTTCGGTTGTTCTCGGCCCGTGCGCGGGCGGCGCGGTTTTCTCGCCGGCTATGACGGATTTTATCGTTATGGCGGACAAAACAAGCCATATGTTCATCACGGGCCCGTCGGTCGTTAAAGCGGTAACGGGTGAGGACATAAGCTTTGACGAGCTTGGCGGTGCGGAAACCCACGCGACAAAGAGCGGCGTTGCCGGTATCAGATGCAAAACGGAGGAAGAATGTTTCGGCGAGGTTAAACGCCTGCTTGAATTCCTTCCGTCAAACAATCTCGAAGAGGCCCCGGCATATGAATGCTCCGATGATTTAAACAGAACTTCGGCGACACTCAATACCATCGTTACCGATGACGGCGTTTATGATATGAAATCCGTCATTGCCGAGGTTGCCGACAACGGCGAATATATGGAATTCTTCCCTGAATATGCGGCAAACTTGATAACCTGTTTCATTCGTCTTAACGGTTCGACCGTCGGCGTTATCGCGAACCAACCGACAGTTATGTCAGGTTCACTCGATTGCGCATCATCGGATAAAGGCGCGAGATTCGTTCGTTTTTGCGACAGCTTTAACATTCCGATATTGAGCTTTACCGATGTGCCGGGATACCTTCCGGGAACAGAACAGGAATACGGCGGAATCATTCGCCGCGGTGCAAAGCTTTTGTACGCTTTTTCAGAGGCAACAGTTCCCAAGATAAACGTTATTGTCAAAAAGGCTTACGGCGGCGCATATGTCGCTATGAACAGCAAGCACCTCGGCGCGGACATAGTTTATGCGTGGCCGACGGCTGAAATTGCGGTTATGGGACCTGACGGTGCGGCGAACATCATCTATAAAAATGATATTGCCGCGGCATCCGACCCGATTGCGGTGCGCAAGCAAAAGATTGACGAATACACAGAGAAGTTCACCAATCCGTATATTGCGGCGGCAAGAGGTTATGTGGATGACATAATCGAACCCGATTCGACAAGACCGAGAGTTATCGCGGCTCTTGAAATGCTTGCAAGCAAGCGCGACAGCAAGCCGTCCAAAAAGCACGGAAACTTTCCTATGTAAACATAACAAAAACCTTATAAAAAGGAGGAGTAAATATGTCTTTATCCCAGGCATTGGGTCAAGGTCTTATGGTTACGGGCGTCGGTCTGCTTATCGTTTTTTCGGTACTTATCATACTGATGCTTGTAATGATGTTAATGAAAAAGGTATTTTATAAAGAACCCCAAAAGGCTGAAACCGTTCAGATTGAAAAAAAATCTGACGCGTCGGCGAACAACGCAGCCCCGCCGACGTTGAATGCGGCGCAAGACCCGAATCTTATTGCCGTATTGACGGCTGCGGTCGCTGTATGTATGAACACATCAACATACAACCTTAAAATCAAATCATATCGCAGGGTTGACAACAATGCGCCGGTTTGGAACAAAGCCGGTCTCAACGATGCGATAAATTCAAGATATTAACTTTTGGATATATCAGAAAGGATGAATTTTATTATGAGAAAGTTTATTATAAACGTGAACGGCGCGTCTTATGAAGTAGAGGTCGAAGAGGTCGGCGCAGCATCTTCTGCCGCCGTTTCAGCACCTGCTCCGGCTCCTGTCGCTGCTCCGGCTCCTATCGCTGCACCTGCTCCGACACCGGCTGCGGCTCCTGCTGCCGCATCTGCACCTGCTCCCGCTGCTCCCGCTGCTCCGGCGGCACCCCCGGCAGGCGCGGAAACTGTAAGCGCACCCATGCCCGGCAACATCGTTGCCGTTAAGGTTTCGGTCGGACAGAGCGTAAACGCAGGCGATGTTCTTTGCGTTCTCGAAGCAATGAAAATGGAAAACGAGATTATGGCACCGAAAGCCGGCAAGGTTGTTGCCGTATCGACATCTGCCGGTGCAACGGTCAATACCGGTGACCCTCTGGTATCACTCGGCTGATTTAATTCAGGAATTTAGTTTTTGAAAGGATAATAATTATGTTACAGAGCATTATTGAATTTTTAAACAGCACCGGTATTGCCGCCTTGATTGAAAACGCAAAATCAGGATTTGCGGCGGCAGGTTCGGGCTTTGAACAGGTTGTTGCCGTTATAGGAACACCGCTTATGATTATAATTGCCTGTGTCCTGCTTTATTTGGCAATTGTCAAAGAGTTCGAGCCGCTGTTGCTGCTTCCGATTGCATTCGGTATGCTGCTTTCAAACCTGCCGATGTTTTCGGGTTCGGGCGCAATTATGATGCACCCCGAATTTTTTACCGACCCACAATACTTGGTTGACGGACACCTCGATATGCAAAGGATTTTTGCCGAGGGCGGACTTTTGGATATGCTGTACCTCGGCGTAAAGCTGGGTATCTATCCGCCTCTTATCTTCCTCGGAATCGGATGTATGACCGACTTTGGTCCGCTTATTGCCAACCCCAAGAGCATTCTGCTCGGTGCGGCGGCACAGCTCGGTGTTTTCACAACATTTCTCGGAGCATTGGCTCTCGGCGCGATTGTGCCGGGAATCAACTTTGGCGTAAAAGAGGCATCATCTATCGGTATTATAGGCGGTGCTGACGGTCCTACGGCAATATATGTTACAAAAACACTCGCACCGGCACTTTTACCGGCGATTGCAATCGCGGCGTATTCGTATATGGCACTGATACCGGTTATTCAGCCGCCAATCATGAAGGCTCTTACCACAAAAGAAGAGCGCAGTATCGTTATGGAGCAGCTTCGCCCGGTAAGCAAGACCGAAAAGATGCTTTTCCCGGTTATCGTTACAATCGTTGTTGCACTCATCGTTCCCGATGCAGTATCGCTTGTCGGTATGCTTATGCTGGGTAATCTGATAAAAGAGAGCGGCGTTGCCGACCGTCTGTGCAAGGTTGCTCAAAACGGTTTAATGAATGTTATCACGATTTTCCTCGGAATAACGGTCGGCGCGACCGCAAAGGCCGAAACATTCCTCACCGCCGAAACCCTCGGCATTGTAGCACTCGGCTTGATTGCGTTCAGCTTTAGTACCGCCGGCGGACTTATCCTCGGCAAGATTATGTGCAAGCTGACAGGCGGAAAGGTAAATCCGCTCATCGGTTCTGCCGGTGTTTCTGCCGTTCCTATGGCGGCGCGTGTGTCACAGATGGTCGGACAGAAAGAAAACCCCGGAAACTTTTTGCTTATGCACGCTATGGGTCCGAACGTTGCCGGAGTTATCGGTTCTGCCGTTGCGGCAGGCGTTTTCCTGTCGATGTTCGCACATTAATCATATTGGATTTAAAATACATAAGGAGGTTTTATAAATGGCAAAAGTCGGAATTACAGAAACAGTGTGCCGTGATGCGCATCAGTCGCTCATCGCAACTCGTATGACTACAGAAGAAATGCTCCCGGCTCTTCCGATGCTCGATAAAATCGGGTATCATTCGCTTGAGGTTTGGGGCGGCGCAACGTTTGACGCGTGCCTTCGCTTTTTGAACGAAGACCCGTGGGAGAGACTGCGTAAAATAAGAGCGGCAGCACCCAAAACAAAACTTCAGATGCTTTTCAGAGGTCAGAATATTTTGGGTTATCGTCACTATGCCGATGATATTGTTGAATATTTCGTTCAAAAATCGGTGGCAAACGGCATTGATATAATAAGAATTTTTGACGCGCTTAACGATGTCCGCAATCTTCAGACAGCAATAAACGCAACAAAGAAAGAAAAGGGTCATGTACAGGCGGCGATTTCTTATACTATAAGCCCCGTACACAATAACGAATTTTTCGTAAAGCTTGCAAAGGAATATGAGAACTGTGGCGCGGATTCGATTTGCATAAAGGATATGGCAGGTCTGCTCACACCGTACAACGCGTTTGAATTGGTAAGCGCACTCAAAAAAGCAGTTAAAATCCCCATACAGCTCCATACGCATTACACAAGCGGCGTTGCGTCTATGACGTATCTTAAAGCAATAGAGGCAGGCGTTGACGTTGTTGACTGTGCTCTCTCACCGCTCGCGATGGGAACTTCACAGCCGCCGACAGAACCGCTTGTTGAAACGCTTAAAGGCACAAAATATGACACAGGTTTGGATTTGGACGCTTTGACCGAGGTTTCGGATTATTTCAAACCCCTGCGTGAAAAGTATCTTGCAAGCGGACTTATGAACACAAAGGTATTGGGTGTTGATATAAACACTCTTAAATACCAAGTTCCCGGCGGAATGTTGTCAAACCTTGTTTCACAGCTCAAACAACAGGGCAAAGAGGACAAGTTTGACGAGGTTCTCAAAGAGATTCCGCGCGTCCGTAAGGATTTGGGTTATCTTCCGCTTGTTACCCCGACAAGTCAGATTGTCGGAACACAGGCTGTGCTAAATGTTATTATGGGCGAGCGGTATAAGATGGTTTCAAACGAGACAAAGGGAATATGCCGCGGTGAGTACGGCAGAACTCCTGTTCCGATAGATGAGGAATTCCGCAAGAAGATTATCGGCAACGAAAAGGCTATTACCTGCCGCCCGGCAGACCTTTTAAAGCCCGAGCTCGATAATATGCGCAAGGAATGTGCCGAGTGGATTGAACAAGACGAGGACGTATTATCCTATGCCCTGTTCGGACAAGTTGCGGTTAAGTTCTTTGAACAGCGCCGCGCCGCAAAATATAAGGTTGATAAAGATATGGTTGATATGGATAACAAAATCCACTATATCTGATTCGGATAAACCAAAAACGGTCGCATCTGCGGCCGTTTTTGGTTGTGTGGGTGGGTGTTATGATGATATAATTATTGTATCAGAACAGACCTTGGAATTCGATATACGTGTGCATCATAGCCATATTGATTGTTTTGTTTTTCGATTGTATAATATAGATAGTTGTCAGTTATCGAAAATGCCCCTATGTTTTTTTCACAAAGTAAAAAATTAGTTTCACCATTAACAGAATCATAATATAAAGCGTGTCCGGAACTTATTTTGTTAAAATCAGTATAACACATAATCCTGCGATCCGGAGAGAGAGCAACTGTATAATATGGTTCATTATTCTTATGCTTATAAAAATTTTCATAAATTACTTTAGAAAAATATTCATCTGTGTCATTTTTATCAGCAATCTTTGTTTTATTCCGAGATTTTAAGTTAATTTTATAAACTCCGCCATCATAATACCTATCAAAAATCTCATTATAATTATCATCTTCATAATAATCTGTACACCACGTAGAATAGTATAACTCATCATTGTGTATGTAGCATATACTGTAATTCATTGCATCATCAGCAATCAATATTGGGTCATTTCCGTTTATGTCAAATGAATATATATAAGCAAGTGTATCAACAGATGCACTCTCACCTATTAGACAATAGAACCTATTGTTATATATAACAAAATTCCATAACTGTCCATATTTATTAATGACATCCTGTATTGTACCGGGTAAGTTATAGGGCTGTACGTTGCCATAACATGAATGTCTTGCTCCGTTTGTTCCCAACCACTCGACAGCATATGTAATATCGTCATAATCGTTAAAAAATGAAAATAAATAGTATTTTTCAGCGTCACTTGCTTCTGTAGAATTTAGAATATTGTTATCAGGTGTAACTATTTCAACGGTGTTGGTATCTTCGTTCCAATTAACTATGCAATTGAAAGCCTCTGATATTGCACGAACAGGTACATAAGTTGTATCATTTATCAACATTGCGGGAACATCCAGTTCTATTCTTTGTCCGTTTTTGTATATAACATAATTCCCTATAGTAATATTTATAATAATATCACCCTTTACGGCTGTAACCGATTGGGTTATATCGTCCCATAAAACCGTCGAATTTAATGTCTCAAATATAACACGCATCGGCACTAAAGTTCGGTCGTTCTCTAAAATAGGATTTTGAGTAAAATTTATTTTATTGCCGTTCAGTGTGACCGATATAATATTATCATTTGTGCACTGCTGCACTTTGAATGATGGCACAAAGATAATTTCCGAATACCATTCGATAGAACATCTGCTGTATTGCAGATGAATATAATCATCATAAAGTGTTAAGGTCAAATCCATTGCACCATCAAACCATTCTTCTGTCCAGCTGACTTGATTATTATAAATAGTTTTTTCTCGAATTTCTCCGCCGTCCAAAGAGAACCAAATGTACCGATTGTCAATAATATCAAATATATCAAGCGTAACATCTCCGTTTAGCTGATCAGGATCAACTTTATGCCAATCTCCAATATATCTGCGGTAATCAGAATTCGAATAGTATTCATTTAAATTCGGCGGTGTGACCCCTAAATAACGGAATCCAACAATTTCTTTTCCTGCAACAATGCCTTTTTCCAGAATGGCACACATTTCTTCCGATTTTTTCTCATAAGGGTATTCAAAGTTTTCTAAATGCCATATATAATACATTAAATTATCTGATAACTCGGTTGCATTATCTATAACCGCACCTCCTCCCGGCATACGATCGCCTCTGCCGGTTGCGCGTATCACCACATAATCATTATCCGCCGATAACAGATACTCCTCATATCCCTTGTCTAAATTATTTAAAACATCCCAAACATCTATACCGAATTTAAAATAGTATGCCTCCTCCAGTACTTTTGTAGGATATACAATACAATGTATATTCCATCCATCGTCAAACCTATTATTAAACATTTTTGTTATTTCATCATCGTCCGCCAAACCAAAATCCCAATATAATGATACAATTGATTCGTAACCAAAAAAACCGCTGTATCTAACATCATCATCTAAATATGTCTTTCCGAAATTTTCTTCATATACATCAAAATTTCCGCCGAACCCTGTTTTATAAGGTTCTATATACCCTCTGTCAAATGCTTCACATATTACATTCTCGTATTTTGAATAATCGTTTGCAGAGTCGTACGCTGTATATGCCCCAACCGAAATCGTACACATTCCGCACAGCATAACAATAATAAGTAAAGCGGATGTAATTCTTTTCATTTTAAAAACTCCCTCTTGTATAATATTTTAATTTGCGTTAATCAAGGATGCGCCGCAGTTGCTGCAAAATGCCGCCGCGGAACTAATCGTTGCTCCGCAATACGGACAAAACGTTTCTGTTACGGTATATGCACTTGATTGCAGCGGTGCATTCAAATTGGAATACATATTTTGTTCATTATAATTATTCTGATTCGGGTATATATTTGATTGTCCGTAAGCATTTGGGGCGGCGTATGTATTTTGAGTATTCGCAGCATACCGAGGATATTGATTTGTATAAGGATTCCCTTGCATATACGGATTTCGCGCCGCAATTGTATTCGCCGTTAAAATTGCCTGATACTCTTCTTTTGTTATGACTTTTGCACCAATCGGAGTCAGCCAAAACATACTGCTTCGCACAAGCGCAACTCCGACCGGAATGAAAATAATTGTCACGAAACACACAATTGCCTCTGCAACAGAAAATATAAGCCCAATTGCCCCAAACGGAAACCACAATATGTTTGCTATTATTCCTCCGACTTTTCGTATGTCAGAAACATTTTCCGCTCCTTTTATAAACGTTTCACGAACTATTTGCTTTCCGAACGGAACAGCTATCAGATGCGCATATTGAAACATAGATTTTCCCAAAGGAATTCCGATAACCGTAATACATAATAATGCGCCCAAAATCAAACATACCACTGCCTGAATCCAGCCAAAAGTAATAAACCAAATTATATTTCCAAGTGTTCTCATATATTAATCGCTCCTTTTATATTTATAATTGTACCTAATTTGACATTGACGGATAACCGTTATATAAAATATATACTTTCTCGGTTCTGTCGTCCCATTCAACGGTACAGTTCAAGGCTTCTGAAATTGCACGAATAGGAACGAGGGTGCGCCCATTCACTATCATTCCGGGAACATCAAGTAATATCGAAAAACCGTTTTTGTAAAATTCATATGCGCCTATGGTAAATTTAATCGTAATATCGTCTTTTTCGGCTGTAACAGTCTGTGTATCATCATTCCAGTAAACAGTTGCTCCCAACGCCTCGCATATTGCGCGCAGCGGCACAAGCGTTCGGTCATTATACATAATCGGCGGTTGGTCAAAGGTAATCTCCTCACCGTTCAGCGTAACACGAATAGAGACGGGTGGTTGTGTATTCGGATACATCTGCTTTTCAGCAGATTTGTAATTATTATAATAAAGCCTTTCTTTTGTTCCATATTCAATATCATATCCTCCGTTGCTTTTAAAAATCTTTTCATATGGAACAAATTCTACATACCGATTTGTTACATCAATATCAGATTTATTATTCAGTTCATCTGTTAAAATTGTAACATTATTACCGTAAGAGTCACACATCTTAATATGAAAACGAATATCGGTCAGCGAATCTGTAACAGCATCAGCATAATATAAATTTTCGCCGTCTATGCAAACGCTGTATGCCAATGCTTCATCTGTAATCAATGTTTTGTAGGAACCGTCTATATTTGAAGCATACAAATTACCGGGTGCTACCTGACCTTGCAAATCCATATATATAACTCTCCCCGATGAAGTAAATCCGATTGCCGATGAATAGTTGCTGATATAATAGTGCTGTTGGCTATCCGCGTTATATACATTACAAAAAACATCCTCACTATCTTCATTTGGGTGATATTCATATAAAATATACTTATTCGACAGACAATCTATCAAAAAAGCTCCATTCGCATTAAAAAGAGCTTCATCTTGAAATGTATAAAGATTTATACGTTTGACAGTATCTTGATTTTCTATATAGTATAAATACTCTCCGTCAGATATAAAATTCCATGAAGCATTGTTTGAAATTATAGATGTACTGTAATCCGATAGATTTATTATTCGTAAAACTTTATTTGTCACGTCTATATATGTATCATTTATAGCCGAATACGAGACGTAAGAGTTATCTTTAAAGTGTTCACGGGAAAACTCTCCTTTAGGAGTAATATAAAAATCTATTCCGTCACCAAACAGACCACTTGTATATAAATGAATTCTGTCGTTATAAAATGTTAGTTTATAAACAATTTCATATCTGATTGTTTCATCAGCATATCCGACTCTTCCTGTTCCCTCCGCGGTATATTCATTAACAAAATACGCTCTGTCTTCAATATATTCTCTTGCATGACCTGCATTTTTAACTTCAAAATCATAGTCAACGTATTCATCATTAATATCAAAGATGGTAAGCTTATAGCCAAACCATGGTCTTCCGTATTCTGCAGGAACAACATACGTGCCTATATAGTTTTCTTTTGTATCGGTGTTCGCACCAACGGGATATATAAACACTCCGCATAAAATTATGATTATTAGTAAAACTGTTGTAATTCTTTTCATCAAACTCCCCCCCTGTGAATTAAAAAAATTTAAACTCATATTACAACTAATTCATAAGCAATTATATCACATTAATTTCAGAAATGTCAACAGCAAAACCATAGTCAAACAGATAATTTTGCCGTTGGCATCTTACTATAATTAATTACTCCCACCCAATTTGCTGTACGGTATAAAAATATACCAAATCGGGATAATTGTATTATACCATTTTGGTATAATAATGTCAAGGGGAAATTTATATGAGACTTAAAGAACTTAGAAAATCAAAAAATCTTTCACAAATAAGATTGGCTATGGAACTGAACTTAAACCAAAACACAATAAGCAGATACGAAAACGGCGAGCGCGAACCCGGCATTGCCGAATTGATTTCTATTGCCGATTATTTTGATGTTTCGGTTGATTATTTAATAGGACGCACAGACAAAAGAAATTAGCCGTTTCGTTCGGAATGGCTATGGGCTTTTATAAAAATTTAATTTATCGTACTTTTGCACATTACAAAACAGGCGTTCTCATTGCGGGAACGCCTTATTTTTTATACTGTTTTAGGATTTGTGCAACAGATATATCCTTTTGTAGTTTGAGAGGTGCGGAACGCAAAATGCTGTTTTGCATAAAATAAAATTAGGCGGATTCGATTCCGTTCAATTCTGTTTTATGAAAGGTGCATTTTATGAATAGTACAATATTAATGGCATTAATTGCCACGCTCGGAACATGGTTCATAACCGCTTTGGGTGCGGCAACGGTTATATTTTTTAAAAAGACAAGCGACAAGGTGATGAATCTTATGCTCGGTTTTGCGGCAGGGGTGATGATTGCCGCAAGTTTTTGGTCGCTGCTTCAACCGGCGATAGAGAGGGCGGAAACATATCTGTCCGTCCCGGCATGGCTTGTTGTCTCGTGTGGATTTATTTTCGGCGCGCTTTTTATGTGGGCATCCGACAAAGCGGTCACCTATGCAGGGCGGCTCAACGCAAAAACATCATCTTCATGCTCGGAACGGCTTAACAGGATTATTCTTTTGGTATTTTCAATAACCTTGCATAACATTCCCGAGGGTTTGGCGGTCGGCGTTGCGTTCGGCGCATTGAATAACGGCGGATTTACAACCGAGGCATTTATGGGGGCAATCACCATTGCGGTCGGAATAGGCTTGCAGAATTTTCCCGAGGGCGCGGCGGTTTCCTTGCCGCTAAGGCGAGAGGGATGTTCTCGGCTTAAAAGTTTTTTTATCGGTCAGGCTTCGGCATTGGTTGAGCCTATCGCCGGGGTTATCGGTGCGGCAACGGTAGTCTACATACAGGCTATTCTTCCGTATGCCCTCGCTTTTGCCGCCGGAGCGATGATACTTGTTGCCGTGCATGAGCTTATCCCCGAGTGTCAACAGAACCAAAAGGCAGATCCTTATCTTGCAACAATGGGAATCGTTATCGGGTTCACAATTATGATGCTTTTGGACGTTGCCCTCGGTTAGTGTGCGTGAAATGTTTATCAAATTATGCGGTTATCCACATTATATGCACCATTCGTTCGCGTGTTCGGGACGTCGGGGACGCCGTCCCCTACGGATTGTGACATACGTTCCGTTTGGTTGTAGGGGCGGCTCTCGTCTGCCGACTCGGTCAAAT
>OIYO01001060.1_pt1 | contig 17176 bp, 14 predicted proteins | sample 1588191 | NCBI WGS metagenome assembly OIYO01 (sample SAMN03283275) | human gut metagenome | biome: human-associated habitat; material: feces | host: Homo sapiens | place: Peru | collected 2012 | reverse complement strand
ATGGAATTAAAGGCTGCAGAAAAAGATATTAAGATTGCTAATCGTCTAAAAAATCCGGAGATTCAGGGTAACATCGTAATGGGTAATGTTGCACTTGGTAACTCTTCTCAAGCTGGAGTTGCTCTGCCGATTGAAGTTCTAAAACGTGGAGTTCGTAAAAATATTGCAATAAAAGAGTATTCAATAAAAGAAACCGAATTAAAACAAGCCGAGCATAATTATAAACTACAAATTATGCAAGGGTATTTTGATGTTTTATATGCCAAATCCGTATATAGCATTCAAGAAGAGCGTTTAAAATTATTCAAAAATTTAGTAAAGATTACTACAGATAAACCAAAATATCCATCTTACGAGATTGATAACTTAAAAGCTGATATTCAATATGCACAGCAATTGATAGCCGTAAATCGTGCGAAAGCAAATTTATACTCTAAACAATTTGAGTTGAATAAAATTCTTAATACAGGTAATGATACTGTAATGTATGATACAAAAGAATCTACGTTGCTTGGAAATTGGGCTTTTTTGGAAATTAAACTTCCAGATTATGATTTTTTAGAAAATGTTGCTTTGCAATATAGTTATTTAGTAAAAATTTCAGAAAAGAATATTGAAAAATCACAAGATGAAGTGACTTTGGCAAAAAGACAAAGAGTTCCGGATTTTAGTGTAGCCGGCGGATACGCTTGGCAAGCCCACCGTAACGCTCCAAATGATTATGGCGGTGCTTTTGTTGGTTTCGGAATGGATTTGCCTATACTTTATAATTTCACACCGGATATTCAAAAGGCTCAAATTTATTTGGAACGCAGTAAAGTTAGCAAAAAAGCTTATGAACATCAACTCAAATATGAATTAAAAAAAGATTATAATGTTTTTAAATATTCTGCAGAAAATATGGAACACTCAAAAAAGATTCTTGCGGATTCTGCAAAAATTGTAAAACTTTCTACTGAAGGATATATTAAAGGAAAAAACTCATATAATGATTTAGTTATTAATGAAAAAGGACATCAGGATATATTAACACTTTATTTATCAACAATGCACAGTCATTTTTATTCGTATCTTGAGTTAATGCAAGATATCGGGCACGATATTCTGATAAAAGAGGATTTATTATGATAAAACTTATCGCTACTGATATTGACGGTACAATCTTAATTCCTGAAGGTGATTTTACAGAAGGAGTAAAAGAATGTTTCAAAAAGCTTAATGAAAAAGATATAAAAGTTGTATTAGTAACCGGTCGTATGAATGCTGCAGCAACTCTTATAGCTAAAGATTTAGGCTTGACAACTCCGGTTGTATCTTATCAAGGCGGACTTATTAAACAAGATGGAAAAACTCTTTATGAGCGCTGTCTTACTGAAGAACAAGCTGAAAAAGTTCTGGCATGGTCTAAAGAAGAAAAAATTCATGTAAATCTTTATAATGATGATGAATTATTCTCAGAGAAGAAGTGTATGGAAATTGAACGGTATTGTGGAAATTTACATACGCATTATCAAATTAAACCTTTTTGTGATATTAAGAAAAACAAGGTTAATAAGCTTCTTGCAATAGATTATGGACATCCGGAAAAAATTGACAGACTGGAAAAAGAATTACCTAATATTTTTCCTGATTTATATATAGTAAAATCAACCCCTTATTTCTTGGAATTTTCTAATAAAGAAGCTTCAAAATATTGCGCAGTAAAATACTTGCAAAAATATTGGGGAATTTCTGAAGCAGAAACTTTAACTATTGGCGATCAAAACAATGATATAGCTCTTTTAAAAGCCGGCGGAGTGAAAATTGCTATGGGCAATGCAACAGAGGAATTAAAGTCTATTGCAGATTACACAACTGACACTGTATTCAATGACGGTTTTGTAAAAGCGATTGAAAAATATTGCTTCTAATTGTTTTAATATACAAACTATAATAACTGTAAATCAGGGCCTCCCTGATAATAACATAAATTAATTATCTAAAAGAGTTTTTTCGCCATAAGCCGTTAATCGATATTCAGAAGCTCCGACTAACCCTGTCAAATCAGGTAAACATTCAATGTAATCTCTATTTATAGCTTCTTGCAATACACTGTGGTCGATAATAACTGCAATATTTTGCATCAATTTTGCATTAAGTTGTTTTAATGTAAAACGAGGTTTTTGCTCATATTGAGTGAAATAATATGCAGTCATAAGAAGATAATCCAATTTCTTCTCTAGTGGTCGTGCTGTAATAAAACTAATAAAAGCATTATCTTTCTTTATAGAAGGGCTAGGCTTAAATGACAATTCAGTTTGTGGTGCTTGAATAGATTTTTCAAGTATATTATCAAAATTGTTGCTAGAATTGTCATACTGTTCATTTTGTTCTATTTCTGCAGGAGTAACCGTTGTTTTAAATTCCTTTTTAGGAGCATAAAATATATCAAGCTCCTTGTCCGGTGTTTTATGTTCGTCAGTATTCACTACAGGTTCTTGCTTAGGCATTCTTTTTAATTGCTCGTCGATTTTTTGTTGAGTGATTTCTTTTTCTGCACTAATTTGAGAATTAACAATATCTTTGCACTGTTGGACTTTGTGTTTTTGTACATATTCGGCAGATTTTCTAACCCATAGCGCAAACTGATCTCTTACCAATTCTTGGTCAGTAGTTGTTAAAGATAATTGAAATTTCCCTTTTGTAATTTTAAATGAATATACAGACATAAAATACCTACACTAATAAAACTTACTTATCTTGAAGCAGCTCATCTCTCCATTTGTTAAGCTGTTCTTCTACAAATTCTAAATCATCAGATTTAAGTTCTATTTCAATATCACCTTTTTTCATTTTAAAAACGTATTCGTGCATATACCCTCCTTAATGTGTTAAGTTTAACTTAAAATAGAGAAACTTTCAAGTCGGATTGTAAATTATTGAAAAATATTGTATAATCTACCTGTTGGTATGTTTTTTAAGTTTTTTTAACATTCATTGGAAAAAGAGCAAAAAAATATATTTACGAGTTTTTAAGTAAAATGTAAAGGTAGCAACAAAAAGAGGTTTTCTAAAAATATGAAAAAGATAGTAATTTGTACATTCCTAATTGCAGCTGGCGCCGCATCGTTATTGAATATTAATAATAGAATTGACATGAAACCGGCTGAATTCGCACTAAAGAATTCTTACTCAATTGTTCTTGGTTATGACAAATCAATGAGTGAAAAGACAGTAAAAGCAGCTGTTATTGATAGTTATTTTAGAGAAGTTGCTGCAAATGGTAAAATTATTAGATGGAACAGAGCATCTTTCCCTTTAAAAGTATATGTTCAAGATACTCCTGATGTTCCTGATTATTATAGAGAAGTTGTAATCAGAGCATACCAATCTTGGGAAAGAGCAAGTGAAGGTCTTGTAAGCTTTGAAATTGTAGAAACACAAGAAGAAGCTGATATGAGATGCTATTTCAAAAACTTTAACAGCGATGATAATTCACCTATTGGTACTCAATCTTTTGATATCAAAGGTAATACAATAATTGGTTCTACAATTAATTTTAAAAAAACAGATGCAAAGAAACATAATTTGGATTCTAAGCAATTGTTCTCTTCTGCATTGCAAGAAATCGGTTTATCTCTTGGTTTAAACGGCAAAAGCCCTAGTATTTATGATGTAATGTATCCTATCGGTACAAAATTCAATACAGAAATTACAGCAAGAGATTTGAAAACGTTGGCTCTTGTATATTCTGTAGTACCTGATGTTACAAATGTTCCTCCTTCTGCGGAAGAAAAATCACAGTTATTTACTGTAAATGAAATTTTGGCAACATTACAAGTTCCGGTTGATGAAACAGTTAATCCGGACGAAGTTGTAGCAACAGATATTTCTACAAAACTTGCTTTGGCAGAAGAATTGAGAAGAAGAGCAGAATATGACAAAGCTGCTCAAGAGTATCAAGCTGTTGCCCAAATGAAATCTGATAGAAGAAGTAAATCAGAAGTTTACTACGAAGTAGCTGTTATGTATCTTGATGCAGAAGAATTTGATAAAGCTAAAAGTTGTGCAGAAATTGCTTGTGCAACTGATATGAATGACTTAACAGAAACATTACCTGCATTAATCGACTATTATATGAAACGTTCTAACTCTGCTATAGAACAATTGGATACAATTTTGCAACAAAATCCATACAACAAACACGCTTACAAATTGTTGTGCCAAATCTATAGAGAAAAACGTCACGAAAATATGCTTAATGCCACAATTAGAAGATATGGTAAAACAGCAGGTGATTCAGAAGACTAATTCTATTAAAGTTTAATAAACAAAAAGGCAATGTTGAATTTTCAACATTGCCTTTTTGTTTAATGGAATTTGTAGATTTTTACTTTATATTGTTATTGTGAATAACGTCGAAAATAAAAAAATAAAAGACCGCATTAGCCCACTTTGGTAATGTTAATCAAAGTTTATAAGAGATTGTTCTGAGAGGTAATATGCGGTAAAGGGCAGCTATCGTCTGCCCTTTTATATAAAAAAAGGAAGTCTTTATTATATGTGACTTCCTTTTTTTGTATTTTTTTTATCTAAAATCCTAAACTTTCATTTCTTTTTCAAAGCCGAATAATGAACTTACTGATTCATCATCATGTATGCGTGAGATTGCTTGTCCTAATAATGACGCAACAGATAATTGTTTTACGTTAGAAGGTAAGTCCTCAGGAGCCCAAGGAATTGTATTAGTAACAATACATTCTTCAATTGGAGCATTTTTTAATCTTTCAATAGCAGGGCCGGAAAATACAGCGTGTGTAGCACCAACGTAAACAGCCTTAGCACCTTTGCTCTTTAATAATTTTGAAGCTTCGCAAATTGTTCCGGCTGTGTCAATAATATCGTCAAACATTAAGCAAACTTTGTTTTCGACATCCCCGATAATATGCGCTGCGATTGCTTCGTTGTGTCTATCTCTACGCTTATCAATAATAGCCATAGGGATGTTCAAATTCTTGGCGAAGTGTCTTGTTCTGTTTGCACCACCCATGTCAGGGCTTACTGCAACCATTTCATCTGGATTTAAACCTAAACTTTTTACATAATCAACTAATATTGGTGTTGCAAAAATGTGGTCAACAAGTATGTTAAAGAAACCTTGAATTTGACCTGTGTGCAAGTCCATTGCAAGAACTCTTGTTGCGCCTGCTGTTGTCAATAAATCAGCAACAAGCTTTGCTGTAATTGCTTCTCTGCCGGAAGTTTTTCTGTCTTGTCTTGCATAACCGTAGTAAGGAATTACTGCTGTGATAGTCTTGGCGCTTGCTCTTTTGAAAGCATCTATCATAATTAACAATTCCATAAGGTTTTCGTTAACAGGATTACAAAGTGGTTGAACGATAAATACATCATCACCACGGATACTTTCTTTTACTTGAACATAAATCTCACCGTCTGCAAAGTTTTTAATTACCATAGGTCCTACTGTTGTACCTAAATAATCGGCAATTTCTTGTGCTAATTTTGGATTGGAACGTCCTGAAAATAGTCTAATATCGTGAGTAGGGTTAACAGCTCGTTCCAGCTGTGGGTAAGTCATTTCAAGCACCATTTAAAAAGTCCTTTCTTAATTCGTAATCGTTGGAATATCTCTATTTTATACCTAAAGTAAATTATAAAAAAGTATTCTTTACGAAATATTAAGACTTAATTTAATGTGTGCGAAAATTAAAAATTCTATAGCAATTTTTAGCTAGCTCTGCGCATCAAATCAGAGAGTTTTACATTTTTGTTTTTGATAGAAGGTTCTGATTTTTCAATAATAGGTGCATCCTTAAATTGTGATAGTCCAATTTTTTGAGGTTCTTTTTCAAAAGCACATAATTTATTCATAAAATTTTCAAATATACTCATATGATAGTTCTCCTATGAATTATTATACATGAATTTTAAAATTCCTTATCATACATTAAAACTATTTTTATGAGTGAATTCATTATACATTATGTTAGAATATAGTCATACAATAAAAGGATTAAGAATTTGAATACAGGTTTTTATAAAGATTTAGATACAAATTTTGAGCAGGCTTATGAACTTTGTGGAAAAGATTTTAGTCATAATGAACTCGTAGCTTTGCTTGATAGCGGCAACATTCCACAAAAACAAATTGCAGCGCTTAAGTTTGATTACGTAAAATCAAAAGAAGATGCAGAAGCATTGCTGAAAAATTTAACAGGATGTGATGGAAAAATTCGAGAAGCAATAGCTATGAAGATTTTTCAATTGATTTCAGCAAATAATTGTGTCGGTGAATATTTTACACAATTATCGCCGAAAGTTTTTGCGGATGCGACGATTGATATAAACGCAAATATTTGCAGGTTGATAGTGGACAGTGTTGTATATCTTGATAAGAATTCGCAATTTGTATCAGATTATGTTGATTTTTTGGTAAGTTACACAATAGATGCTTTAGATGAACTGGATAAATTTATTTTTAGGGATAAAAAATACGTTATAAATAAACAATTATTTAAGCTCTATTGGTGCTTGGAAAGTTTGAAGAATTTTTATGACAAGGTGGATTTCACGACGTTAGAAAGTCTTTTAAAACGTTCTATTGCACAAAATGAGTATACTGTAAGAGAAAAAGCTGCACAGATAATTCAAAAATCCGGCATGTTTGAAGAACTAAAAGCCAAATTGATGAATGACGAAAATTATTATGTTAGAGCTGTCTTTATGCAGTAAAAACTGTGTCATTAAAAAGTACAAAGTCTTTGCGAGGAACGGTAGTGACGTGGTAATCTACTCTTTTTAACCCTATTTATTATTTTGATGACTGGATTACTTCGCTTCCGCTCGTAATGACGTTATGATGGTGAACATCTGATATTATTACAACAAAACGGGCTCTTCCTTTTAGGATGAGCCCGTTCCCTTGAATTTAAAAAATCTATAAACTTTTTATTCCGGTTTGCATCCTTGAACAAAATTAGTATTATACATTTTCATATAATCCTTATCTTTGCTAAGTCCTACGTTTTTGTTAACATTTTCCATTATGATACTGTCCATAACATAGAATTTATATGCAAGGATTTTGGCTTTCTTTTCTGTAGTATTGTTTGGTCCCATTTTTGCAGAAAAAATACTAACTTTATCTTCGTATTCTTTTTTTAGTTCCGGATGTTTTGGATACATTTCGTTAAAAGTCTTATCAATTGCATCAGATACTTGTTCGTAAGTTGGTTTTACGCCGTTAGAAGAGAGGTTTATAATATTTGTTAATCTCTTTGCGTACAAGTCACCACCATTGTTGCCATCCAGAGCTGCCAAAACTTGTTCGGCTCCTTTTTTTACTTCTGCACCAAGTTTTTCTACACCAGTTTTACTAAGTAATGCTGTTTCGTTGCCTAATGCAACTAGTACCAATCTCATATTTGCATCCATGTCTTTAGTTTTCTCTGCCAAATCAGCCATTTCTGCATATTTCTTATCTACTGTTTTCTGGAAGTCTTTAGTAGTACGTTCTAAAACATCATTATCCAATACGAATTGTAACAATGCTGTGGCAGCGAATGTTCCATATGTATTATATGTATCGTTCACGAATTTTGTGTTATTAGTTACTTCTTGTGCGTTTTCTGATCTAGCTATAACTTTTTTATCAAGTGCCTTGTATCTAACAGGTCCAACTTGCTGCGGACTCATTACGTTTGTAACAGCTAATGTTTTTGACGCTTCAGCAGCTTCTTTGCTGATTTCTGTACGCTGAATATTAGTATTAGAATTGTTACTTTTTGTAGCAGCACCTCCTGCCATAACAGCACCTGCCATCATTGCGCCTAATACAGTCTTTTTAACTACAGAATTCCCCATAATCGGTTTAATCATACACACACTCCTTTATAAATTTTAATTGGGTTCCACTTATATCAATATTAAACCTGAAAAATATAAAATTTGATATATAAAGCTGAAAAATGTAAACAAATGTAACAATTTTTAAAAGTGTTGAAATTACTGGATTCTTAAATACTTTTTATATGTGAGGTATGTAAGATGACAGATATGAGTATAATTACAAATAATAATATTGAAAAGAAACAGCCAATAGCTGTTACAACAACAAATGATACTGCTGTTGCATCAACTCCTGCTTCAACAACAAATTCTATCTATGACGGTACTGAAAAAGAAGTTAAAGTTGAGAAAAATATATCATTAGCAATTGATAAGATTTTAGAAAAAGTCTGTGAAAAATATAAAAAATATGGAATTACTGTAGAACAACTAAAGCAAAATCCAGTTTTAAAAGCTCTTTGTCAATCAAAAGAAGAAGCTTTAAAAGTTATGACTTCAGAAGAAAAAAAAGCAGCTATAAAAGCCTATGAAGCAGCTTTTGATGCAGCAGTTAAAGATTCTATGACAAAAGACGGTAAATTGGATGTAGCTAAAGTTGCAAAAACTGCAAATGAATATTTTGTAGCGATATCTACAAAATGGTCTATTGAAGGGTTTAAAGAAGCTCAAAAGAATCTTAAAACAAAACATTCTTTAATGGACAGATTGGTTGCAGCTGGTTGTTTACCAAAAGGCGCAACTATTAAAAATACATCTCCAGAACAAATAAAAGAGGCTATTTATAAATTCGGAAAAACAGAACTACGTAAAAGCATTGATAATTTAAGATATAAAGCAGATGGACCTGGACATAAAAAAGGTCAACCATTATCAGAAGAAGATAAAAAAGCTGAAGAAATGCGTACATTTGGAAGAATGTTAATTAATTCTCCTGAAGAAGAAGCGGTTTATTTTGCATATTTGTTACCAAACTTGTTTGTAGAAAATAGAAAAAAAGCTTCTCAAGCAATTAATGCTTCTATCCAAACAAAAGAACAAAGCCAAAATTTCGCAACAGTAATGTTAGATCCTGAATTAAATAAACAAATAACGACAACTCCTGATGTAAACGGAAATGTTATGAGTCCAGAAGAAGCAACAGAAATGAATACGATGTTTGTTGCTATTCAAACAGAAGAAAACCGTGAAGCTTCTCATGCAAAATCTAAAGAAGCTTATAAACAATGGTTTGTACAAAACGGTGACGCATTAAAAGCTGTTCAAGCAAAAGTTGATAAAGCTAAGGCTGAAGGTGTTGAACCTAATTTAACAGAAGAAGAAAAACAAGTATTAGTTGAATATGAAAACTATGTTACAGCCGGTCAATCAGGTGAATTTATTGGTACTCAATTGAATGATAAGCTTTCTAAAATGTTTAAAGAAGCTCATATGGCTGAATTAAACAGAGATGCTTATGAAATGCCAAGCTACAGAGATGTATTAAACAACGTTAACACATACGTAGAAAACCATCCTGAAACATTTACTCCGGAAGTAAAAGAACAATTCAACACTGCAATGGATAAAGCTACAAACGGCAATTACACAACAGTTAAAACCGGTAGCGATGCTGAATTAAAGGCTCCTGCTAAACGTTCAGAAGATTCTGCTTCAAACAATGCTGATTTAGGTTTTACTTCTAAAAAATCTGTTGATTCTACAAAATTAGTAAATTTAAAATCTAAAATCTCAACAACAGAAGAAAAAACAGTTTTCAAAGTAGATAAGAGTGTTTCATCAGCAGTAGAAAATTTAAATGCAGAAAAATTAAAAGAAAAATTTGAAACTGCTACTACTAACAGAGATAAATTAAATTTAATTGATAAATATTTTGCAAAATCAACTCTTTTACAAGAAAAACTTAAACAATATGTTTCAAGAGTTGCAAACCCATTATTCTTTTTAAATTCTTTGCCAACAGTTGCAAGAAAACATTTATCACATGATCTTGCTCAAGCTGGAAAATTAAAAGAAGAAGATATCCAAAAATTAAACTTAGCTTATAGTGAAAAACAAATGCTTATAGCAGAATATCAAGAATCTCAAAAAGAAAAACAAGAAGTATAGCTTAAAATATTTATAGCAAACAAGGCGGCTGCAAATTTATTTGCAGCCGCCTTGTTTATATAAAAAGTTACAAATCTTAATACTTAGTCAATTTTTATAGTAATAAATACTTTTTATATATAACGAGGATAAATTATGAGCTTTTTAAGTGGTATTAAAAATTTCATAAAAACAGAAATTTTAGGTGTACAAGAAACTGACACCAAAAATCAAGTTGCTGCTAAAAAAGACACAACCCCCGTAATTGAATGTGAAACAGAAGCTCCGGTTGATAAATTAGAAAAAAAGAATACAAAAAATTCTGTACAATCTGTCAAAACTCAAAAAGGTATGAGCAGAAAAGCAATGGAAGCAACTATCGAAAACACTCCGTCCGAACATATTGATATCAAAAAGATGTTAAGAAAAGGGCTGATAGAACGAGTTACCGGCATGACAAAAGATGATTTTGATAAGCTTACTCCACAACAAAAAAATAGGGTTGTTATGGCAATCAAAACCTCTATTGAAAAATTTAACGAGTTACAAGAACAAGGAAAGATTTCTAAAAAGGCTGATATAGAAGAAATCGTTACATCCTTTGCACAAATTTTAGCAGAGTCTTTGAATAATGGTGAATTTAAAACTCCGCAAGAGTTTGAAAAAGCTATGGGCGATTTTACAGAGAATTTTGGCAAAGATTTTGATAAAAAATCAAGCAAAGAGCAAAGACGCATAATTAAAGAGCACAGGTTGGCTGATGAAAAACAAATGCGTGCAGAACTTGAAGAAGTTAAAAATTTACCAAAATCAGAAAGAGTTGCCGCAGAAATTAAAATTCGCAACAGGCATAACCATATAAGAAAAGGTCGTTTTGTTGATATAACTGCTCAATGTGATTCTAAAACAGCAGTCAATTCTCTTGTTATTTTAGATTCAAAAGATTTGCAATATGGTGCAAAAACGGTACTTGCAACAAGGTGTAATGCGGAAGAAAGAACTGCAACAGCTGATTATGCAGAATATTCTGTAACAAAGAATATAATTGCGGATTATAAAGAAATTGGCGACGATGTTAATGGTGATGTTCTTGAAGGTTATACTCAAACTTTTATGGAACAAAAATCCGCAAATGCTGTAAAAGCATATCAGACAGATTATGTTAAGGATAGAGATAATTATGAAATAGCATTGGCAAAACAAAAACGTGGTGAAGCTTTAACTGCTGAGGAACAAGCTTTATTAGACACAATGAAACCGGATTACTATACAGCAACTGCTAAAGGTATTGGTTCCGGTGCTCTTAATAACGTAAATATGACAAATGATGAAAAAGCAGAATTTATAAGCAATTGGCAAGCTGATGCTAAAAAGTATTCTGATTATAAGGAAGTTACACAAGGCGTTAATAAACAATTGGAAACTAATCCTGAGTTGAATGAAATTAAGGAAAAAGTTGTTGAATATAATCAAAAAAGAGAAAATAATGTTGTAAAAGAGAATGCTAACAAACCGGTAGAAACTAAGACTCCTGAACACAAAACTGTAGCATTCCAAAATTCTTTTGCAGAGTCAAGAAAATATGTATCAGGCATTGAAAAACAACCAATTAAATCAGAAGCAAAGACTAATTCAAAAGTGAAAAATAAGAAAGTCGATGCAGTTCAAGAGGAAGTTTCTACATTGAATAATAATATACAGGTTATCGCAGCAAATATCAAAGAAGAAGGTATTCATAAAGCTATAAAAAAATATGGCGCAGATGCAATCAAAGTAATTATTGATAATCCTTCTTTTAAGCATTTAAGATCAAATTTAACTACTATTATCAGGTCTTATGATTTAAAATCTTTAATAGACTTGACAGCAACTTGCTCAGATAGTTCATTCGTATTTATTTGCGAAGTTGTAAATAAAGATTTTGTAACAAAATTAAAAGAAAACAGAGAACATACAAAAGGCTTATGCTTTGCTGCAGAAAAACAAGTTCAAGATATAGAAGGAAAATATGAAACTGTTTAAAAATTTATTATATAGTATATTATCTATTCAGGAAAAAATCTTAAGACATCAGCTTTCAAAGACATTGGGAGTGAAAAATTCTTCCAAGAGAAAGCGTCATTATTATGGCGGTTGTTCAATTGATTTGAACACGCTTGCCGATAATGAAAAACTTCAACTGGAAAATGAGATGAATGGAATTCTTAAAAGTTGTGATTATTCTCCGGAACGTATTTTAGAATATATAAAATATCATGGAACAAATGTCTATTTTATAAATAAAGCCGCTAATTTGCTTAATCCGATAGGAGAAAATGAAGGTTTTATTTATCCTGCAAAAGGGACAAAAGCGCTTTATCTTTCTCTTGCAGTGGATAAGAAAATCAGTTTTAAAACAGATGAGATGTTTGTTTTATCAAAAGGCAGTATTAATAAGTACTATTTCATTTACCATTTTTACAATTGGTTTGCTTTTAAGCATAATATCGCCGGCATGGATGAAGATTCTCAAAAACTTCTTAAAAAGTATTTGTTTGAAACTTCTGATACCAGAGAACTGCAACTTGCTGATATTTATAAGCTAAAAGATGCAATCAGGCAGGATAAAGCGGCAATTGAATTTGTAGTAAAGCTATGCAGAAATTTTGACGGCACAAAACAAGCTCTGAAGAAAATGCAAGAAGAAGGTAGCGCAAAATTATAGATATTCTTTTATCCAAGAAGTGATAATTTTGGATAAAGATTTGTCATTTTTAAGCATTAACATTCCGTTTGATTTTGATTCAGAAGTATAGATCGCAAATGTAGACTGAGAAAATCTTTTTAAATACTCTTCAGATTGTTTGCCTGTTGTATCGTTAGTACCTGATATTGAGAAAAAGTCTATGTGACTAAGATTCGCTAAACTAACAGGTATATATAAGCCTTTTGCTTGCACAACTGGTGATAACAAGACAATTGTTTTAGGCTTGTAAGAAATCTTTTCCGCTGCCAAAACGGCAGTGCTGGCGCCAATATCAGAACCTACAAATGCCCATTTGTTAAAAAATACTGTCTTGCTGTTTTCGGATTTTACTTGTTCAATTACTTTTATTACATCATCCGGATATTTTGCATAAGCCTTGTTGGTTAAGTTATTCCAAGAAGTTCTTACGAGTTTTCTATTGTAAACACTTTTTCCGTGTCCACGCAAATCTATCATTAAAACAGCGTACCCGCTATTCATTAAATCATTCGGTAAACTTTCCCACCATTCAGAAGAGTAACCCAGAGAATGAAGTAAAACGACTGTCGGATATTCTTTTTGTCCCTTTACACGCTTGTATTCTAATGTAGATTTTATGGTAAACCCATCGGCTGCAGATACAGTGTATTCCTTTTTAGAAATTGCGCTGGCTGCAAATGCAGGGTTTAAGAATGATAAAAATAATGCTAAAATAAAAATAATCCGTTTCATATGGCTATTATATCATATTATTTAAAATGTGTAACAATTTGTTACAAAAAAGGCAATTATTTATTAAGAATATACTTTATATATAAGAGAGTGAAATTACAGGAGAGTTTATGTCAATAGTTTTAGATACAAATATGAAATTATTTGCAGAACGTCTGAACATTACATCTTCCAGAATGGTTCAAGACTATGGCTTAAAAACTGTTGATGAAATTATTGAAGCAGAAGCTGCTCAAGGTAATACTCAAGCTGTTAATTATGCAAGAGAAATGTATAATTCTCCTGAAAAATTAATCAAGATTTTTAAGCTAACAGATGTAGAAAACAAGTTTGTAATTCTTCATAATATGGATGATAGAACTCGTCAAATGGTACTTCCAATGTTAGATCAAGAAGACTTGTTAATGGGCTTGTACTTTTTTACTCAAGATAAACTTTTATCAATGCTTATGGAAGTTGATATTGAAGAACTTGTAAATGTTATACAAGCAGCATTTCCTCTTCAAGACATTGTGATGATGTTTACAGAGGATGATTTGTCAGAATTCTTCCAGAATGAAAAATTAGAAAAATATGATGTTATTAATCAATTGAAAGCAATGCCTCCCGAAGTTATCCAAAAATTTGTTGAAGGTGTTACAGGACAGCCTTCAGAAGAAGTAAATTACGGTGAATTTGTTAAAAGTATAGAATCTTTACCAATTGATAAATACAGAGATTTCATGTCATCAATTGATCCTGATGTTCAAAGACAATTGACATTCCAATTGACAAAGCAAAAGCCTGAATATTTGCAATTATTCAGCAACGAAACATATGTTAATATGCTTTCTACGATGATGAAAACAGAAATGGTTAAACCAATGATTAATTTGCAAAAAGAAACTATGATAGATATGATTTCAATTTTACCGGAAGATTTGATGTCTATTGTTGCAGCGCAAGTTGATACAAAAGATTTTGCAGAATTCCTTCTTGATGACCATCTGGATTTGTTGGAAGGTGCTTTGATGATTTAATGTTTTAAGTTAAAAGGTATAAAAAATGGCGGCGCTCTTTGAGCGCCGCCATTTTCACATTATGTATTATTTTCTTTTATTAGGAATTCTCATTGCGTAGAATGAACGAATTACGAACAAAAGTGCAATAATTAACAATACACCGCCTGCAATCTTAGCGTGTTCTTTGAAAGTAGGGTTGATTGCAATTTCCATTGCTAATAAACCAAATAAAGTTGTGAACTTAATAATTGGGTTCATTGCAACAGAAGATGTATCTTTGAATGGGTCACCGACTGTATCGCCAACTACTGTCGCAGCATGAAGCTCGGTACCTTTTTCATCCATATCAACTTCTACGATTTTCTTTGCATTATCCCAGCAACCGCCTGCGTTAGCCATAAATACAGCTTGGAATAAGCCAAATACGGCAATTGCGATTAGGTAGCTTACAAAGAATGATACAGGAGCCGCATCTTCACCAACCGGAGCTGATAAACAAGCAAGAGCCAGAGCAAAGCCAAATAGTGCGATAAAGATATTATACATACCTTTTTGTGCGTATTGAGTACAAATTTTAACAACTTCTTTAGAGTTTGCAAGATTTGCACATTTATCATCAGCTTCACCAAGTTTAATATTGTTCTTGATGTATTCAGTAGCAGAATATGCACCGGTTGTAACAGCTTGCATAGAAGCACCGGAGAACCAGTAAATAACTGCACCACCTGCAATAAATCCTAATAATGTGTAAGGATTTAGCAAGTTTAAAATCATTTCAGGTTGAATGCCTAATGTTTCTTTTATTACCAAAATCAATGAGAAAATCATTGTTGTAGCACCAACTACTGCTGTACCAATAAGAACAGGTTTTGAAGTCGCTTTAAATGTATTACCGGCACCATCGTTTTCTTCTAAGTATTTTTTAGCGTTTTCAAAATCAGGTTTGAAGCCGTAATATTTTTCGATACCTTCTGCTGCGTTAGGAATTTCTTCTATTAAAGATAATTCATAAACAGATTGAGCGTTGTCCGTAACAGGTCCATAACTGTCTACTGCAATTGTTACAGGTCCCATACCTAAGAAACCGAATGCAACAAGACCAAATGCAAATACAGATGGATAAATCATTACTTCGTTTGGAATGTATTGACTTGCAAAATAAGCTAATCCCATTAGTAGAACAACGATTGCGCCAATCCAGAAACCGGAGAAGTTACCGGAAACAATACCGGAAAGGATTGTTAAGGATGCGCCGCCTTCTTTAGATGCTACAACAACTTCGTGAGTGTGCTTAGCTTTAGGACTGGTGAATACTTTAGTTGCTTCCGGAATAAGAGCTGCACCTAATGTACCGCAAGAAATTATGATAGATAAAACTAACCATAAATTTTCGCCCATGTCTTTTAGTAAGAAATTACTTACACAGAATGTCATTATGATTGATAAAATTGAAGTTATCCAAACAAGACTTGTTAGAGGTGCTTCAAAATCGAATTTCTTGGCATTAGCCATAAATGCTTTTGTTATTCCGCCATTAATCCAGTATGCAATTACTGATGTGATAATCATCAAGAATCTCATAGTGAATATCCAAGCTAATAATTGTACTTGGTAGTCTTTGAAAACACCAAGAAGGATAAAACTAACAAGCGCAACACCTGTTACACCATAGGTTTCAAATCCGTCAGCTGTAGGTCCGATAGAGTCACCGGCATTATCACCGGTACAATCTGCGATAACACCTGGGTTACGAGGGTCATCTTCTTTGATGCCGAATTGTATTTTCATCAAGTCAGAACCGATATCCGCAATTTTTGTAAAAATACCACCTGCAACACGAAGAGCAGAAGCACCAAGTGATTCACCGATAGCAAAACCGATAAAGCAAGCACCTGCAAGTTCTCCAGGAACAAATAATAGAATTACAAGCATCATGATTAATTCAATAGATACAAGTAAAACGCCAATACTCATTCCTGCTTTAAGAGGAATATTTAGAATATTTAAAGGATTTCCCTTTAGTGCGGTAAATGCAGTTCTTGAGTTTGCAAGGGTGTTCATTCTGATGCCAAACCAAGCAACAAGATATGAACCTAAAATACCTAATACAGACCATCCTAGGATGATTAAAACTGATTTAAGTGGCATTCCTTGTAAAAACCAAAAATAGAATGCAATACAAAGTCCGATTAGAACTTCTAGCGCAATAAGGAATTTTCCTTGTTGTACCAAATATGTTTTACATGTTTCAAAAATTGTGTTTCCAACAGCGTTCATAGCTTCGTGAACATCAACTTTTTTTACTTTAAGAAACTCTATAAGTCCGAATACAACACCAATTACGGAAACAATAAGTCCGATTACAAGTAAATTGTAACTGAAAGGGTTTTCCGCTTTGATGTTAGGAACTACAAGAGAAGCTTCTCCCGCAAAAGCCGGAGATGATAAAATCATAGCGCAAAAAGCTGCAAACAATGATTTTAGCATTGAATGTTTTTTAAGCATAAATCTCTCCTTTATTGTGCATCTTATTTAAACACTAACTAAAATATTATATAGAATATTAAGAGAGATTACAAGTGTAGTTTAAGACAATGAAAGGACTTTTTATAAGATAAAGATTTTTATAGTATAAAAAGTTAATAATAAGTATTTGACAAAAAATATTGAGCTTGTTATATTAAAACTTGTGACAACTAAATAGATGGGCATGTGGTGGAATGGTAGACACGCTAGTCTTAGGAACTAGTGCGAAAGCGTGGGAGTTCGAGTCTCTTCATGCCCA
>OIYO01001057.1_pt1 | contig 17225 bp, 20 predicted proteins | sample 1588191 | NCBI WGS metagenome assembly OIYO01 (sample SAMN03283275) | human gut metagenome | biome: human-associated habitat; material: feces | host: Homo sapiens | place: Peru | collected 2012 | reverse complement strand
ACCAATCTTGCCGCCGTTTTCGATAAAAACAATCTTAGAAGCTGTCAGACAGAAACCGAAGGTAAGCTGTGCGTCTCTGTATAAATCATTTTTCTTAGGCAGGCGTATCATACCTGTAATGCAGTCCCTGAAAACCTCGGCCTTGCAGTAGCGCATTGATTTAAGGCTTTCGGCAAGCTCTCGGCAGCCTGAAAACCGCTCCCCATATTTATTATTAAACTCCTCTCTGCTCATAACCTGAAACAGAGCCCTGTCATATCTGTTCATAGTCCTTCACCCATACATATTATTTGCCTTTTCATATATTTTAGCACCAAAGCCTGTGGCGGGCAAGATGCAGGGCTCTTAAAAATCTGCCCGATATATGATAAAATAAATATATTTTATCTGTCCTGTCAGAAACATATTATCAAGGGTGTGGCAGCAGGAGCCGTTAAAGGTTAGGTACATGCCTGAAAAAAGGAGTTTATATCATGAGACAAAGTGGAATTTTAATGCCGGTATCTGCACTTCCCGGTGCATACGGAATCGGATCATTTTCAAAGGAAGCATATAAATTTGTCGACTGGCTGCAAAAAAGCGGCCAGTCACTGTGGCAGATTCTGCCGCTTGGACCGACCAGTTATGGAGATTCTCCTTACCAGTCATTTTCGACCTTTGCCGGAAATCCTTATTTTATTGATCTTGAAACACTGGCCCGGGAAGGACTGCTTGAAGATGACACATGCAGGCAGGCAGATTTTGGTAATAATCCGAATCAGATAGATTATGGCAAGCTCTATCAGAACCGATTTCGTATCTTAAAACTGGCTTATGAACATGCGAAAGAACAGCAGCTTCTGAATTCTTCTGATTACATGGATTTTCTAAATGAGCAGAATGAATGGCTTACGGACTATGCTCTTTATATGTCTGTAAAAGATCATTTTCATGGAGCTGGCTGGAATCTCTGGGAAGAAGATATCCGTCTTCGCAGACCAGATGCAATATCGCATTATCAGGACTTACTTACAGATCAAATTCATTTTTATCAGTTTCTACAATACGAATTCTACAAACAATGGAAAATGTTGAAAGAATATGCAAATCAAAAAGGTTTAGTTTCGCTTGTTAAGCAAGTAAAAGAAAAATTTCCAAATAAAACAATTTGGTGCTATACAGGGTTCGATTTTGAAAAGGATGTTATGGGTAAAATGTATCCAAATTGGAAAGAAACACGTGAAATTATAAATGATATAGATGTAATTGTAGATGGAAAATTTGAATTAGAGAAAAAAAATCCATCATTAAAATTTAGAGGTTCAGAAAACCAAAGATTAATAGATGTTCAAAAAAGTATAAAAGCTAACAAAATTGTTTGGGCTGATGTAGAAGATGAAGAAATAAAAAAGGCAAACTAAATAAGAGAAAATTAAGTAAAATTGATAAAATACTAATTGACAAAGATTAACTATTATGGTAAAATATGAACTTGTAAGCCGCCTAGGTCGGGTACCTAAATGCTAATATTTCATTAGCTACCTAGTATTTTATGCTTAGCGAGTATACATATAAAGGGAGGTGTACTGTAAGATGTACGCAATAATTGAAAGTTGTGGAAAACAATACAAAGTTACAGAAGGAGATGTTGTTTTCTTTGAAAAATTAGATGCTGAAGAAGGAAAAAAAGTTACATTTGATAAAGTAATTTTAGTATCTAATGAAGGAAAAGTTGAAGTTGGAACTCCATATGTAAAAGGTGTTAAAGTAGAAGGAAAAGTAGTTGCACATGGTAAAGGTAAAAAAATTATCGTTTACAAATACAAAGCAAAGAAAAACTACAGAAGAACACAAGGACATAGACAACCATATACAAAGGTTGAAATAACAACAATAAAAACAGCTTCTACAAAAAAAGCAAAAGCAACAGTAGAAGCATAATATAAAGTGATTAAGAATCTACAAAATGGAAGGAGTGAGAAATCATGGCTCATAAGAAAGGGCAAGGTAGTGTTAAGAACGGAAGAGACAGTGAATCAAAGCGCCTTGGATTAAAAAGAGCTGATGGACAAATTGTTCCAGCAGGAAATATTTTAGTAAGACAAAGAGGAACAAAAATTCATCCAGGAACAAACGTAGGTATTGGAAGTGACGATACATTATATGCAAAAGTAACTGGAAGAGTTAAATTTGAAAGATTAGGAAAAGACAAGAAAAAAGTTAGTGTTTACCCAGTAGAGGAAACTAATAATTAAAATATAGTAAGAGAACATATTTTTAAAATACCACAATATTAGACAAAAGGTTTAATTTTGTGGTGTTTTTTAATTAGTAGGAGGAAAGATGAGAGTATTAATAACAGGAGCTTCATCAGGAATAGGAAGAGATTTAGCAAGAGAGTTTTGCAAAAGAAAATATGAGTTAATTTTAGTTGCAAGAAATGAAGCAAAACTAAAAGAGTTACAAGAAGAATTTGAAAAATATACTAAAGTTTCAATAGTTTCGCTTGATTTATCAAATCCGGAAAACTGCAAAAAACTATATAAAGAACAGAAAAATGTAGATATATTAATAAACAATGCTGGATTTGGAGTGTTTGGCGAATTTGCTAAGACCGATTTAGAAAAAGAGATAAATCTAATAAATACAAATATTACAGCAGTTCATATTTTAACAAAATTATATTTGAAAGATATGATAGAAAAAGATGCTGGAATTATTTTAAATGTTTCTTCGATTGCAGGAAGTATGCCAGGTCCATTAATGTGTGCATATTATTCTTCAAAAGCGTATGTTTTAAGATTATCTGAAGGAATAAGAGAAGAATTAAAAAAGAAAAAATCAAATGTACAAATAAGTGTATTACAACCAGGACCTGTAAATACAAATTTCAATAATGTTGCAGGAGTAAAATTCAACTTAAATTCTTTGACCAGCCAATATGTAGCAAAATATACTGTAGAGAAACTACTAAAAGGTAAATTTGCAATAGTTCCTGGAATACAAATAAGGCTATTAAGATTTATAGCCAAAATTACGCCAAACAATATTATTACAAAATTTGTATACCATATGCAAGAAAAAAAGATGTAATTATAGTAGACTAAAAATAAATTTAATTTGTAACCTACAATAATATAAATGGTAAAATTAGATTAACCTTGAAAAAAAAACAAAAATAAAGTATAATAATGCTAATTATGTAGTGTATAAGAGGAGGAAGGTATGTTTACCGATTATGTAAAAATTTTAGTAAAATCAGGAGATGGTGGAAACGGAGCCGTTTCATTCAGAAGAGAAAAATATGTAGCAGCAGGCGGACCAGATGGTGGTGATGGAGGAAAAGGCGGAGATGTTTATTTCGCAGTAGATCCAGATGCAAATACTTTAATTGATTTTAGATATAAAAAGAAATTTAAAGCAGAAAACGGAAAAAATGGTGAAGCAAACCGTAGATATGGAAAAAGTGGAGAAGATTTATATATACAAGTTCCAATAGGAACTATTATAAGAGATGCAGAAACAGGAAAAGTTTTAGCAGATTTATCTAAAAAAGGTCAGGTAGAAAAAATATTTCCTGGCGGAAGAGGTGGAAAAGGTAATTCACATTTTGCAACATCAACAAGACAAGCTCCAAGATTTTCACAAGGACGGAGAAAAAGGAATAGAGAAGGAAATAATATTAGAATTAAAGTTACTTGCTGATGTAGGATTAATAGGATTCCCAAATGTGGGAAAATCAACATTTTTATCTGTTGTAACATCAGCATCACCTAAAATCGCGGATTATCACTTTACAACATTAGAACCGAATTTAGGAGTTGTAAAAGCAGAATATGGAGATAGCTTTGTAATTGCAGATATACCAGGGATTATAGAAGGAGCAAGCCAAGGCACAGGACTAGGACTTCAATTTTTAAGACATATAGAAAGGACGAGATTGTTACTACATGTAATTGATGTATCTGGAGCAGAAGGAAGAAATCCTGTAAAAGACTTTGAAATAATAAATGAAGAGTTAAAAAAATACAGTGAAAAACTAAGTACAAGAAAGCAAATAATAGTTGCAAGCAAAATTGATAGTATGCAAGATGAAACTTTATATAAAGAATTAAAAGAATTAGCCAATAAAAAGAATATGGAAATATTCAAAATATCATCTGCAACAGGCGAAGGAATAAAGGAACTATTAGCAAGAGTTTCTGAAATATTAAAAACATTGCCAAAAGAAGAACTTTATGAAATAGAAGATAGAAAAGTATATACATTGGAAGAAAAAGATGATGGATTTACAATATTTCGTGAAGATGGAATGTTTGTTGTTGATGGACCAGCTGTACAAAAAGTAATGAGAAGAGTAAACTTAGAAGATAATGAATCTATGTATTATTTCCAAAAATGTCTAGAACAATTGGGAGTAAACAAAAAACTAAAAGAGGCTGGAGTACAAGAAGGAGATACTGTAAAAGTAGTTGATTGGGAACTAGAATGGTATGATTAATTAAAAAAGATAGTAAATATAGGCATATAATTTAAATTAATGTGAGGAGAAAAAATGTCAGAATTATCACCTGAATTAAGGAAAATAAAGAAAGTATATGGAGAGAAATTCATGAAATACTGTAGAGAATATTTTTCTACAATATTAGAAAAAGAAGGCAGATTACTTGAAATATTAGAGAAATCATTTTCAAAAAATTGTACATTATCTGATGATATAAATACTGATGAACTTAAAGAACAGCTTAAAGATTATATATATAGTAAAATTGATGTAGAAGATGAAGAAAAAAGGATAATTGAAGAAAAGACGCCATATAAGTTATTAGAAGAAGCAGGGTATAGTTTATATGAATGTAAAACAGAAGAGGAAATACAGGAATTTAAAAAATATTATGCTAAAGGAGAAGAGCTATGTACATTTAATGGTGGAAGGTTAAATAGATGTGTTGTATTTTGGGCAATAAAGAAAGATGCGGATAAAATAAAAAGAGAAGATTTTGATAAGCCAGCACGAGAGGACGAATACGGAACATCAGTTATGGGGATACAATTTGCTAAAACAGGTGTATCAACTGTATCAATAAAAAATAGATATAACCATACAGTAAATAATCCAGATGCAACATATGGAAATAATTTAGATAAAATAATACCAGGTTTAACACAGAGCTTCAAGAAATTATTACTAGAAAGAGGTCTAAACTTCAATGATGCAAATAAAGAACAATTTTGTATACCAGGTTACACAGTTGCAAATGATGGAAGATATTATAAATATAATATAGAAATAAATGGAGTCTATTACTGCCCTGGAAATATAATTATAGATAATGGACAAGTGAATAAATTAGAGCCAGAAAAACAAGAATTAATTGATTACTTTATATTAGATAAAGAGAATAAAACAATACAATTATATGATAAAAATATTAAAGATAGTTTTGTAGATGCATTTGATGATGTGAAAAAGATAGAAATAAGAAAAGATAAGGAAAAAGGTATAAGAACGATAGAAGTACAAAATGCAGATCAAGATAATTCTGTAATAATCAAAGTAAACAAAGATAATCAGATAATTGGATATAAAAATGAAACACTAATTAAAACTGGAGACAATTTTTTATTTGGTAATGAATATCTAACAGAACTAAAAATGTCTAATGCAGAGAAAGTTGGATACAATTTTTTATGTTGGAATAGATGCTTAACAGAGTTAGAAATGCCCAGAGCAGAGAAAGTTGGAGACAATTTTTTATTTAGGAATAGATGCTTAACAGAATTAAAAATGCCAAATGCAGTGAAGATTGGAAGCGGTTTTTTACACGGTAATAAGAGTTTAGCAAAGTTAGAAATGCCAAATGCAGTGGAGATTGGAAACGGTTTTTTATTTAGTAATGAATATCTAACAGAACTAAAAATGCCAAATTTAGTAAAAGCTGGAGCTCAATTCTTAAGTAATAATAAAGAATTAAGAAATTTTAAAACACCTAATATGCCAAAACTCGAAAAAAGTTTTTCAAAGATTATACACAAGAATAAAGAAAAAATAAAATCAGAGGATATAGCTAAATTAGATAAAGACAGTAAAATAACAACATACAAAGAAAATATTGCAATGGAGATATTAGAAGATTTAAAAGAAAAAGACGAAAAAATAAATAATGAGAACCAAAAAATATAAAAGGGAGTGAAAAAGGTATGGAATATACAAAATGTTTAGTTGAACTTGACGAAATACTGGAACATTTAAATGATGAAGAATTGAAAAAAATACCATATGAGATAAGAAACTCTATAAAGGACAATAAAGATAAACAATATCATTGGACTTATGACGAAACAAAGAAACTAAATGAGCAAAAAATGGATAGAATGACAATAGCGATGTTATCATATTTAAATATGGAATATTTACTTAATAAAAGACAGAAAGAATTTATGGAAAAATTACATAAGTTAAATAAAGAAGAAAAGATGAAACAATATGATTTAGACGATTTGTTTAAAAATAAAAAAATAGATGACAAAAAAGAAATGACTGTACCAATAAAAGAAGAAAAATGCTACAAAAAGATATTTTTATTTATAAAAAGAATATTTAAGAAGTGATTATAGTATGCAAGAATTACTAAAAATGAAATGATATTAGTGCAAAGATGAAAATAGTAACATAAACTATATGTTGGAATTTTTGACTACTGAATATTAAAAATTTTTTAAATGGATATTTTGAAAAAAATATTTAAAACATTAAAAAAACTACTTGCTAAACGTATCAAAATTTGTTATTATAAAAAGGTAATAATTAAAATTAAATTTTAATTTATAATGCCGGTGTGCTGGAATTGGTAGACGGGGCAGACTCAAAATCTGTTGTCAGCAATGGCGTGTGGGTTCGAGTCCCACTACCGGCACCAAAAGAATTAAATCGTTGCACCAGACGAAAAACTGAAGAAATCAACTGTAAAAGGTTGTTTTTTTTTCTTTTATTGCAAATGTTTATAATTGGTTTAGAAAGTGACATGATAAAAAAATCAAATCTTTGTAAGACAAAAGATGAAAAGATTATAGAAAAAGCAGTTGAGGATGGTATAGTTGTTATGGCTAAAAGATTTGGAAAAATAAAAAGCGATAAGCGATAGTACAGAAAAATTAGGTTCTCCATATATATTATTTATGCTAATAATTCCAGCTATAATAGTAATTGTAGTACTACTGTTATTAGGTGTTATTGATATTAAAAATATAATTAATATATAAAGAGAAAAAGAAATTATAAGCTCAAAAATAAATAGAAGAAATTTTAAAACAGAAAGAGTAATCTTAATTATAAGATTACTCTTTCTGTTTTGATTTGGAAATTAATGAAACTAAGGATTAGTGGAACCCAGCCAAATCTTTACAACTGCAAAGGCCTGGTTTGAGTTCTGGGGAAAATCCAGCATAGATATGTCCCCGTGCACCAGCAGATTGAACAACAAATGATGTAGTTTTTGATGCTTCCTCAAAAGCTGTATCAACGAAACGTTTTGTTATTTCTTTATCATTTTTATAGTATTGGTTAACAAATGATGCCAAAAAAGCATCTCCAGCACCTGTTGTGTCTACAGCATCTAAGACAGCATTTCTAAGGATCTTTCCATATGAACATGAAGAACTTACAACGATTTCAGCGCCATTTTTACCCCAAGTAATAATAAGTATTTTGGGTTTTAAAATGTCATAAAAGTCTCTATAGTTTCTTAAATTAAAAAGATCCTTCAAATACATTGCAACTCTCCCGTTCATTTGGATAATTTCAAATTTTCCTATAAGAGAAAGGATGTTCTGTGGAGAAAGAGTTCTACGTACATGACCTAAATCGATAATTTTATCATTAGGTAAAATACTAATGAGCTCTATATCTTGTGGGGTTAAGTGATCAAAGATGATAACATCATTAGATTTAATCTTCGATATACAATATTGGTTTGTTGTAAAGCTTTTTTCATACCATGTTGCGTTTCCACATATTGGACAAATCTTGCTTGAAGAAAAGTGTCCATTTTCGAGACTGCTCAAGTGGTAGATTCTGGATTGTGGCATATCAATAATCTTTATATCAGATGTATCAACATACTCACGCTTGAAACCAGCCAATATCATCTGACCAATGATATTAGAATTTACTGTACCTATAACTGCGGTAGGATTGCCTAAATAAGCAAGACCCAATAAACAGTTAAATTTAGAAGATCCTCCATCGATGAGAGCCAATTTCTTAGGGCTTTTGTAGTAGTAATCTGCGGGTGGGTCACCTGTTACTATGAACCGTAATTTTTCCATTAAAATTCCTCCTAATAATAAAGTATAATATAAATTATATCATGAAAATACTAAAAATAGTACTAAAATGAAAAAAAATTAATACATTTATTAGCATAGAACACTATATAAAATAAAAGTTAGGAGGTAGACATGCAAGAAAACATTGAAATTAAAGCCGAAAGGATTAGAGAAATAGTAAAAAGTGAAAATATAAGAAATATATATTTAAACTTTATAGATTTAAATGGCAATATTCGTAGCAAATTGGTAGGAGTAAAAGAATTAATAAATAATACTCATGTTTCATGGAATGATGGAATTAGCATAAATGGTAGATTAATAACTGATTTAAAAAATAACATACAATCAGATTGGTTAGTATTATTACCTGATGCTGACTCATTTAGAATAATTCCATTTTTAGAAGAAAGTCAAAAATCAGCAATGTTAATGTGCCAAATAAAGAACTTTTCGCTAGATAGTAGAGAATTATTAAAAAAAGCGGTTAATCAATTATATACAAAAGAAAAGTGTATTCCAGTAGTTGGAACAGAGCTTATATATGAATTTAATAACAGTGTGCAAGATTATTATTATGCATTACCAACTGGAAATAGTACGATTTTTAATAATTCTTTAGTAGATTGTCTTTCAAAGGCTAAAATAGATGTGGAATATTATATGCCTTATGGCAAAAAGCATAATAGGATTGATTTAGTACCTGATATTGCAACAAATAGCGCAGATAAGTATACAGTTTCTAAATGGTTTTTAAGAAGCTTAGCTACAAAAGTAAATTATGATATTAAATTTTCAAAACTAGATGAAAATAGTCTTTCATCATTTCCAATGCATATAAGTTTATGGGATGAAAATAAGAAAAATAATTTATTTTTCAGTAATGATGATGAATTTGAATTAAGTAATTTGGCAAAAAAATTTATAAACGGTATTTTACATTTTAATAAATATATTTATGCTGTTACAAAAGCAACAACAAAACAAGAAATGTTAAATTTAATACCAACGTTGTCAATGAATAGAGATAATTCACTTATACAAGTTCCTTTATATTTTAAAGAAAAACAAAAAAAGGATAGAGTAGGGTGGAGCAAAAGACTAGTTTATCAAGGTGCTACATCAGATTGTAATCATTATCTAGTTTTAGCATGTATATTATATGCAGGAATTTTTGGACTACAAAATTTAAGTGAAAATGAAAAACATATGGAATGTGTTAATCAATATTCATGCGAGGAGCTGCTACAAGAAGTAAAAAATAATGAATATTTTATAAAAACAATAGGAGGTGATTTTACAGATTATATTATAAATAAATTAAACTGTAAGAAAGGAAATTAGAACTTATGAATCAAGAATTTTGCTTATTTCAGGTTGATAAAAAAAGAGTAATATGGGAAGTTACTAAGTTTTGCAATTATCATTGCAAACATTGCTGTGCATCAGCAGAAATAATAGATACAAAAGACGAACTTAAATTAGATAATTTTATTAAAGCTTTAGATGAAATGAAAGAATATGGAGTAGAAGAGATATATTTTTCAGGAGGTGAACCATTTTCTAGAAAAGATATATTACAAATATTAAAAAAGGCTGTAGATAATGGCATAAAATGTAATATCTCAACGAATGGCTCATTAATTACTGAAAATATTGCTAAAGAATTAAAAAAATTAAACATAAATAAAGTTCATATTAGTCTAGATCACTATGATAAGGAAAAATTCAATTCATTCAGAGGCGGAGAATACTTTGAACCAACGATTAATGCAATAAGATTACTAAAAGATAATAATATTTATGTAAGAGTTGGTGCAGTTATATGGAAAGAAAACGTAAAACAAATAGAAGAAATGATACAATATCTAATTAATTTAAATGTAGATGAAGTTGTTTTTAATTGGTTAATAAAAGTTGGTAGATTAACCAAAAACGAAGATGTATGTGTTAATATTTCTGAATTTGATTCTACAATTAATAAAATTCGAGAACTAAAGAAGAAATGTGAAAAAAATATAAAAGTATCTATGCATAGAAGTTGTAAATTCGAAGATAGTAATCAGATATGTCCAGGAGGAGAAGACTTTTTTTACATTTCACCAGAAGGAAGGCTTGCACCATGTTCATGGATAAAGAAAATGGATAAAAATACAATCTCTAAAAATAGTCTAAAAGAAAAGTCTTTTCTTGAAATTGTAAAAGAAGATAATTTCAAGAAATTTAACAATATGAAAAATGAAAGAAAAGAAAAATATAAAACTGGGTGTCCAGCAATATGTTTTGAAAGAAATAATACATATTTTTCAAAAGATCCATTATTATTAGAAAAGGAGGAAAAGTATGGTAAATGTTCTAAATGCATGTCCGTTTAATTTAAAAGATGGAAAGGAAAGAATTCTTTGGGAAATAACACCTAGATGTAATATGAATTGTAAGCATTGCTTATTTTATATGGGAAATGGAAAAAAATGCTCAGATGAAATTACAATGGAACAAGCATTTGAAATTATAGATAATATTAAAAAAGATAAATCTATTAAAGCAATTTGGATTTCGGGGGGAGAGCCATTGCTGAGAAAAGATATTGTGGAAATTTGTAAATATATAAAAGAAGCGGGAATAAAACCGTCAATTAGTACAAATGGAGTTTTATTAACCGAAGAATTAATAGAAAAGTTATATAATGCTGGTGTAGAATATATGCACCTTAGTATTGATGGCGCAACTGCACAAACACATAATAATTTAAGAGGTGTACCACAAGCTTTTGAAATTTTAATGGATAAAATGGAATTATTAAAAACATCTCCAATTAATGTTGGAGCAAGCTTTATGGTAACAGAAGAAAGCATTGATGAAATAGATGGAGTATTAGAAATTGCAAAAAGTAAAAATTTGAATGTAATTAGTTTTTACCTTGTCGCAGAACTTGGAAGAGGAGCAATTAATTTTAAAAAAGAAAAGTTTGATCTAGAGAAAAAACTCTATGAAAAAATAAATTCAATTGATAGAAACAGATATCCAGGTCTTAAAATCGAAATGTTTAGAGCTAATAGAAGTAACTTAGATGATAACGATATAATCCAAGAATGCAAAGGATATAACTTTTTTAATATAACATATGATGGCAATTTAGGTGGGTGTCCATGGCTTATGAAATCGGAGCATGCATTTACAGTTCGGAAATTTATTAAATGAAGATTTTATAGTACTAAAAGAAAAATGTTCAAATGAAATGAAAAAACTTATAAATAATAGGAAAGAAAGAATAGAATATTGCACAAATTGTGACAGAAATAAAGAATGTGGGAAGGGATGTGTAGCTCTTCAAATAAATGCAAATAATAAACTAAAGGGAATGGATGAAGTGTGTCCAAAAATAAGGAAAGAGGTTTTAGGTATTGAATGTTCTTGATTGGAAAAAACGAGAAGATTTAAATACATATGATTTAGAAATTGGAAATTATATTTTTGAGATTAAAACTTCAAAAAAAATATTTTTATCAGATTATAACAATATAGAACCAAATGATAATCTGCCTAAAATTAAAATAAAAATCTGGATAGAGGAAAGTGAAGAATTAAAAAGAGAATTTTATAATAGTTGTAAAGATAAAAAGATATTTGTACCAGATGAACTTGCTATATTTTATGAACAGTGCAATAAAAAACTAGAACATAAATATTCATTAAAAAATAAATTTAATAAGTATTATAAAGATAAGGATAATATTTTTTTGTGTTTTAATTATATAACAGATAAGTTCTATATTTATTATAAATATGGGATAAATGAGATTTTCATAATTGGAAATGAAAAAAGTTTAGAAAGAATAATCCTTGACTTTCTAACAGTCAGTAGTATAATATTACCTATACATTCTTTAGCAGTAAAAACCAAAGGCGGTCTTGGAATTTGTATTTTAGGAGAAAGTCGGGTCAGGTAAAACATCTTTTATGATAAAGCTTATAGAAAGAGGATATCTTTTTCTTACAGATGATGCGCTTTTTATAGATAAAGAAAAAAATCTTATAAGAGTAAATACTTTCTTTTCATACAGAAAAAAATATCCTAATAACATAAATTTAGAAGAATATAGTAAAAAAATTAATAATGAAAAAATTATAATTGATTTCAAACTAGCAAAAAAATTAATCAATTTAGAATATGCAGATACAATAGAAGACTATATATTTTTTAAGCTAAGTGATATTAAAAAGGTTCAAGAATTAAAAGAACCTTTTCCATGTATTCCAAGGGAAAGTTTTTGGTGTTTATCTTTTTTAATAAAACAAAAACAAAATGAATACATTAAAGATATTTTAGAAAAATCGATTTATGAATGGAATGAGATTACAAAAAATTCTAGATTTATTAAAATTGATTTTCAGGATTTAGAAAAATTCACGAATGAATTTGTAAAACACATAGAAAAACTAAGAGGGTGAGAAAATGAAAAAAATGCTTGTTAGCGATTATGACGATACATTTTATACAGATGAGGAAAGTGTCAAAAAAAATGTTAGTAAGGTAAAAAAATTTAAAGAAAATGGAAATCTTTTTGTTATTGCAACATCAAGAAGTTGGAAATCAATTAGCCAAGAAATAGAAAAGTATAATATTGAATGTGATTATGTCATTTGTAATGCAGGTGCAATAATTATTGATCCTAAAAAAAATAGTACAATTTATAGTGACTTTTTGAAGCAGGAATATATAACCAAAATCGAAGAGATATTAAAAAAACAATCAGATGCTGAAGTTACAAGGTTTACAGAAGATGATGGCATCTCAAAAAACGGAATTTTAGGCTACAAAATAAAAGGTGATAGAATAATATTAAGTAATATTATGAATGAGATAAAACAGACTAATATGTGTTTACAAATTATTTATAGCAATGAAAATAAATTATTTATAAATGGAACAAGTGCAAAAGAAGATGCAATTGAAGAAATTTATAAATTAGTTAATGAACCAATTAATATCGTGACTGTCGGAGATGATAAAGTAGATATTGGCATGATAAAAAAGTATGATGGATATAGAATGAAAAACAGTTCAGAAGAAGTAAAAAAGGTAACCAATAAAGAGATTGAAAATGTATATGATATTATATGAAAAACCCCCTTTTGTGTAATCACAAAGGGGGAAAAACTTTTAAAAGGGTCTACCAGTTGAATTATTCTTTGGCTGGGTTGTCTTTGATGCGTGTGAAGTTTGCTTTTTTTGCTGAGTTGTCTTTGATGCATGTGAGGTTTGCTGAGTAGTGCTTTCACCTTGTGTATTTTTTGTTTCTGTCTTGCTAAATTTTGATCCAAACACATAACCTATCAAAAACAAAATGACTGCTAGGATAAGCACGATTGTCAACAAGACAATTGATTCAAATTCATATTTAAAAACAATAACCTTGAGACATGACAGCAATTCAGCTGTCGTTTCATTTGTAAAAAAGTAAGCTATTAATAAACACAGCAAACTTACTACAATAATAACCAAGGAGCACTTAACTCCAGACATTTTCTTCATTTCTTGATCCTCCTTTGTTGTAAATTTTTCATGAAAAAAATGTTATGTATATATATTATACACCGTTTTACATAAAATGTAAATACTTATTCTGAATTTTATTCAGAGAATTATTAATAATAAATCATATAATCAATTTCTGGGAAGATGCAATCCTTTTTTTGTATTGATTTTAAAAATTCTCTATCAATATTATTATCTTTTATTTGTTCATATAATTTAGTAAATCTTCCAATATGATCTTTAATTCTCTTTTTTGCGTAATCTACCATTGTTCCGTTTGTTATAATGAAAAGCCAGTCACTACTTTGAGCAAGTAACAATTCACGAGCACATTGATTTAATGCAGATTTTTTTAACTTATTTTGTTCATTAGGAAATAAATGACAAAGCTCAACCATTCTATCTCCTGCAACATGTAAATGTCTATGAATATAGTCGTTACTTGGATTAAGCCATACTTCACTATAGCCGTTTGCACCCCAACTTGAACGGCAAGGAGTTGCCTCTTGCATTAAAGGAAATTTATCTATATATTCACCTGGAGTTATTAATTTGAAATTATCCTGATCAAAGTAAATCTTTTTAAATAAGATATACAACCAATATGGTCCTTCATACCACCAATGACCATAAAGTTCAGCATCATATGGACATAAAATAATAGGTGGTTTTTCCATAAGTGAAGATAGATGATTTATTTGAGAGATTCTACTATCTAAAAAATGTCCGGACTGTCTTTCAGCAGAATCTTTTGCCCACTGCAGATTGTAGTATTCTTTGCTCTCCGTTTTTCCTGTAATACGATAATATTTTATTCCAGTATGAACTCTTGCTCCATTAGATGCTATATATGGTTTTATGTATTCATAATCAGCATCATAGCCAATATCTCGGTAAAATTCACGGTAATTATAATCTCCAGGATAGCCATTAATTGAGCTCCAAACTTGTCTTGAAGATTCAATATCACGTCCAAAAGCTATAACACCTTTTGGTGAAACGATAGGGGCAAATGTTCCATAAACAGGAGTAGGGTCAGCATATAAAATACCATGTGATTCTGTAATAATATATTCTATTCCAAACTCTTTTAAAAACTCGTCTGCTTCAGGTATGTAACCACATTCAGGAAGCCATATTCCACGAGGATTTTTTCCAAAATATTTTTTGTAAGTTTGTACACCTACTCCAATTTGAGCTTTTATTGTCTGCAGAGTAGTATAGAGAATTGGAAAATAACCATGTGTTGCTCCACATGTTATTATTTCCAAAACTCCAATATCTTGAAAATGTTTAAATGCTGAAATTAAATTACATTCATATACATCTTTAAATAGATGTAAGTCATTTGAATATTTTTGAACATAATATTTTGATAAGCTGTTTAAATGCTCATCATAAACAGTTCTTTTTACCTCTTTTTTTGCAAGTTCAATATGTTTTCTTAAATATTTTATATAACGCCTTTGAAGTAACTTATTATCAAGCATATTTAAAAGCGGAGGCGTAATAGACATTGTAATTCTAAAGTCAACTTTTTCCTCCACTAATTTTTGAAAGTTTGTAAGAAGTGGTAAGTATGTTTCAGAAATTGCTTCATAAAGCCACTGTTCTTCTAAATAATCTTCACTTTCTGGATGATGCACAAATGGTAGATGTGCATGTAAAACAAAACTAACATATCCTTTAGGTTGATTCATAATATATTTCTCCTTTGTGGTTTAACTAAATTTTAAATGATGATGAGGTGCATGTAGAAGATGGATTTTTAAAATCATAATTTTGTATATTTTCTTCTGGATATATTTTTTCATATAAATCGTAAATATTATATATTTTCTCTATATTTTGTATAGAAAAAATTGAAGAGATATTTCTTTTTTCTCTTTTATTTGTTTTAACATTCTTAAAATATACAGAATTATTTAATATATTAAACAAAATATGGTCATTTGGAGCATCCATTTCATTAGACGAACTAATATATATATAATCACTGCTTTCATCGACTTTTTTGTAATTTTTATATTTTCTACCAAGTTCTATTTTATATGAACATTTAGCATCATTAACATGCAAATACCAACAGTTTGCAAAATCGTTTATTTCTACTTCAAATGTATAATTCATAGTCTCATTATGAATTAATAATACAGGTTTAGTTTCTATAAAAAAGTTTTCACCATATTTTTTTATAAATTCATTTTTATCATCGTCTGAGATGTCCCAGTAGACAAATAATGAATTTGGTGTTTGGGCTAGAAGTTTAACAGTAGTTTGATTATAACGGTATGGTAAGTCATAATATTCAAGTACTTCTATTTGTTTTTTTGTAGATGGTGAAGTTTTAGATTTTTTTGTGGCAGTACTTTTAGTAGAAGTAGATGTTTTTTTGCTATTTTCATTTGAGTTTTTTTTACTTGCTACCTCCTTTTTAACAGTTTGTTTTTTTATGTTGGAAGTTGCAGGTTTTTTTTCAGTCTTTTTTATTTTTTTTGTGTCTTCTGACACAACGATAGATTCTTTTTCTTTTGAATTTCTTGGCATAATTTCCTCCTTCGTGATATGTTTATATTTACTATAGTATATACTATATCAAAAGTTCTATAAATTCAAGTAGAATACATAACAAAATTTTTAAAAAATATATCGAAATATGTTTACTTTTACCAAAAAGTTGTATAAAATAAAGAAAAAGTTATAAATTATATTCAAAAGAAAAATGAAAGGGGATTTTAACCTATGAAAATATTAATGCTTACATGGGAATATCCGCCAAGAATAGTTGGAGGAATTGCGAGGGTAGTACATGATTTGTCACAAAGATTAATTAGAGATGGACATGAAGTTACAGTAATTACCTATAAAGATGGAGATGCACCAGAATATGAAAGCGATAAAGGAGTGCAAGTCTATAGAATTGAAAACTATATGATTCGTCCAAACAATTTTATCGATTGGATTATGCAAATGAATTTTAACATGATTGCAAAAGCAAATGAATTAATTGCAAATGGAGAAAAATTCGATACAATACATGCACATGATTGGCTTGTTGCATATGCTGCAAAAACATTAAAACATTCTTATAATATTCCACTTGTTTCAACTATTCATGCAACTGAAAGCGGTAGAAACAGTGGAATTCATGATGAGGTGCAAAGATATATAAACGATACAGAATGGCTTCTTACTTATGAGTCTTCTGAAGTAATTGTTAATAGTAATTATATGAAATGTGAGCTTCAAAGATTGTTTGGACTTCCTTTTGAAAAAATAAATGTTGTGCCAAATGGCGTAAATACACTAAATTATTCTGGAATAGAAAGGGATTATGATTTCAGAAGAAGATATGCAATGGATAATGAAAAAATAATTC
>OIYO01001055.1_pt1 | contig 17228 bp, 13 predicted proteins | sample 1588191 | NCBI WGS metagenome assembly OIYO01 (sample SAMN03283275) | human gut metagenome | biome: human-associated habitat; material: feces | host: Homo sapiens | place: Peru | collected 2012 | reverse complement strand
GATTAATGGATAAGTGAAATCGGTGGTAGCAGCATAGATTTCCTCAATGCTCATCTTGTCGGTCACAAGCATAAAGTTAGGACTATCCACTCCACCATCCTTCATAGCCTTGCGCATCAGATACTTGTCAGTAGAGATTTTCTCTGTCCACTCGCTGTTGCAAGGGATGCCTCTACGACGAAGCAAGTAGTTCATTGTATGCAGTACAAGTTCTGAACAAATACTAACGATGCCACAAGGGTTCAGTTTTTCTACCTCTTCCCACATCTTCTCATAGTCGCACACATCTACGGCATGGAAGTAGTCGGCAGTTTTCTCGCCAATCTCTCCACGCTGAAGGCCATACACATGAGTTTCATAGCCCAGTTCTTTAGCTCGCAATATTACAGGATTCTGATACTCATTAGTACCAAGAATCATAAGTCTCTTATTTTCCATTGTCTTTATTTTTTGTTAAAATGTGGTACATTCTTCATTCCATATTTTTTTGCAATATCTTCAACATACTTTACCTTTTCAGGTTGTTGAAGTTCTCTTACGATATGTAGTCCTCCTTCTTCCGTTACCGAAGGAATACCTATGTCATCCTGTCCTGCTACTTTAAAAAAGGTACGCCATAGTATCTTTATATCATTAACAAACGACATCTCTTTCACATACCTCACGTCGTATGCGAAGCGGTCGTTCCATCGGCATAGTGCTCTTCCGTTAATCTGTGCCAATCCGGTTATTCCGCCTCTTACAGTGTGACGCAGGTTTTCTTCCTTATAATAATAAGGTAGATAGAACGGATAAAGCGGACGTGGTCCTACAAGGCTCATATCTCCCCTTATTACATTGATGAGTTCTGGCAATTCATCCAAACTTGCATTACGCATAAAGTTGCCGAACTTAGTAAACCTTTCATTGTCAGGAAGCAGATTGCCATCCTTGTCTCGTGCATCTGTCATTGTGCGGAACTTAAGCATCTTAAACGGCTTCTCATCCTTACCTATTCTTATTTGCGGGAAGAATATTGGAGAGCCCAATTTGCATCTTACCAAGATGCACAATACCAGAAAAATTGGAGAAATAAGGATAAATCCAATAAGAGTAATTGTAAAATCAATCACTCTCTTAAAAAAATGTTTGTACATTGTTGTTATACTTTTAATTTAGTCTTTAATCGTTTTGATCCTCTTCAGATGACTCAAAGCCAACGTTGCAAAAATTGATGGCAAATTGTCATTATATACTAATTGATGCTTCCATCTGTTTGCCCACCAACGCCTAAGTTTAAACCATACGACGGTAAACAAACTACCATTAGGCTTTTTCTCGTCAAACTCTGGGCTAACTATGTCCATCAATATGCGCTCTTCCAACTCTTGATTTCTTCTGATAATAGGAAAGTCTTTTTCTGAAAATCCCAAGTGATCCACACAAATAGCATTGATTTGATTGAAGAATGTATAAATCCCCATATCTTTCAAGAAACCAATAGTATCATCCCAGTCTATCTCTTCGTGGTGAGCCTGGATAAAGAATCCCCAGTCAAGTATCTGACGTAAGTTGAGGTATTCTCCTGCAAAATGCTGTCCCATGTGGCGCATCAGGAATATGGCATTGAAATCAGCTGAAGGCAGATATATCTTTATTCCTTCTATCTCTATCTCCCTGCAATCCTTTTCTGCAAGCGACTTTAAGTAAGCTTCTATTTTCGGGGCATCACGATGAGCCTTTGTGTTAATAAAATCATAATGATTCTCTACTGCCACGCCATTAAAGTTAAAGACTGTATGATGCTCATGTCCGTCATCTATCTTGATGCCTAACTGCTCTGCTATAAAAGCGTCAGCTTCTTTCCACTTGCCAAAATTGTAAATGTCCAAATCACCTACTGCACGATGATTCTGTATTGGCCAATCCAATGAAAGTCCATAACCCTTCAGTACCATCATTCCTATACCTTTACTTGCATATAGTCGAGCCAAGTCGGTCATTACTCTTTCATGCATGGCATACATCCTTTCAAAAGCCATCACCTGTCCTATCCACTGCATCCTCTTCTTTGACTTATTCGGCAATTCGAGTGAAGCGAAAGGTATATAGTCTGGGTAAATAGAGTGGTAATATTGCAAGCCATCAAGAACAACTACAGGCACCACTTGCGTTGTGGCTATATTCATCAGCTTCTCCCAATCAACTTCTGTCGGAATGCTTTCATCTGCCTGTTTTTTTACAACTATCCTCAAAAGAGCCAGCAATAGTCTGCTTTCCTTTTCCATAGAAATATGTTTGTTATACAGATTATTGTTGTTTGCACATTCTTATACCTTCTTCATATCCATAACGAACATCTCTGAATTGCTCTGAGTCTTCATAGAACTCTTTCCATGCATGAGCACCAGAAATTATATGTTCCAACTTTTGAGACAGCACACCAGCCAAAACGCAAGCATTGTGAGCAATATCAGCTTTATATTCCTCGGTCATTTCATACGTCTCGTATTCTTTTCTGATAGTTTGGAGCGCATCATTAAAGAGATTGAGATCGTTCTTATCCACATAATCCTTCGCTATCATTTGTGCCATAAAATACAAGTCTTCCCTTAACGCTTTACTATGAGAATATTTTAAGAAATAAGCATACTGTTGCAAATATCTTAATCTTGTTTGTGCGTCAAACACATCTGGATTGTTCTTGAATAGATAGTACATACTTCTACGAGCATCATATCGGACATTGACATCAGAGTCATGCAAGCGATCAGAAACAAAAGCAGCAAGGAGTTTTTTGTCATCTATCTGGTTTGTAATAGAGAGCAACAAAAGACATGGATATTTTTTTTCAATATAATCTACTAAAACAGACCCTATATTTTTATTTATAGTAGAATCTACTTTCTTAAAGTCAATCTGACGGAAGAGACGGTCTAAAACATCAAGCAAATGGTTAATGAAATATCGGAGTCCACCGAAAAAGTCCTCCTCATCATCTTGTTTCAAGTGCGGCAAATAGGATTCAAGTGTCTGACTAATTTTGATAACAACATCATTAATCTGCTCATCATTCAATTTATGTATAGCAGGAACTATATTGTCCGCGAAATGCGAAAAATCAGATATGGCTTCCGAACTGTTGGTGAAAGTATAGTCATGATTTATAAACACCTCTAAAGTGTCTTTTACCCATCTGTCTTCTATTGCTCTGTCTGCATCGTTTGTCGCAGGCACCACATGATATGAAAAGAACGCATTGACATCCTTCTTTTCTTCCTGTCGCCATTGTACTATTGCAGCTTCAAGTTTTTCTTTTGTTTCTTTATTGTCTGTGCATTGCAGCAATGCCAATATTCGTAAATAAGAATGTTTACGAAGGTGTTTATCTTTTATATACTTTAGGGCATTATCGCACATTGCATCAGTCACATCTACATTCGTCTCTATCTCTGGCCATAGCAAATCTTCTTCCATTTCGTTACCTACTATGGATTCACTCATGATGCGGACAAACATGATGGCTTTCTGTTCTTCTGTGGCGCAGTCATACAAAGTCTGTAGGATCTCGTTGCGTTTGATATTCCTGTCATTAGGATGTGCGATAATAAAATCAAACAAATCCATTACTGCTTCATCATCCACTTTGGTCACAAGTCTTTGCAATAATGGTATCAAAATACCGTATGCCGTATTAAGTTTCCTTTTATCGCGTCCATCGTTGATCACTTCCTTAAGCAAGTTCATGAAATCGGTAAAGATGATATAAGCTTCCTCTTCCTTTAAGTGTGAAACAGACCCTCTATGCACTACTTTCTCTACAAGTTCCTTACGCCCAGACCTTACAAGTCTTGCTACTGCCTCATAAAAATAATAATCGGCAAGGCATGAGAGTACTTCACCGTATCTTCCAGTTGCGCAACCATTTTCTTTGTAATAAGTACTTCCATGAAGATAGCACAATCGGATATACTTCTCGGGATACAACACTCTATTTACAAATCCCCCTTGTGTCAAATGAGAAGTGTTTGTGACTTGATTCAAATTAAATCCATGCGACTGTGTCTTAATGGGCTGTTCCTTTATTGCCTTATCTAACAGACTCCTTTTAAAATCATCAATGCTCTTGTCTGACGAGAAGTCCATATCTTCTCGGTTGCGTCTGATGGTCCTTGGAATAACGTAAGAATACAGTTGTCTGCAAGAAGTTAAATAGGCAGAATCTCCATCTAACAGCAGCTTGGTTGTAAGACGACTATAGTAGGCAGTCAGCATATCTTCTGCCATTTGTCTATCTCCCAATTCTGCATATATGGACGATTGCCATAAGGCTCCCAAATAGTCGTTCTCCATCAACTTCCATTTCAGAAGAATGGCAAAGACACTTTTATAATCTAAGATGGCAAGATTCCATTGGCATTGCTCATAATAAAAAATGGATCTTTGTTTGGTCGTGAGAGCTTCGAGGCAGTTGTTGTTTATAAAATCTAATGTGGTCAGATATGGGTCAATATCCCTTTTTTCTCGATAAATAGACAATAGAGATACAATCAATTGTGTGGCTTTCTCCCTCGCTGTGCCATTGTATGTAGAATAATTGCCTTTTACATCTTCAAGGGCATTCAGATACCAATCTACGGCTTTAGGATATAGGCAGATATCTAACAGCCAATCAAGTTCATAAAGGTATTCCAACTTCAACGTGTCTGGTAGCTTGTCATAGTAAACGCCATTGGACGGGAAACGTGTTGTAGAAGAAATTTCACCTTTATAAAACACCCAACCAGGATAAGACTTTCTGGCTTTCTCCATTTTCTTGATGTCTTCCTCCAAATCCCTTTCTGATTTTTCTGGTTTCTGCGGATGCCGAAAATCCACGTCAGGATAAGACCACTGAGCGGCATGTTCTTTTGTTCCCAAATAAGTCAAAAAGAAATCCAAAGCCTCTTTATAGTCGTTTAGCCCAGTTATTTCAGCCAAGTTCAAGATATCTATCTTGCGGCTTGCAAACAACTGTTTTTCTGAGATATGATACCCCTTTGGTCTATAATCAACAAGTATGGCATTTGACATCTGTTCGCCCATCACATCCCTTATCCAGCCTAACCATGACAGGAAATTTGGGTCATTGCCGCTAAAACCTATCAAACAGAAAAGGTTTTCTATCAATGACTGACGAACGGTATTTACAAATTCTGGATATTTCTGAGGATATGTCCTAAACGCTTCTTCCGACATTACGAACGGACGAATGTTCGGGAAACTGCCATGTAGCTTTATTATTCTTGGTGGCTTGCTATACAGAAGTGTTTCTTTTGTTGTCACCAAAGTGTAAGCCGAACCGCTCTCGTTGCAACTACGTTCCAGCAATGTATCATAGTTAGTTGTAAACACATCATGCCAACGCAGCTTCATCATTTTTTTATGGAGCACGCCAGGATAAACGCTCTTGTCAGGAAGTGCGTTCATTATGATTTCGTCCAGTTCCTTGTTTCCTAAGGTGTTTTCCACCTGTGCAGCAAGTCTAACAGGATTTAGTCTATCTAATTCTGAACTAGACGGAATGCGACCATAAAGCGATTTGAACAGATCCACATTGAGTGCATTCCATTCTCTCATCTGTCCCGTACCGTCACTCTCAGCGTTCAAGCTAAACCCGCAACCAACCATTACAGATGCCTTTCCTACAGAAAGGTAGCGTTTGAGTTTGTCAAGCAAGACGATAACAGAAGCATCCAAGTTTTTAATGATGTCACTGTAGTTTGGTTTCATAACAATATTATTAGTGTATCTATTATCAATCTTTGAACATACCCTCAACAGCATCTATATAATATCGAGCCGCCTTCACATCAGTCAAAGAGTCTGCTGTCGATTTCGCATTTTTTGAAATTACTTGCAAAGAGTCATTTGACATTTTCCTTATTTTACTAATAATAGCGGCAAGTTCATCGGCATTTCCTGCCTCGCAAAGAAATCCATTTATTCCATCTTTTATTATTCCGTCAAAACCCTCACCACGTGAAGCGATTGTTATGCAACCACGAGCCATTGCTTCAAGGTAAACAAGACCAAAAGCTTCGCCTCGTGAAATCATAACAAAGACTTGACTTCTGTCTACATTTTTCAACACTTCTTTTCTGTCAATTCTTCCAAGAAGGTGGACGTATTGCTTTACATCGTTTGTGATAGCAACTTTTTCTATATGTTGTGTTTCTGCTCCAGTTCCAACATACTTTATTGTAAACGATTCATTGTTATATGCTTTAGCCAAAGCATCTACAATAACAGAAGGGAACTTGCGCTTTATTAGTGTTCCGACATATATAAAATTACGGATATCCGAAAAATCTTTTTCACTGACATTTTCAAGGAAAGATGCAGGTATACCTGAATAACACATAAAAGAAGGTTTCTTTATATCAAATTCCTCGAAGAATTCTTTCTTTACAGTATCACACCTAAACCCGAGTAAATCAATCTCGTTTAGCAAATCCATTGTGCGCTCTTTATATAGTCGAGAAATAGAATCGCCATGCGAAACATAACAAAGTTTACAATGGAATTCCTCTTTAAGCACCTTCATTATTTCAAGTTGTGGATTAGGCCAATGACCGATAATACAATCTGGAATAAACTCTTGGTCTTTGCAATATTGAATCGTCTTTTCAATAGCCTTTGCTATATCTTTACGAGGATGCAACACGTGAGGACGAGTTTTACGGATGCCAATACGTTTTACATACACACCATCAATCTCATACTCACAATCTTCATAAGGAGTGGTACGAATGCCAAAACCAGCTCTTGCGCCTATCAAATCCTTAAAAGGCTTTGCAAGCATATAGAGGAATTTTGGAAAGTTTGCTACATAGTGCACTACACGCACATCGTACCCCATCTTCACCCACTGACGAGTGAAATAATGTACAACAGGTGTATCTGTTTTCGGTATGTCCTGTGCTGGGTATACAGGAGTTAGAACAAGTATACGCTTCATTTTTTGTTTTGCAATTTATTACTTCTGCGAACGATATTGGAGAACCTAAATATTTGTAATCTTTCTTATTATAGGTACTTGACTCAAATATGCATTTACTATTTGCTTTTCTTCTTTATTGAATCCAATCAAATAAAGAGAGAAAAAAAGAAGTGTTATAAAGATTAATCCCTTCAAAAATAACTCAAACCAAGTATTAATATTCCAAAAATATAATGGCAAGCACAACACTGTACAAGATAAAATACATATCCATAAACGGTTTACTATATCCTTGAACATTCTACAAATTTCAAGGTGCAAAGAACGTGAATAGTATATATTTAATATAATGACATAACCAATAAAGAAAGACAGAGCAGTACCTAACGGTGATCCTATTGGCCCCAAAAGCTTTATTGTTATTATTGTAAATATGATATGTAATACACACATGAAAGCTAAAATCACAGAACGGAACATTCGCTTATCATAAGCGTTTAATATGCTAATACAAACATTTTGAATTAATGGAACCATGTTAAATGGAAGTATCATAAGCATTATTAATAGTGCAAATTTCACTCCTTCATCCGACAATCTACTACCTACCCATAAATTTAAAAAGTCTAAGCCAAACAAAGCCAAACCAGCTAAAAATGCTCCGCAAATAATAAACTGCCATCTGCCAACCCTAATAACAAGGTCTGTCAATTGTGATCCATTTGTTCCTTTTACAACCATACGCGTTACATGTGGTTGAAATAAACCAGACATAACTGTTGGAAGGGTATTAAAGAGAGTAATTATAGTAGCTGCAATAGAATATACGGTAACGTCGGCTGGTGTACACATAATACCCAATATGGTCTTGTCTACTGAAGAATTCACATTTCCTACAATAGATTGAAGTAACATAGCCATCATTAAACTAAAAGCAGGCATCATAACTGCTTTATTCCAGTAGGTTATCTTTATCCTGAATCTTAAGCTTCTAAAGGTATAAACGATCTCTATCAAAGTGATTATTGAGATTACGATGGTATTTGCCATCACTATACCAACAGCTCCAAAACCAAGATATGTAAATAATACTGTCAAACCGAATACTGTGCATATTTTTATAATACCAAGAATTTTAGAAAAAACAAATCTTTCGTATGCATTAATAGCACCTTGTATGTAATGCTCTATAATTGTTACTACAAACTGGAATATCATCAAATTAAACATCCAATGAGACTTTGAATAATCTTCCGTTGATAGTGTCGTAAAAATATTTTCAAGATTATAGTCAACAACAAAACCTATACATATAACAACTATACAAATGAGTAATGTCAGTATGGCTATCATTCCTGAGAATTTTTTCATTCCCTCATAATCTTCTCTTGCAATGTATTCAGCAATATAACGTACCATAACGGTGCTTATTCCAAGGTCTAGTATAAGGATATACTGCCCAATAGAATAAACCATCTGATATAGACCATATTCATCTACTCCTAGATACTTCAGAAGAAATGGAGTCAGAAAAATAGCAGAAATAGAATTTAAAGCCAAAAATATATAGGAGAAAATGGCTGCTGTTTTCTTTGAAGTACTATTAATTAATGACATTAGCATAGTTTTAATAGTTTAGCAATCTTCCGAATTTCATAACGAATTCTTTTCTTTAAGGAATTATCAAAAAACTTGTTTACTAGTTCGGAATATCCTTCTTTTTCATAAGTTTTCCAAAAATCCTTATAATGTTTTGGGTGAGGATATGTAGTTAAAGGAATTCTATAAGCAATATTTTGGTAAGAATATTCACATATCGCTGATACAGTTTTAGTTTTTTCAAGTAAAGACTCACCTTTAGATGAATTTGTTAAAACCATAGACACACCTGTATGATTCCTTTTGCCAATAAGTTTCTCTATACCCCAGAAATCAGCAATTGTAATGTCAGACGAACGATGCTGAGAACGGTATTTGCAATTGAAACATCCTTCACGAAGAGATAAGTCATCTATAAAGAAATTATAGAAAGCTTGATTTATCCAACGTGTGCCAATAGAGCCATCTGCATTATTATTATTATTATTATAGGAATTCCAACCATATCGTTTATCACGAAATGTAAAACCGACAATTTTTTTGCCATATTGTTTTTCAAGGAATTTTATATGTTCTTTAAACATTTTATTGTTAGGGACACCATGACATAGAAAATCTACAATATATAGATTCTCATATTTATCTGCGAAAAAACTCTTGACTGCAGCACATTGACATGGTGTTCCGGTAAACATAACCTTTTTACCATCCTTCAATAATTTCCTTAGTTCTATATATATGCTCCCCATATAACTCTGAACATACTTAGAACCTCTCATTTTATCTCGTATTTCAGAATCACTGGTAATAACATGGTGAATGGAGAAATCTTCATCCATTACAGCTCCTACGATTACACCCCCTTCATTTAAAATGACATTAGACAAAGCAGTAAAAGCACCACCTGATGTACTTTTTTTTACAACCTTTTCATCATTGTGAATAAGAGAATAGGCATGTAAAGTATTTCTTTCTGTTTGTTTTTCTTTTTTGAAATCACACACCTTACTACATAAACCACAATCTACACATTTATTTTCATCAATAGAAGGAACAATAAAACCTCGCTCATCCTCTACCATGGTAATAGCTTTGTGAGCACAGATGCTAGCACATGCTGCACATCCACAGCAATAATCTGAATTTAAATCAATTCTATTCATATATAATATTATTTTGAAATTTGTACCACTCCGCAAGGATTAGCCCTAAGCATACAGAACAGCACGTGATGTGAGTACAATCAATTGCGTAAAATGAGAACATAGCTAAAAACAAGGATACTATTATAGCAACAACAAACCCCCGAGCATAAATGAAATGAGACTTATACATTTTGATAGATTCACTTACCATCGCTACAAATAAAAGGATGTACATGATTAGTACTATTATTCCATAATCATAGAAGAACTCAAGAAAATCGTTGTGTACATGTCCTCCTATCATTTTATTTGCTGCACCATATCCATGCCCTAAAAGTAAATGTATAACACTTGGATCTATAGATATAGAATTCCAAACAAGTTCCCATCTTTCTGCTCTTCCAGAGCCTCCGTCCTCACCAAGTTTTGCAAGGCGATCAAACATGTTGAGATCAAATGTTCCAGAAACACGAGTAATGACATAGTAGGATGTTATCAATAAGACACTAATTGTTATCATACGCAAAAAGAAAGAATTTCTTTTTTTCGAGTCGCTTGGCAAGAAGTAAAATATAAATATTGTTGCTAAAGCCAAGAATCCAGTTCGTTTACCAGTCATCATTACTGCAATACAAGATAAGAGGAAAGGAACTATACGTAGTTTTGATGGTGTGTAAATAAATATGATTGGTAGTAATCCAACTATATAATAGACATCCGCTACAGCCCCTTTATCATCTGCGAATATATAAAAGGATTGCATTGCAATAAATGTCAAGTAAAATATAATCAAAAAAGTAGGATACAATATATAAGGGTATTTCCGTATATCATTTGTAAGCCCCAATCTATAAAACAACAAAAAACACAATAAACCATAGGGTATAACTATAAAATGAAAGATTGAGCCAATATTAATCACTGGATTAAATAGCATAACCGGTAATGCCATGAACCAAGTTGTAAACATAAAAGCTTTATACCATTTTATCATAGGGTATTTAGTACTATTTTTATGCAAAATAAAACACACATACAATCCACTACAGGCAAAAAAGCCCTGGATAATATTCCAAATACCACCTTGCTCCTCTGTTGCCGTAAATCCTCTTTGTACTTTAAGTATTAAAAAAGCAGCAAGCATCAGCAGGAAAAAGATATATATTATTTTCCCTTTTATTGAAGTTTTCATGAAAGCATTTCTTTAATAAAATTTAAACCTTTAGCTCTTTCCTTCTGTGCAATAGTTGTCATTTTTTGTAAACTGATTTCATTGTATTCGGTAATTATATTATTTGAACCTTGAACCATAATGTAGTCATGTAAATCCATTATATCCATTATATTACGAATTCGATTAGCTCTCACTCTCTTTACCATAGCATATACTGGCTTTTCAAAAATAATACCCATAGCAACACCATGAAAAGAAGCACTGACGATGTATGCTGCTTGATTATAAAAGCCCAAAAATTCTTCTATGGAAACATCATAGTAAGTATAATCTGACTTCATCCACTTAATAGCACTATTACAAATAGAGACAACTGGATAACCCGTTTTTCTTTTAAGCTGATAAGCAACTTCCTCTATTCGGGTGTTGCGTTGAACTTGATAACATAAAATATAAGGACCTTGAATACGAGGTTTTTGTGCAATTTCCATCCATTCTTCTTTAGTTAACAGAAAAACAGGATCTATTATTCTCTTGCATTTTAAACCAGAGAGTGACTCTATATACTTACAGGCAGCTTCCTCGCGAACAGTTATTCCTTTAAAACGTTTTAAGGCGTTAGCTACATATTTTTTTTGACCCTCAGTATAATCTAATTCTTCAAGACTGGCTGCATAACTAAACCTGCGACACTTTTCTGTTCCAAATAATAGAAATCTAGAATCGATAAAACTTGGTCTTGTTTTAAGATTCCACACTTGGTCACTACCAGTAATAAGACATTCATATTCTTGGATTTTAGGATCATTACGTAATTCCTCCATATTTGCATAGGCATGGGTTAACCGCATATGTTTTTTATGAAAATCCAAAAAATGTTGGCGTAGTACAGTTATCTCTTTACGCCTTTTGAATGAGAGATATTTTATATACCATGTTCTTGCTACTTGTATAGGAGAAAAACTAATAGAAGACTTATTCGGTACATTCACAATATCTAATATGTCATTATCATGTCCCAATTTTATTATTGCTTGCTGCAAAGCATAAGCTTGTAATGTAGCACCATAGTTTGTTCCAAAATGGAATGTTGTTGTTAATGTTTTCATTATTTTTTAGTTTTGTATTCTTTTGGTTCCCAACTTCTTAAATTCCAATGCCGCCAAAGTAAGGCATAAGGGCATAGTCTTACATCATTTACTTTGAGCCAAGGACTGTCCACACAATTATCATCCATCAAAGGTTCTTGGTTTTGCCAATCAGCACCAAATATTTCTTTAGCATTATTTTTTGTTGCCTCACAAAAATCATACATTTCGCATAATGTGTTCCCATTACTAAAGCATTTGTACAATTCATTTATCGCGAGAAAATATTGCAGACTTGTATTTGCTCCTTTTCCAGCGGCAGGTATGTGTGTAAAATTGTATTCTGAATCAATAATTAAAGGAGTTCCCACTCTATTCATAATTGACAAAAGCGACTTGTTATAAAGAGCATACCCATCACGTACTATTTCTATGATGAAATGTGGATTACGTAAGCGGCATTCAATTCCAAAGCCAATGAAATCTCTAATAGTATTGTGGAATTCAATAAAACGACTATCGTTCAGATATAGTTTTAAACGGTCTTGCACCATCATCCCCATATGAATCAAAGCCATGGGGAGTGTTGTTGTTGTCTCTAAAAACATACATGGCTGATTATAAACACGTTCATAAAGATGTTCTGGAGATGGAGGCAAATATTTTTCAGCCTTCATATTGCGCAATGTCTCTACAAAGAACAGTCCAGGATTAACAAATTGCAAGGATAGGTCACACAATGCTATAATATTAAGAATATCATGCGAAAATTCTGGATATTCAATACTTGCAACATTTTCCGCTGTAAGATATGGATAATCTGGTGGTGGTACACTGTCTTTTGTTATGGCTCTTTCAATAAGATAAGCCATGCTTTCCATAATTGCACAAGTCCCAAATTTCAGTTTTGTACCACCTATCAATTTCAAAAATGGTATTGTTAATATACGTACCTTACTATTTTGATATGGGACTCTAATCTTTTGGAACTCTACCTTTTTTATGAAGATATCATCCCTACTTCCAAAATCGCCCATGCAGGTTTCATTTACATATTTGTTTAAATCAACATTACCTAAATTATATGGAAGTTTCAATGGTATATAAAATTTACCTTTGGGTAAACTATAAATATAATTAGCGGCGGCGTGCATGTACTCACTGTATACGTAGGCATTATTCAGAAGACTAAAAGAGGAAATATCTTGCAAGAAATGTACATATTCATGAATGAATGTGGAAAGATCTTTCTTACTAAGATTATATAACATAGAGGAAGAGTCATAATATGGAAAGCTTAATTTCATATAGAAAAAAGCTGGCATATAACTTCCTAAGTCCTGATTGTAGGTTCTTATTTCTGACATTTCATTGTCCTTTCTTATCGAAAATATCGTTGTGTATTAATGTCAAATGAGTTTCCCCATCATGGCAATGCCTTGTGAAATATGTATATTTCTTACACTGCCCAATTTTGCATAACTTGTAGGAAGTTCTATCCTGACGCCAGATATGCCGATAGCATTTCTTTTGCGTGGATGCCCCAATGAGATGCGACTCCTTGAATAACAAGTGACAGGATAGTGATTGACTTTTGTCTCTATATATTTGAGGCTGTCGATAATCTCCTTACGGCTTCCCTTGATAATATATTGAGATTTTTGATTTGAGGGCAGGATTGTACGACCTCGTGATGTAGACTTCTTGACCACTATTATGCCTTTGTTTGCCAATGCCTGTATGACAGGTACAGAACTGTCTCGATATTGGAGAGGGAAACTAATGGTTACCTCTTCCATTTTCGAAATATCGAGAGTCGAACTTTCAGATTTTATTTCCTCGTTGGCTTCAGCTTCTTTCCTTTTATCAAGAAGCAGTTGCTGATATTTCTTTCTCTCATTATTTACAGCAGAGTCTTTTACCATTTCGTTTATATGATGGCGTGCAGAATGAGTTTGCCCTTGTTTTCCGTAGTTGCTCAAATCGAGAAGAAAACGTATAAATGTTTTTTCCTTCAACGCCGTTTCATCATCGATTTGACACGTGATATACATATCTTTAACAACCTGCCAGGCTATGTCATGATAATTATTACAGCATAATAAATCAGTGGCATATCCTTTTGCTTTGTCTATGTTGTCATGCAGAAAACACGCCAACTGGATAATCTCCTTGGGCTCTTCTGGATATTGTTTTTGAAGCCTTTTTATATGAATATCTAAAGCCATATTTTGATTTTTCTTGATTATTCTTGCTATTTTTTGAGCATATTTCTTTTCGCTTATTTCTGGTTATACCTTTGCCGTTGTCAAGGAGATAAAACTTCAAGACAAGTGCTTCAGAATCTCAACATTTTTAACTTCTAAAAGATTAAGACAATGAAAAGAAATCGCAGTCCAACCAGTAAATACGCAGCGTTTCGCTCTCCGTTCGAGTTCCGTTCATTCTCCGATCGGGCTCCGTTCATCCTCCGTTCATCCTCCGTTATGGCTCCGTTCGAGTTCCGTTCGAGCTTCGTTCGGGAATCGAAGAACAACAGGAGATGTATCGACTATACAGCGGAACAGACACGAAGAAACAGCGAATCACGAAATAGAAACCAACAAAACGGAAGCCTAACCAAACTGTAAATTTTTATCACCTAAATTCAAATTATTATGGCAAGACTTACTGGAATTATTTCCAAACTCAACGGCTCTGCAGGTAATCTTACCTTCAGACAAAACGGTGGTCAGACTATAGTGTCTGAAAAAATCACCCAAACTACAAATGCGAAGACCGAACTTCAACAAAAGCAGCGCTTGAAGTGGGCAAACATCATTCGCGAGTATCAAGTGCTGCAACCCTACATGAAACTTGCTTTTGGTGGTACTCGAAATGGTCGTAACGACTACAACAAGTTTATGTCGACCAATCTCTCGATGACTCCAGTGTACCTGACCAAAGCTGAGGTGGGTGCAGGAATGTGCATCGTTGCTCCTTACGAGATTACTCACGGTACTGTCCGTTCGATTGCTGTAAGCGGAAAGGGCAAGAAGGCGGTCACGGACATCAGACTGGGGACTCTCAACATCACCGAAGCATCTACTGTGGCTGAGTTCTCCAATGCTGTGGTGCAGAACAATAAGCTGTACAATTATGGTGATCAAATCACTTACTTTCTGGTACATCAAGTGGTGAATGAAGTGACCAACATTCCTATGGCGGAGGTTGATGCATGTTGTATTGTACTCGACAAGAGTAGCGAGGCGAAACTCCTATCACTTGTTGACGCAAGAGGCTTTTCGGTGCAGGAGGAACATCTTGCAGCACAAGCAGACAACGACTTCGGCGACCATGGTATGGTGTGGATTCACTCACGCAAGCAGGGCGGTAAGACGTTGATCTCCACACAGTGCCTCATTTGTGAGAACAACTTGTTGGCTGAGTATCAGAGTGAAGAAGCATATCAGGATGCTGTTGACAGCTACGGGGGTGTGAGCGATGTGTATCTCACTCCGAGCGGAAAACTAAAGCCTACATCAACCTCTTCCTCGCCAGTCAAGCCAGCCAAGCCTTCTACTCCTTCTGACGGCTCTGATAGCGATAATCCATCCACTCTTAGCAATCCTGGCAACGACTCCTCTGACGGTGAAGACTTTGAGGCATAAAACTTAAACGACTGTGAATTATGAAACTCATTTTATTAATGTATCTAAAGACTACAAGTATGAAGATCAACTGGAAACGTGTGGCACTCTATGTGTTGCGAGTGATTGAACTGATTATCACAGGCGCAGCTGGCGGTGCCATGACGCAACTCTGAAACCATCTGCGTATGAGAACGATTACCTTGATTATTGTGCATTGCACCGCCAATAAGGCGGGCTGCACATTGAGAATGGCGGACATTGACCGCTACCATCGTTCGCTCGGTTGGCGAGGCTGTGGGTATCACTATGTGATTCCTACTGACGGTGCCATCGAGCGTGGACGACCAGAGGCGCAGATTGGAGCGCATTGCAAGAACCATAACAGCCATTCCATCGGTGTGGCGTATGTAGGAGGACTTGCCGCTGACGGCAAGACTCCTCGCGACACCAGAACGAAAGCACAGAAAAGTGCGTTGGAACGGTTGCTTAGTGAACTGCATAAACGTTATCCGAAAGCGTTGATAGTGGGACATTCCGACCTTGATCCACACAAACCCTATTGTCCAGGGTTTGATGTGGTGAGGGAGTACAGAAAATTACTCTAAATCAATCTCTGCGGAATATATCGCGCGTATACACTTTATCCTTTACATCATCAAGACAAACATCATAACGATTAGCAATAATTGCATGACTGTTTGTCTTGAATGTTTCCAAATTGTTGACTACACGAGAGCCAAAGAATGTAGTACCATCCTCGAGTGTTGGCTCGTAGATGATAACTTCAGCACCCTTTGCCTTTATGCGCTTCATGATGCCTTGGATGGCAGACTGACGGAAGTTGTCAGAGTTGGACTTCATTGTCAAACGGTACACACCGATTACACATTTTTTGGGTTCTGCTCCGTATTGATTATTACTTGAATAGTCATACCATCCAGCCTTGCGCAATACTGCATCAGCAATGTAATCCTTGCGCGTGCGGTTTGACTCTACAATAGCAGACATCATGTTCTGAGGTACATCCTGATAGTTTGCGAGGAGCTGCTTGGTATCCTTTGGCAAGCAGTAGCCACCGTAACCGAATGAAGGGTTATTGTAGTGGGTACCAATACGTGGGTCAAGACCTACACCTTCGATGATGGCTTTTGAGTCGAGCCCCTTTACTTCTGCGTAAGTATCAAGCTCGTTGAAGTAGCTTACACGGAGGGCAAGGTATGTATTGGCAAAGAGCTTAACGGCTTCGGCTTCCTTCATACCCATAAAGAGAGTGTCGATGTTTACCTTGATGGCACCTTCTTGCAAAAGAGCAGCAAAAGTCTTAGCTGCTTCGACCAACATCTCTACATTTGTTACTGCTTCGATTGCCTTATTCTCAGCCTCAAACTCTGGCTTGTTGATGATCTTGGGATAACCAACGATAATACGGCTTGGGTAGAGGTTGTCGTAAAGTGCTTTGCTCTCACGAAGGAACTCTGGAGAGAAGAGGAGGTTGAACTTCTTAACTCCTTTCTGCGCATACTTCAAATAGAGGTTGCGAGTGTAGCCGACTGGAATGGTTGATTTGATGACCATAATAGCATCAGGATTAACCTCCAACACCAAGTCAATCACTTCCTCCACATGAGT
>OIYO01001054.1_pt1 | contig 17234 bp, 23 predicted proteins | sample 1588191 | NCBI WGS metagenome assembly OIYO01 (sample SAMN03283275) | human gut metagenome | biome: human-associated habitat; material: feces | host: Homo sapiens | place: Peru | collected 2012 | reverse complement strand
GGTGTCGTCCTTGACGTGGGGCAGGATGATGATGTCGTCGTCCCCCTGCGCCGGGCAGGGCGCGGTGTCGAAGTCGCCCACGATGATGTCGGGGCGGCAGTGGAGCGGCTCACAGTTGCGGTAGCCCGCGTCGCAGGCAATGATGGTATCGCCGGGCCGCAGAGCCGACGCCAGCGAGGCGCTGACCGGGCAAGCGGAAATGATAACACAGCGGGACATGGGATTCCTTCTTTCTGGGAAGTATGATAACACAGCGTCTTTTTCTGTATCTTTTTGTCGATGTTTATGGTATACTGGTTCTGCGGTTCATCCCCGCTATCTTACGGGAGAGGGGGTGGAGACATAGACATAATTTTTATAAGGAGCCCGGGTTGCGGCTCCCAGCGTCTGCTTCGGCCCTTGGTGCGGGCCTCGCATCCTGCTGGCCGCGGCCCCAACAGCTCCTCCCTGTTTCCGCCACTGGCGGCGGTCGTCGCCGTTGCTGCGAAGAGCTGTAAATCCACCATCTTCTCCTGCCCGTCCCGGCTCTTGTCCTCAAAGCGGACGTTGGCGGGGTACTTCTCCGCCAGCAGGGAAAAGCCGGTCTTGGCAAACTCCATGGCGTTCAGGTCTGCCGGGTCCAAGCTGCCCTTCAGCCGTACCGAAACGCGCGGCCCGGTCGGCTCGTTGTAGGCGCAGCACTCGGCTTTGTCGCTGTCCGCCAGCACATACACCAGCGTTTCCATCAGCATGGATGCCGCCGCGCACACGATGTCCTGCCCCTTCGGCGCAAAGCCCGCATGACCGTAAGCTTCCAGTCTGCGCACCCGCTCGCCGTCCGGCATGTCAAATTCCACATATTCCGTATAAATCATTTTCGTCACTCCTTATTCGGGTCGTTCACATTCATGGCCCTCTGGGCCGCCTGATTTGCCAAGCTGTTCGTTCCGTCGCCCACAGCGGCTCCAAGACCGTTGGTCGCGGTCTTGTCGGTGGCCGTCCCACCGCCACCGCCGCCCGCATTCGCGGCAGCCTGTGCCGCTGCTCCTGCGGCTTCCGAGGTGTTCGCGCCGGTCATCTGGTCCAGCAGTCCGGCCATCTTCTGCACCTGCTGCATGGCTTGCTGTAACTGCTGGTACAGCGTGCCGTTCTGCTGCACCCGCTCCCGCACCTTCTCGATGCCCTCAAAGTCCATCATGTCCAGTGCCGCCAGCGCGGCGTCTGCATTCGCCGGGGCAAAGAATCCCAGCTGATAGCATTCCTTGGCCGTCTCGTTCTGGGAAAGGCGGCTGAAGGTGCTCTTCTTGGCCGCGCTCACCGTGATGTCGAACACCGGCTCGTGTGCGCCCAGCTCCACGCCGCCCACCATTCCTCCGGGGCGTGCCCTCAGCTGCTGGCCCGAGAACGGCACGAACTCCGTCTGGCCGGTCGGCCCGGTGATGCGGTATACCCGCTCTTCGTCGTAGAACTGCCGCATCAGGTCGAGGATCAGGTAACATTCCTTCGCGAAGGCCCGGTATGCGCTCTTCAGCATGTCGCGGCTCAGTTTCGAGCCAGCTTCCTGAAGCGCCGCAATGGCCGAAGCTGCCGTCAGGCCGCCGGTCGTGCTGCCTTGGCTGACGTCCCGGTTGCCGCTGATCTCCTTCAGTTCACTCACCCGGTCGTCGCGGTAGGTGATGCAGTTGCCCGCCAGCACGTTGGTCTGCAAAGGCGTCAGGATGCCGTCCCGCAGCGCCCCGGAAACGTGCACGATGTCCTTCGAAAAATCCGCCAGTTCCTCTTCGTTGATGCCCGCCGAGTCGCTCAGCAGATACCGCTGCTTCGACGCCAGCTTGATGTTCTCATCCATCGCGTGGTTCATCTCGTCGATGGCGGTCTGGGTGTCCTTCATCACGTCGATGTACCCGAATCCTGCGGGGCTGTCCTCTTCCATGAACAGCGGGTCGAACACAAAGGGATACTGCCCGTGATCGTAGAATCCCCGGTCCGCATAGGCCGGATCGTTCTCGCTGGCGTATAACACCACGCCGTTGCAGAACTTGCAGTAGTGCAGCACCGGTTCGCCTTCCGGGCGGGCCTTTTTGTAATACCAGTCCACCACCACGCTCTTCTCGCTGGTGTCGATGTTCTCATCGTGGATGTACTTTGCCACTTCCAGCGCCGAGCCGGTGTGCCCTTCCAGCTGGGGCCATTTGGCGGTCAGCTGTTCGTTATCCTCCATGCTCAGGTGGAACAGGTTCGGCGATTCCTGAATGTCCATCACGCCCGGTTCCCAGTAGAGCATCAGGATGTCCACGCTTTTGATCGCGATGTCGCCCATCCCGCTGCGCTTTGCCGGGTCCCAGAAGATGCCCTTCACGCCCGTGCCCTGCTTGAGCTTGCGCCACCATGTGTCGCTGTACGCCTGTTCGTAGTCGGATTGTTCCAGCACCACGGGCAGCACTTTCGACAGCACCTTGGCCGTGTCCTCGTCGTCTGCAGCCCGGGGCAGGACGTTCGGTTCCGGATAGTTGTCCATGGCGTCGGCGTGCTTGTTCGCGATGGAGTTGAACAGCCACCCGCTCGACGGCGTGGGCTTGCCGTCCATCATCTTGTTCTTGTAGTTCTTCCAGTGCTGCATCCGGAACCACAGCTCGTTTTCCACGATCCGGGTATCCAGCGCCGCCTTGCCGCTCTTGTACCGCTGCAAGATTTGAGCAGCCTTTGCAACCTCTTCCTCGCCGATGGCGTCCAGCTGTTCCGTCTCAAGCGATTTTGCCGGGTCCTGTCCCAGCATCGTTCCAAACTCCATGCGCCTTTCTCCCTCAAATCCGGTAAAATTTTGCCCGCCGGGGGTCCATGTCCAGCGGGTCGTCCCGCAGCGGGGGTTCCATAGTGTGCTTGCGCGGGCTGATGGGATTTTCCATCAGCACATAGCGGCACTCGTCGTAAATGTGATCTTCCTGCGTCGTGTCGATGTCCTCCACGTTGCTCTCGTCGTAAACGAGGTTCGGGATGGTCCGGATGAAATGCTTGCAGGTGTCGAACACCTGAAACATGGGCCGTCCGTCGGCATCGAACGCCAGCCGATAGTGGAACTGCATCTTTCCGGCCAGCCGGGTGTGATCTCCGGGCATCCAGTGCAGGAAGTTCGGGCTTTTCTCCTGCATCATGGCGATGCTCTCGCCCTGACTCTCGTTGAAGATGGCCGGATCCGCCACGCCGGTGATGACGCGGCCCCGCAGCTGAGGGTCGTTCTCTTCCACTTCGCGGATCATCCGCGCCTGTTCCACCGGGTTCGCCATCGCGCCCACGTTCGGCCCCTTGCAGCCGTACAGTTCCCGGATGCGGTACAGCCGCCCTTCCTCGTCGGCCGCATACCAGCCCACCGAGAACGGCTTCGAGTAGCCGAAGTCGTACCCGCGCCAGATGCGCCAGTGGGCCGGGATGCGGAACGGATGGATCACATGGGTCCACCGCTGGTCGTCGTAGTGCTTGGGGTCGTTCCGCCACTCGGTGAACACCTGCCCCGAAAAGCTGTCCCAGTCGCCGTAGAGCAGGGCTTTTTTCTCTGCTCCCGGCATCGCGGCCAGCGTGCCAAGATAGCCGGGGTTATTTTTCAGCAGATGCTTGTTGTCAAACACCGACGCCGGGATAAAAATGCGTGTCCTTCTCTGTACGATCTCCCCGCCGTCCGGTGTCGGCACATGCACCATCTGCACGATCCGGGTGTTGGGCGGGGCCGGTGTGATAAACCGTGCCTTCACCCAGCCGTGGCCGATGCCGCCGGGGTTGGCCGTGGCGCGGGTGTAAACGCGAGTCCCGGGTCCGCTGGGACGGTTTCGGCTCAACAGGTAATTGTACTCGTCCCATGTAAAATGGGTCAGCTCGTCGAAGCCAATGAAATCGAACTGCTGGCCCTGATAGTTGTACTTGTCCTTCTCGTGGTTCAGGCTGCCAAAGTAGATTTTGGCCCCGCTGGGAAAGGTCCAACAATGGTTCGAGCCGTTGTACCGTGCTTTTGGGAAGGCTGGCTTGTAGTACTGCATCGTTTTGTCGATGAGTTCCCGCAGCTGGGGAAAGGTCTTGCGCAGGATAAGACCCCGGTAGTTCGGCACGTCCACCTGCCGCAGGGCCTCGATTACCAGCGCGTCGCTCTTTCCGCCGCCCGCTGCCCCGCCATACAGCGCTTCATCCTCAGTCCGGGCCATAAAGACCCATTGGCGCGGGAGCGGCTTCCAGATCACCGGTCTGCCGTCAATCATCTGCTGTTTCATCCACCACGACCTCTTTTTCGTCGCCCGCACATGCTTCGGCTCCGATGCAGATCATCGGCGATGTTGCTTCGGTATGTGTCTCGTTCTGTGTCGGCGCCAGCGCTTCCGCCCGTGCGGCTACTTCCATCAGCACCTTGGCCACGTTGGCCGCGTCCTTGTCGGTCATGGTCAGCCCGTCGTAGTGCTCCCGCAGGGATGCCAGCTTCCGCCGCTCCCCGTCCTGCAGGGTCTTGTCATAGCTTCCCGGGCTTCCGTAGACCACAAGCCCCGTCTCGGCGGCGTCGGCAAGCTCTTCTTCGCTGGTCTTGAGCAGCGCGCCCGTTTCAGCATCCTCGGCCCGCACGCCCTCTTCCAGCCGCTTGTCCAGCTTCCGGCGCAGTTCCGCCGCCCGCTGGCTCTCGGCCACACGGCCCTGAAGATAGGCCACCTGTTCTTTTGCGCCAAGACTGGCCCGCACCGCGATCTCCCGCGCTGCCGCCTGTCGTGCTTCGGCAAAGGCATCGCCCCGAGCGGCTTCCTCGGCCAGCCAGGAACGGATGGTGGATTCCGGCACGCGGTACTTCCGCGCCACGGCGCAGATGTTATTCGACGCCACCATGGCAAGCACCACTTCGGCCCGCAGCTTCGGCGGGTACTTGCGCCCCCGCTGGCTGCCCTGTACTGTGTTTTTGCAATATGCCCGCTTTGCCATCCTGCCGCCTTCTTTCCGCCGGGTCTGCTTTTATGCTACCATTCCTCGCCCGTCGTGGGTACTCCGGAGTTTTTTTCGGTCCGGCCTGTCTGCAAAAGTCCTTTCGCGGCCGCATACACCGCCACCGTGCTCAAAAGTTCCAGCTCCTTGGTGTAGTAGGTCGTCTGGCAGACGTACAGCTTCGGGATGACCTGTTTTTCGGGCAGCTTGTCCAGATACCGCAGTCTCAGCAGCTTGGCGCACACGGGGTCCTCGGCGTCGTAGTAGCGCAGCGCGGCCGCGATCACCTCCGCCCAGTCCCGGGCTTCTCGGCTGCTGGCGGCTCCCGGGCGCACCAAAGCAGACCCTCCGCCGTACCGCCGAAGAGCCTGTCGCACCTCCTGTTTCTGCTTTCTGGTCATCCTCTGCCTCGTGTCAGCCTGTTTTGGCAAAGTTTCTCCCGCGCATTTTGGTTCCCCGCGCGTTTCTTGCGCAAAATACCAGTACCTGATCTGTCAGGTGCGAGCTTTCGCAATGCTCATTCCCCGCTGATCCGCCGCAGGATCACATAGCATTGCGGTTCCAGCTGCTCCCAGCCGTCCTTTGGTTCGGCTCCCGGCGCGTCGTTCAGTGCCCCGGGTTCCAGCACCGTGCACTTCTGCAGCTCCCAGCCCGGGAACCGTTGGCCCCACCAATAGGCGTCGTTCGCCATCTCGCCGCACGCGGTCCGAAGCTGCTTGCGGCTCCACCGGGTGTCGTTGGGCAGCTGGACCTCCGGGCGGCGCAGGGTCGCCGTCTCCCCCCAGATGCGCTCTTTGTGTGCGTAAAAATAGCCCAGCGTGCCGTTCGTCCCATCCTTGCCCAGCAGCTTTCCCATGTCGATGCGGTCCACGTTGATGGTCCCCAGCGGTTCGTACTCGTTCGTTCCGGGGATGCGCCGCCGCCACAGGTCCTCCAACATTTCGCGCCATTCCCGGCGGTCCTTTGCGTCCAGCCCCTTGCACTCGGCAAAGCCGTGCATGTGCAGCCGTCCGTTCTCGCCCTTGCGCACCGCCACCAGCATCAGGCGGATGGCGTCCCGGCGCACTCCAAACCGCTTGCAGGTCGCCGCGATCACCCGCCGCAGATAGTTCCGCACATCCCGCCGACAGGCTTCGATGTCCTCGGGCAAGTAAAGATCCTCGTAGGTCCCGGTCAGGAAGAACCCGTTCTTGGTGAAGTTCGTGATGACGACCCGCTGGCGATGCCGCATGGATGCCATCTTGTTCCGGCATTTCTGCCCCTCGCTGGATTCCTTCTGCTTTTTCCGCCGTCCCCGGTGCTCTGCGGGCGTGATGGGAAAGATGCCCACGGCCATATACTCGTCCCCGCAGAGAATTTTCTTTTCCCGGATGTAGTGGATGCGCATTTCTTTGCCCTCCTGCTGCCTTGAACGTCCTGTATTTTTCTCTCTCCATGCCCACACCGTCACGGAAATAACGGGTATACTAGCTCCCCAAAGCGCCCACCCGGACGCTGCATTTTATATAGGTATAGGGGTCCTTCAACGACCCGAAGCGGCTGACGTGCAGCGCTCTGGCTGCACTCCACCCGGCACGGTTCGTTTTGTCGCCAAAGCCCCCGGCAGGATTCCTGTCGAGGGCTTTTCGTTCTTGTTTCAGGGTCTTTCTGGCTTGCCTTTTACGGCCCAGAACCCATAGCTGAGTTCCGGTTTTCCGGCCTTTTCGGCCAGCTTGTTGTACACGATCAGGTCGTGCACGTCCCATTGCAGCGGTGTCGGGTCCGGGATGCCCTTCAGCTTGGTTTTCCGGCAAGGGGTCCTGTTCTGGACGTCCTTTGGTTCCACCACCCGCTCTTCCAGCCGCCGGGTCATGCGGGCCACGCCCCACTTCTCGTTCACACCGCCGTGCACATAGGCGTAACTGACGCAGCTCGTGTTCGCCATCTTCCCGGCCTCGACCAGCTCCCGCGCGGTCCCTTCCCCAAGAAGCTTTCCGGCGGCATCGAACAGGCTGTAGACGTACAGCATCTGTTTCCGGCCCGCTGGCTTTTTTGCGGGTTCCGCCGCCTTTGCCTTCGGCACATACGGGACCCGCTCCATCCGGTAGCGCACCGGATTCTTTGAACGCTTGTTGGCGTTGTAGCTGGTCGCCACCGCGTTCGTGTCCGGAAAAAGCCCCTTTCCCGCCAGCTGGGCAGAGGTCCCCTCGGCGATCAGCGCCCCGTCGAGGATGCTGTAGAGTTTGTAGAGATACTTGCTTGTTCCCATTTCGATTCCTTTCGTTCCACAAATCCCGCACAGGCCCGATTCCGACCAGAACACGCCAGACAGCCCGTGCGGGTGATCTCAAATACATGTGCGCACTGGGTGGAGTCCATCACAGCCGCCGGTATGTATAAAACAGGTCCGATAACTGCGCCCATTCGCTGGTCCCCAGCTCCTTGTCCTTGCTGGCCCGCACCAGCACCTGATAGGCTTCGCCGTTCTTGTCCCGCAGGTGCAGACCATCCGCCGCAGCCAGCTTCTCCTTCAGCTCCGCCTTGTACTGTTCCAGTGTCATCTTCTCAATTCCTCCACATGGTAGACTTCAAACTTGTCAAAGTCCGGGTAGTGCTGCACCGCCATGCAGGATGCTTTCGCCTTTGCTTCTTTCACGTCTTTGCCCTGCACCGTGTAGGCGATGCACTCGGTCAGGTGCGCGTTCCGGCACTCAATGTGCACACTGTACTTCATCCTGTTTCTCCTTTTCATCCGGGTACAGCGCAAATGCCTGTGCTTGGATTCGCCCCAGCGTTTCCAGCATTTTGTCCAGCACGACCGATTCACACCACTCCGCCCACCTTCCGCTGTAGCGATCTGCCAGTGCGGCATTGACATTCATCACATTCACACAGGCTTGACCATATTCCTGCACGCTGCGGTTCATATGCTTTGCAAACTCTTCCGTGTTGGCCCGGATGGTCGTGCACAGGTTGTTCGGCAGATTGCTGTATAGGACAGCCAAAGATTTATCTTCCACATTTTCACACTCATGGTTCGCAGAATAGTCACAGTGCACCTTTTACCCCGCCTTTCTCCCATTTCCCGGTTTTACCGTGTTCTTCTGCTTCTTGTGCACTTTCTGGTTCTCCGGGGCTTCGCTCACGACGCCCAGCGCCGCCAGCGCCACGGCAAATCCGCCCATCAGGATCGCCGCACAGGTCCACGCCAGTGACGTCCATCCGTCCGGGCTGTTCTCAATAGCCCCGCCGCACCCCACGGCCCCGATGGCAACGACCATCGAACAGGTGTAGTAAACATTCGCCATCCATTTCTTTTTCATTGCGTTTTCTCCTCTCTTTCGTTCCGCCATGCCAGCGCAGCTTCTTTGTCGATCCGCCACATCCGCGGCCCTTCCTTGTGGGCGGGCAGCGTTCCATTCCGGCACATCCTCTGCACCGTTTTCAAATTCAGGCCCATCAGGGCGCTGTATTCCTTCGGCGTCAAAAATGCGGGCAGCTGCCGAGCATCCCAGATCTTCGCCTTTTTCATTCTGTTTCATCCCCGTTTCGTACTCTTGTCCGTCCTTCCCTCCCGTGGTAAACTAGACCCAGAAAGGAGGTGTTTTTCATTGAACCCTGATCGTGCTTCTTTCGTTACTGCTATTGCCGCTTTATTTTCATGCTCAGCTGCCATCGCGAATGTTATCATCACATGTTACTTAACAAAGTATAATGCTCGCGCCACCCGTGTATTGGAGTCCGAAAAGCTCTTTTTTAACGCAAAAGCTGAAGCTTATCACGCGTTACTTCGTTCTGCATCTGCATTTCAGTCTGACCCTTCCAATGAAAATCTCTTAAGTTTGGAAAGTGCCTGTACCTATGCCATTTTGTTTTCAAGCGAAAGTGCAGAGGATGCTTTGAGTTCTTATGGCAACGCATTGGTTGCGTATCAGGATGAACCTTCGTCTCCTGTTCTTTTTCAAGAACTCGTTCATGCTCAAGCTGTTGCTATGCGAACAATGAAAAATGAACTAAATACCATGACAAATTGAGCACCGCTGTGATTGTTGCAAACGCAATGACAACGATTCCGATTCGCTTCATGCTGATTCTTCCATTGATATTTCCGATACTAAAAAGAAGCGTTCCGATCATGTTCAACAAAACCACCAAAAGGCTGATTACGGTGCAGATGCCTTCAGCACTCACTTTTATCTTCTTCCTCCTCTCCTCCCATCTCTTGCGCTGCTTTCAGAACAACAGCGGCATTCTCAGCAATAACGCCGGAAAGAACTTTGTTATAGTTCCGGTCCGCGATTGCCATCTTCCTTGCGGCCATCCATGCCGGCAGAAACTCCCAAAGCATCTGCGCTGCTTTCAGCGTCTGGTTCTTTTCTCTGCTGTGCAGAAATAGCCCCAGTTCGTTGTAATCCCTGCACTCCTCTTCCACAGGAGCGCAGGGATTTTTGATTTCTTCCATCTTTTCTCTTCTCCCTTCCTCAAGGCAGACTTGTCGTTCGTCTAGTCTGCTAGACAGTCAAGCTAAAAATATATCGCTTACCTTTTTGCCCAATGCTCTTGCAATCTTAGTAAGCGTTTCGGTCGTTGTTACGGTTATTGAGCCATTTTCAAGTCCAATAATCGTTGCACGAGAAACATTTGCACGCTTTGCAAGCTCTTCTTGCGTAAACCCGCACTCTTTTCTTGCTTCGCGAATTTTGAACGGCATATACATCTCACCTCCTCTGTTCAGCGTAAGTCTAGCACGCTAGACATTCAATGTCAAGTGGATTTTACAAAACCCCTTGATTTTTTGTCTAGCGCATTGTATGATGTACTTGACATTATACAAAAGGTAGGTGAATCAAGTTGATTCTCGGAGATTTAATTAAAGAATACCGACAGGAACATTCTTGCAGTATGGATCAATTTGCTAAACTGAGTGGTCTTAGTAAAGCCTATATTTCTATTTTGGAACGCAACGTAAATCCTGTAAACGGAAAATCCGTCATCCCTTCGTTAGAAACAATAAAAGCGGTCTCTCTGGCTATCGGTATGGATTTTAATGACGTTATTGCGATGCTAGATGGAGATCAGCCCGTTTTTCTAAATAATGATTCAGCCACCGCACCAGTTCTAACGCCGGTTCAGACAAAACTACTAGATGCTTTTGATGAACTAAATGAAGAAGGTCAAACAAAAGTCATTGAATACGCAGAAGATTTGTGCCGAACAGGTTACTATAAAAAACGTGGTACGAATGAATTGGGTTCAAAAGAGGCATAAAAAATAAGCCGCCTCGGTTGTCCGAAGCGGTCAAATCATATATGGAGGAATCTCATGTCTAGTTCATCCTATCTGGGCCATGGTGCGAAATATTGGGCCGAAAAATATTTCGAGTTGCAAACACAGACCCGCATGCTCGATGATTCAAGTGCCATCGAATGGCGTGATAAATATCTAAATCTTGAAAAGAGCTGTTCTTTATATCAAGCTAAAATTGCAGATTTGAGAACAGAGGTTGCTGATCTTCGAGAGAAAAATCCTCCAAAACCAGAACCTAAAACTTTTCAAGGAAAAACCGCAGAGGATTGGTATAGAGCTTATAAAGAGTCCGAAATTGCTTATTCTAAGCTCTCTGTTGAAAACTCAAAAAATCAATTAGAAAAGGATACTCCTGCCCACTATAAAAACTTTACTGCAAAAGAATGGGCTGCCATGTATGATTCGATTGAATCAAAGAACGCGGAGCTTCAACGGAGTGTTCGCTCACTAAATACGCATATCGCGGCAATGAATGAAGTATGTCAGATAGATGGTCATGATGCCCTTTATTGGAACAGCCGTGCAATAGATAGCCAAAAAGCTCTTCAACGTGAAAAAGCACAAAAGAATCTGCTTGTTTTTATTTTCATTCTCTGTTTTATCGGAATATTTTTCTCTGGTCTGTTTCTTGGAGAGGGATATTTTATTCCTCATTTTGTGCCTGAATCCCCTTATATCACGAAGATTCAACAAACTGCAGAATCCTCAGGGTATAACAATGGCTATAGTACCGGCTATGATAGCGGCCAACGAGCTGGATTATGGAAAGGCTTCTATGGAGGGTACAGTGCAGGGAAGAAAAATGGCTACAATCAAGGATTTGGCGCAGGACTAAACGGAATCCATGAAAATTATGCCACATGGACGGAAAAAGACTTTCAAGCGTTGCGTGAATTTCTTTCTGATTCAACCAAATAACCCCGCCTGTGCATCCATCGCACAAGCGGGGTCATCTGGTACGTCGCAAGCATCCCAAAAAGTCTAAGGAGGTCCCCGCTGGGTTCTGGCCTTCCCTGCGGTGGTTTCAGTATACCACACTTTTTGCTTCCTGCGTGTAAAAGCAGAAAATCCCGCCAGCCTGTACGATAAGCTGGCGGGACATTCTGCGCTGTGTTAAGTCGGAATCGATTTTTAGGGGAATCAACATAGGAGCATTCAGGTTAACTCTGTCCTGCTGACAACACTATTATACCACAGTCGAAGCATCCTGCATGTAAAAAGGAGATGATTTTTATGGCACGAACCAAGAAGCGTTCTGACGGCCGCTATTCCCGCCAGATCTATCTTGGGAAGGACGAGGACGGAAAGCGCCGGTATAAAACGATTTATGCAGATACCGACCGCGAAGCACAGCGCCTTGCCGACGAATACCGCACCGCCATCGCCAAGGGCATGGACCCTGCTCAGTCCAAGGTCACGCTGGGAAAGCTGTACGATAACCTGATCGCAGTCAAGCGGGCCAAAGGCATTGGACAGAAAAGCCTTGACCGCTACGAGGACAACCGCGACAGCTGGGGCGTACTCAAGGAACTGCCCGCCGGGGAGCTGAGGACCGCTGATTTTCAAGAAGTGCTCAATCGTCTGGCTGACTGGCACGATGGAAAGCCGCCCTTGTCCCACTTCACCCTGAGCAATCTGCGTTCGAGCGCAAAGGCCGCCTATGATCTGGCGATCCCGGAAGTCGTCCTTTATAATCCGCTCGTCAAAACGACCTGCCCTGCTGGCGCAGCCCCCGAGCCGCGCGACCCGATCACCGAAGAACAGCAGCAATGGATCCGCGAAACGCCGCACAACGCCCAGCGTGCCGCGATGCTGTTGTTATACTCCGGCCTTCGGCGCGGCGAAGCCACCGCCCTTACATGGGCCGACATCGACCTGCAGGACGCAACGATCACCGTCAACAAGGGCTATAACTTCGCAGACAAAAAATCGAAGGACCCCAAAACTGCTGCCGGTGTTCGTGTCGTCAGCATCCCGAAGGTCCTCGTAGACTACCTTCGCACCCAGCAGGACGGCTGTTTGTATGTGCTGCACAACTCCAAAGGCAAGCGGATGACAGAGCAGGGCTGGAAGCGTCTGTGGGAAAGCTACATGCGGGACCTGAACGTCAAGTACGGCTACAACGGCCAGCAGAACAAGAACCGCCCGGGCGGTCTGCCGATGGTCATTGACACCTTCACACCCCATCAGCTGCGCCATACCTTCTGCACCCTGATGTACTTTGCCGGTGTGGACGTCATGACCGCCCGCGATCAGATGGGTCACAAGGACATCAGCGTCACGCTGGGCATCTATACCGCCCTCGACAAAAAATTCAAGAAAAAGAAGATCAACCGGTTGGACGCTTATCTCAAAAAGAATATCAAACAGAAAACCGGCTGATCCTTCCCCTTTTCTGACATGCATTTTGACATGCATCGAGACGGAACTCTAAGAAAAATAAGGGTAATTAAGGCCCCCAGCGCCCGCTGCAGGGCCTTCAAAAAGCAAACAAAAATCCCCGAAAACTGGCTTCACAAGCCAACTTTCGGGGATTTTACTTTGGAGCTACTGATCCGATTCGAACGGACGACCTGCTCATTACGAGTGAGCTGCTCTACCGGCTGAGCCACAGTAGCAGATTTGATTGAGTTCTGCAACGTGGATTAGTTTATCACAAAAGCCGGGAACTGTCAAGATATGTTTTTGCATTTTCTGAAAATTTATTCAAAAAATTTTAGCTGGCTGCACAGATACAGCATTCCGGTCGCGGCCCCGCAGAGCGGAAGCAGCAAAAACAATGCCCGCACAAACTGTCCGACCAGAGTTTCTGCTCCTGCGGAGACACCGGTCCTGCCAAACGAAGCCGCACGGATCTTCTCGCTGATCTGCAAAGCCGCTGCGCCGAACATACAGAAGCACCCGGCGGCCAGCGCATTCGGGATGCCGGAAGCCATTGCGTAGGCCAGCAATGCCCGCAGTTTCAGGTCCGCGAGAAGCTGGAACGAGAGCAGCCCCGTCCCCGCTCCATAGAGCATCATGAAGCAGAAAATTGGAAGTGCGCCAAGCGCGGACAGGCCGAGGAGCAATAAGACAAGAAGTGCGCCGGATGCGGTCAGAAATTCCGTCCGAAATAATCCGGCAATTTCTGCGGTGCTGCCGACCGAAAACAACTCCCGCCAATATCCAAGATAGGCTCCCAGTGTTTCGGTCTCTCCGGCGCTGCACAGGGCGGACAGGACCCCGGAAAGGAACGTCCCGAACAGATACGCTGCGGCCAGCAGGATGCAGTCTCTGCTGGCGTGAAAGCTTTTCTTCTGCCGCTTTGGGACCGGAGGAGCGTCCTGCACCACCGGAATGGCGAACGTCTCCTTCAGGGCTTCTGATTCGGTGGAAACGCCGGGTGTTTTGGTTACAGCCGGCAATGCGGGGACCGTGTCTTCCGCCGGGATGGGAACTTGTGCTGCTTCCTGATAGACCCACATCTTCTTTGCTCCTCCTGCATCCGTTTTATTTCAAAGGCTCAATGATGACGCCGCTCTGTGCGCAGCATTCCGAAAATGCCGCCCATGCATCCGAACAGAAACACCAATGCAAACCGCAAAACCTGCTGCTCCGCCGGGGCAAAGCCCGCGTACAGACCAAAGCCGAGCAGCAATAAAATAAATAGTGTGCCTTGCATCGCACCGCAGAGCAGTCCCCTGCTGCGCTGGAACACCGCTGTCAGCCAGCCGCTCAGCAAACTGCCCGCACAGACGGCTGCACTTGCCATCGGCCACGCGGCACTCTGCGAAAGCCCCTGTTTTGCCATCAGATACGCCAGCCCTGCCATGCAGACACCGGCAAACGCGCCGCCGATGCCGAACGCAAGCAGCGCTGACCCTACGGAAAACTTCTTTTGTTCAGACATAAAAACGCGCCTCCCTGCACTTACTGTATGCAGGAAGGCGCGTGAAAAAGTACTGGGTTCAGAAATTACTTTTTAGCGGGAGCATTGTCCATGTTCAGCTTCTCCACAGAGCTGATGGCATTTTTGGTGAAGCGGATCTTCACACGGTCAGCGCCCGTCTCCAGAACGAAGGTGTCGTCCTTGATGGCAACCACACGACCGATCACACCGCCGATGGTAGTGACCTGATCGCCGATCTCCAGAGCAGAACGCATGGCAGCGTCCTTCTTCTCCTGCTTCTTCTGGGGACGATAGATCATGAAATAGAGCAGAACCAGCATCAGAGCCAGCGTGAAGAACAGGCTGATGTAGCTTTCGGTCGTAGTCGTCAGAAATTGCATGGGGCAAAATCTCCTCTCAAAATTCAGATAAACTTATTATAATCGCTTCTTCGGCAGCTTTCAAGGCCAAAGTGTGAAAAACTCAAATTCTTGTATCAAGAAGTTTCACATAGCGGTCATGGAACGCCGTAAAGGTCCCGGCATCCAGCTCGTCGCGGATGCGCTCCATCAGGTGGTTATAGAACCACAGGTTATGCATGACGGCCAGACGCATTCCCAGAAGCTCTTCCGCCTTGAACAGGTGGCGGATATAGGCGCGGGAATAATTCCGGCACGCCGGACAGCCGCAGGTGGGGTCGATGGGACGCTCGTCGCGCTCATACTTGGCGTTCTTGATGTTGATGATGCCGCCCCAAGTGTTCAGATGACCATGACGCGCGTTGCGGCTGGGCATGACGCAGTCGAACAGGTCCACGCCGCGATAGACGGCCTCGATGATGTTGCCGGGAGTGCCGACGCCCATCAGGTAGCGGATCTTGTCCTTGGGCATATACGGCTCGACTTCGCTGATCATTTCGTACATCACTTCGGTGGGTTCGCCGACAGCCAGACCGCCGATAGCATACCCGTCAAGGTCCATCTCGGCGATCTGCTTCATGTGCTCCACGCGCAGGTCCGCATAGGTGCAGCCCTGATTGATGCCGAACAGCAGCTGGTCCGGATTGACCGCTTTGCCCTCGTGCTTCAGGCGGGCCATTTCAGCCTTGCAGCGGGCCAGCCAGCGGACCGTGCGGTCACAGCTGGCCTTGGAATAGTCGTGCTGGGCGGGGTTCTCCACGCACTCGTCGAATGCCATTGCAATGGTGGAACCGAGGTTTGCCTGGATCTGCATGCTCTCTTCCGGTCCCATGAAAATGCGGTGGCCGTCCAGATGGGACGCAAAGGTCACGCCCTCTTCGGTGATCTTGCGCAGCTTGGACAGGCTGAACACCTGAAATCCGCCGCTGTCGGTCAGGATGGGACCATTCCAACGGGTGAATTTGTGCAGACCGCCCATGTCAGCCACCAACTTGTCGCCCGGACGCAGATGCAGATGATAGGTGTTGCAGAGCATGACCTGCGTGCCGATGTCTTTCAGGTCCTGTGCGGAAAGTCCGCCCTTGATCGCACCTGCGGTCGCGACGTTTTGGAATGCCGGGGTCTGGACCGTACCATGCACGGTCTTGAACTCGCCCCGCCGGGCGTTGTGCTGCTCCTGCTTGAGGAGCTTGTAAGTTGTCAAAGAAGGCATATCGTTTTCCTTTCTGTGCACGGAGAACAGCCGTGCATCCTGTGCCGCAGGATCTGCGGCGTCGTCAGAAATAGTGTATCAAAGAACACGCGCGTTTTCAACTTTGGAGAGTGGAAACGGCGGCATTCGAACTCCTTGAAAAATCGCTTTTACATTATAAAATCAACATCGCATCGCCAAAACTGAAAAAGCGATACTTTTCCTGAACCGCCACCTTATACGCTGCCATGGTCTTTTCGTAGCCGTACAGCGCGGACACCAGCATGATGAGGGTGCTTTCGGGCAGGTGGAAGTTGGTGATCAGGCCGTCGATGCAGTTGAACTTGACACCCGGATACAGGAAGATAGAAGTATTGCCGCTGCAGGCACGGATCTCGCCATACTTTGCGGCAACGGCTTCCAGCGTGCGGCAGCTGGTGGTACCGACAGCAATTACGCGATGGCCGCTGGCGCGTGCTGCGTTGATGGCCTCGGCTGCAGTATCATCCACGCAGTACCATTCGGTGTGCATCTGGTGCTCCTGAATATTATCCTCGCTGACAGGGCGGAAGGTGCCAAGTCCCACATGCAGCAGCACCGGCACCACATCCACGCCCATATCGCGCACCTTTTGCAATAGCTCGGGCGTAAAGTGCAGGCCAGCGGTAGGCGCGGCGGCGCTGCCATCCAGGCGCGCGTAAACCGTCTGATAGCGCGTAGGATCGTCCAGCTTTTCATGGATATAGGGCGGCAGGGGCATCTCCCCCAGCTTATCCAGCAGGCTTTCAAATACGCCCTCATAAATAAAGCGCACCACGCGCCCGCCCGCGTCCGTTGTATCCATAATTTCCGCACGCAGCAGCCCATCGCCAAAGGATACCGTATCGCCCTGATGCAGGCGGCGGCCCGGCTTTACCAGCGTTTCCCAGGTGTTCATATCCCGTCGGCGCAGCAGCAGCACCTCGGTGGGCACGCCCGTGCTTTCCTTAACGCCCAGCAGACGTGCGGGAATCACGCGCGTTTCATTGAGCACCATCACATCGCCCGGACGCAGGAACTGCGGCAGCTCGCGGAAAATATGATCCTCGCGCCGCTCGTTATTACGGTTGCAAACCATCATGCGGCTGGAATCGCGCGGCTCTACCGGCGTTTGGGCAATCAGCTCTTCCGGAAGATGATAATCAAAATCGCTTGTTTTCATGCCAAAGCTCATTTCCTTTTATGCTGTATTTCTTAAAGGCAGCTTAATCCTCGTCTGACGGATCCAGAAGCGATCCCTGCTCCACCATTTCGGCCAGCGAAGCGGGCTTTACTCTTCCCAGATGTTCATAGGCCGCCGCAGTGCAGATGCGGCCGCGCGGCGTGCGCTGGATAAAGCCTAACTGTAAAAGATACGGTTCGTACACATCCTCAATGGTATTGGCGTCCTCACCTGTAGACGCAGCCAATGTGTCCAGCCCCACCGGGCCACCGCCGAACTTATCGATCATCGTGGTCAGCAGCGTACGATCCACACGATCCAACCCCAACTCGTCCACATCCA
>OIYO01001053.1_pt1 | contig 17237 bp, 14 predicted proteins | sample 1588191 | NCBI WGS metagenome assembly OIYO01 (sample SAMN03283275) | human gut metagenome | biome: human-associated habitat; material: feces | host: Homo sapiens | place: Peru | collected 2012 | reverse complement strand
TAAATAAACTTTGAAACACTATATCTATCTTTGGTTGCAATAATTTCACCTCTTTGGGTTTTATCGTTTCTTCCAAACGCACGCCTCCTTATATAACATATTTAGCAGGTAATATTACTTTTTCTTTTTGGATTTTACCTCAGATTTAATTCTTTAAGATTAAAATTTATAAATTCGAATTTACATGAATATAATTTGTTAACAATCAAATTATAACCCGAAAACACCATCTTGTCCAGAAAAAAAGTATACCAAAAATCGACAAATTTTTTTATTTCATCCAATCAGCGCTATTTAACTAATAAATATGTTTGCACAATTAGGGATTGAATTTTTCTCTTAAATATGAGTCCTCGTCTTCATCATAGGACGATAAGAAAAATCTTAAGTTCCCTAATTTGTAACATATTATTAGCCAAAATAAGCGGACGTCAACCGAACTAAAATTATCTTAAACTAACGCTATTGGCTAATAAATATAATATGAAACTAATTACTCATCTCAACTACTACAGATGTTCCTTCTTTTATCTTTACTCCTGCTTTTGGTAATTGATTTGACACTATACTTTCACTTTTTTCTTCTGATGTGTTTTGAATATTTTCATTATTGTTTTCTCGTAAATCGATATTTAGTCCGTTTTCTTCCAATACATTTTTTGCCTCTTTTTGGGTCATACCAACGACATTTGGAACTTCTACTTCTTGTTTTTCGCCTTCTTCATCATTGTCCTTTTTTATTTCTAAATATGGTAATACTTCTCCTAATACTTGTGATGCTATTGGCGCTGCAACACCACCTCCTTGGTGTCCACCTTCACCTGTCGGATTATATAATGTTATTAATATTGTTATTTCAGGGTCTGATACGGGTGCAACTCCTATAAAGGACGTTACATATTTTCCTGTATTTACTCCATCTTCTGATGTTCCCGTTTTTCCTCCTATATTATAGCCCTTAACTTGAGCATTCTTTCCTGTTCCTTCTGCAACAACACTTTGCATCATACTAAGTACATTTTTAGAAGTTTCTTCTGAAATAACTCTATCTTTTGTTACTGTTTCAATGTTTTTTACCTCTCCTGTTGAGCCATCTATTATTTGCTTTACAACTCTTGGTTTAATGTATACACCTCCATTGGCAATAGTTGAAACCATTGTTATCATTTGGATTGGAGTAACCTCAAATCTCTGTCCAAAAGCTATTGTTCCAAGTTCCACTGGTCCAACTTTATTTTCTGCTAAGAAAATACTTCCTGCCTCTCCTGGAAGATCTATTCCAGTTTTACTTAAAAATCCAAACTTTCTTAAATATTCATAATATTTGCTTATTCCAATTTTTTGCCCAAGTCCTATAAAAACTGGATTACACGAATTCATAAGAGCCTGCCTTAAACTCTCAGGGCCATGAGGTCTATAATATCTCCAACATTTCATTTTTACTCCTGCAACATCTATATATCCCGTACAGCAAAATTCTCCTTCCTTATCTGTTGATGTTACAATTCCTTCTTCCAAAGCTGTTGAAGCTGTCACCAATTTAAATGTTGAACCTGGTTCATATGTATCTGAAATAGCTTTGTTTCTCCACATAGCCTGCAGTGCATTAGATTTTTCAATTTGAGACATATTCTCCCAATTTCCTGCTAATTCTTCTGAGTTTATAGTATATGGTTCATTCAGATTATAATCTGGGTAACCGGCCAGTGCCAATATATCCCCAGTTTTAGCATTCATAATTATAATGTTTCCACCATCAGTACACACATTGTCTATACAAGCTTCTTGTAAATATTTTTCTGCAATTCCTTGTACAATAGCATCTATAGATAAAACTAAATCATTTCCATTAGTTGCTTTTTGATAATACTCTGCTGTATTTTCTATATCTATTCCTTTAGCATTTGTTCTTTTTAAAATCTTACCTGGCTTTCCTTTTAGATTTTCTTCATATACAGCTTCAATTCCTGCCAACCCTTGATTATCACTTCCACAAAATCCTATAATTTGTGATGCTAAATTATTATATGGATAATATCTTTTTGTATCTTCATCAATATTTATTCCTGATGTAATTTTATTTTCATTCATCCATCTTCTAAGTTCATCAGATTGCTCTCTATCAACTTTTTTTACTATGGTTTCTATTGCTGTTTTTTTATTAACCTTTTTTAATACTTTTTCATAATCCAATTCAAATAGCTCAGATAATTTCTTTGCAACTTTTTCTTTATTCTCACTAGCAATATTTAATGGATTTACTGTAATTGTTTCTACACTACTGCTTGTAGCTAAAACAACTTTACCTGTTGCATCATAAATAGTTCCTCTTTTAGGATTAACCTTTCTATCTAATGTTTGCTGAATATATGCCATGTTTTTTAAGCTTTCTCCTTGTACAAACTGAATCCACGAAACCCTTATTGCCAATGCAAACATTATCAGCACACAAAATATAAGTGCTAACTTTATTCTCTTTTTTCTGGAAATATCCCCTTTTTTATTAAGCTGATATTTAGATGTTTTGCTGTCCTTTTTTAACTCTTTTTTAGCTTTTTTTTCATTTCTTCTTTTTCTATTTAATAAACTTTTGTTTAACTTATCATCTCTGTTATTTTTCAGTTCATTTTTCTTTAATTTTCTTATATCTAATTTTTTTACTTTATTCATAAAATCACCTATTCAAGTGTATTCGAGAACATAAAAAAGAGAACTAAATGTACTTTATAATAGAAAATTTGACCTACTTCCTATTTTACACACAAAAAAAGACGAGTCTATGTGAATTTCTCACACTTTCTCGCCTTCTACTTTATTTTCTGCATTAATGCATCTAAAACTCTGCTCCACCATGAATTATTTTCATTTATAACAACTTTTTCTGTGGTAGGTTCTACATAATCCTTCTTTTGTAGATTTACATATACTTTTTGATTATTATTTAATTTTTGCATTCCTAGTTCTTCTTCTGCCGTTTTTTCTACTGAATTTAAATTCAAGCTACTTTCAATATTAACTTTTAATTGTTCATTTTCCTTTTGAACAACACTTAATTCAGATTTTAACTTTTCCTTTTCGTTATAGCTTTCGTTTATCAGTGAATTCCTATAGCTTATTGTAAACAACATAGCAAACCCAATAGCGATGTAAACTATCGGCTTAATATTATACTTACTTTTTTTCTTTGCTTTTGTTTTAGCTTTGCTTTTTACGTTGTTCTTTTTCACAGATGTAGACTTTTTCTTTTTATATGGATTATCATTTCTTCTATAGTCTGGTTCTAATTTTCTAGGACTAGTTTCATATTGATATCCATATTGTCTAGCTCCTGCCATAGGTAATTTCACCTCGCTTTCCTTTAGTTTTATTTCATATGTTTTTCAAAAACCCTTAATTTAGCGCTTTTAGCTCTCGAATTATTTTCCATTTCTTCTTTTGTTGGTTCTAATGGTTTCTTTGTTATAATTTTTCCCATTGATTTATAATTGCATACGCAATATGGTAAATCTTTAGGACATGTACATTTACCTTGTGCTTCTATGTATGCTTCCTTAACTGCTCTATCCTCTAATGAATGAAATGTAAGCACACACAATCTTCCATTTTCATTTAGTAAATCAATACAATTTAGAATTGTATTATATAATGGTCGTATCTCATCATTAACTTCTATTCTAATAGCTTGAAAAGTTCTTTTTGCAGGATGACCATTATTTTGTTTAGATTTTGGAATTGAATTTTCTATTATTCTTACCAATTCGTCTGTTGTTTCTATTGTTTTTTCACTTCTTGCCTTACAAATGTTTCTTGCAATATTTTTAGAAAATCTTTCCTCACCATATTCAAATATTATATTTGCTAACTTTTCCTCTGTATAGGTATTTACTACATCCTTTGCAGTAAGAGCTTGTGTTTTGTCCATTCTCATATCTAACTCGTTACTACCTAAATAACTAAATCCTCTATTTCTTTCATCTAATTGATACGAAGAAACGCCCAAATCTAGTAATATACCATCAACACCTTCAATTCCTATATTATCTAATAATTCTTTTATATCATCATGATTTTCATGTATATATTTTACGTTATTATATTCTTTTAGATTTTCCGAAGCTGCTTGCAATGCTTGTTCATCTCTATCAATTCCGATTAGTAAACCATCTTTCGATAAATTCTGAACTATAACCTTGCTATGTCCCGCACCTCCGAAGTGTACCATCTACATATATTCCATCTGGCTTTATATTTAAATTTTCTATGCATTCATTTAGCATCACTGGTGTATGTTTAAAATCCAAATTCAATTCCCCAATTCTATTGAAATTACAAATATTATAATAGTTTTCACAAAACAATCGTTCCATTTTTTCCATATAATAGCATAAGTCAGTTGGCATTTATATTATCTACAAATACCAACTGCTTTCGTCTTCAGTTTTGCTTCTTATTTATATATCATTTGTAATCTCCATCTTTTGCTTAAGTATTCTTTTGTTCATATTTACCTTTTGTTAATTAATTTATTATTCTTTTGATTTTTAAAGAGTTCTTTTGTATAGCACTTTAAAAATTTCATCTTTAGCACTTTTCTAGAATCTTTTGTTTTATCTAATCTTAAGTTATTGCAAATTTTGCAAATTATCTTTAGTTTCACACTTGTTTTTCTTTGGTTTTAATTCTTTTGTTCTCTTATGTAGGTTTAATTATCTTTTGTTATACTTGTCTTTAGTTGGATACAATTTACATCTTTTGTTCTTTGTGGTCTTAGCTTTGGTTAAAGACTATATAAACTTTTTCAAGTTATATACCTAGTTCTTCCATATTTTTTTCTATTTCTTCTATAGAAAGATTTTCTTCACTATTATGTTCTTGCCATTTATCCTTGTTCCAAATTTCAATACGTGTTCCAGCACCTATTATTGTAACATCTTTTTCTAGATTTGCACTTTCACGTAATTTTCCAGCAATTAAAAATCTTCCTTGTTTGTCTAATTCACATTCTGTTGCTCCTGATAAAAAGAATCTTACAAAGTTTCTAGCATTTTTATTGGTAATTGGTAGTGTTTTTAGCTTGTCCTCAAATTTTTCCCATTCAGATAAAGAAAATCCGAATAAACATCCGTCTAATCCGGTTGTTATAATGAACTTATCTCCCATATCATCTCTAAGCTTTGCAGGCATTATTAATCTGCCCTTTGCATCTAGAGAATGGTCATATTCACCTATTAACACTTTTCTTCACCTCGCTAAACATTTTCCACCACTTTGTACCACTTTTTACCACTTCGATTAAATTCTAATACAAGATTTATAAAAATGCAATAGTTTTTTTTAAATTTTTTTTATTTTTTTCAATTAACCTATAATCTTCATTGCTACACATTATTTATTTTTACATATTATATACGTTGTATCAATTCAGACTCTAGCAATTTCTTGCTTTATATCTATAAATATTTTTTATTTATTCTTAAACAAATAAAAACTCCTTATGACTTTTTACCATCATAAGAAGTTTTTTACACCTTTTAGTCTGAAAATGTAGGATAACCATTATCTCCTTTTTTCCATTGTTTCCAATCAGCAGGATATACTCCCGTATCATCTTTATATGAATTTAATAACTCTACAATTTCTTCAATACTTTTTGTTTCTACATCAATTACTCCTTCTGCCGTATTTTCCTTATCTGATTTCAGCGAAGATTTATAATAACAAGAACTAATAGTTTTTCCTACTATTGTATCAATTCCATAATTAGACGTTAATTTTCCAAAATTATAGCAATTCGTAACAGTTGTTCCACCAATTCCATTCACACTGGCACTTGACGAGGTTATGTTTCCTATATTATAACAGTTATTTACAGTAGTCTCCCCATATACATAAGCAATAATACCACCTGCCCTATAGTTAGTGATTACATTTCCCATATTGTAGCAGTTTAATATAGTTAATTTTTGTTGTGACTGGCCAACTATACCTCCTGTATATCCCCCTTTACCATTTATATTTCCTAAATTATAACATCCATTTATCTCTCCAGAACCTCTTCCGACTATTCCACCCACTAAATTTTCCGAATAAACATCTCCACTATTCGTGCAATTAATTATTAAGGTTTTTGCATGTGTACTCCATATACTTCCGGCCTATTCCTCCCACATATTTAGCCCCATATATATTTGCCATATTATTACAATTATATATAAAAGCCAAACCATCTCCAACTATTCCTCCTGCAGCAAAATCAGTATCTATAGTTGCTGTTGATATTATTTTTCCTGATACATTTAAGTTCTTGATTGTAGCATTCCAAACTGCTCCAAACACTCCTACATTTCCTGGATTATTAATATATATATTCTTTAATTCGTTTTTTCTACCATCAAAAGTCCCACAAAATCTATATTTAGTATCATGATTTATTCCAATCGGTTTAAATCCTATGCAGTTTTCATCTGTTTTAGTTAATTCAGTTTTTATATTTTCAATTATTCCATCTTCATTTAAATCTCCAAACTTAGTTGTTGTGCTATCGTTATAAGAAAATCTCGAATTAAAATTTAAGTTTTTTATTAAAACAACATTTTTTCCTGAAAAATCATTTTCTCCCATGCCTAAGTCAGCATTGCCTCCATTTACCATCATTGAAAGCGCCACTAAATCCTCTATGCAACTTATTTCATAAGGCTTCTCTTCGCTTCCGTCACATCTTCCGCCTTTTGTTACATCTCCTGCTTTTTCATCTTTTGTAACCTTATTAGAATCACTAATATGCCCTTCACTATCAACCTCATAATATCTATTCGACTCAGTAAACAATATTTCAAAAACATCTCCCGCATCACTTACCTCTGTTTTTCCTTCTCCTGTTTCATCATTCAATGCTTTTTCTAAAGTATCTTGCTCAACTTTAGAACCTTTGCTCTTTATCAAAGAAACAGTAGTTGCCCTTTTAACAATTCCTTTTTCCTCGTCTATCTCGGCTAACTCTTTTGCATTTTTCGCTTCTCCTATAATTCCATTGTTACCTAAAGCAAGCTTTATACCTATACTTGTTAATATCAGTAAAACCACAATAGTAACAGCCAAAGCCAACAATGTAATTCCTTCATTATTTTTCATTCCTTCAATCATCTTACTTTTGTTTTTCTCCATCTACTTTCTCCTCCTAAAAATATTATTTCTTCTTACATAAACACTTAAAATCACTTCTTCCCAGCGCATTGGCTAATAAATATGAGACACAATTAGGGATTGAAATTTTCTCTTAAATATGAGCCCTTGTCTTCATCATAGGACGATAAGGGAAATTTCTTTTTCTAATTTGGATCATATTATTAGCCCAAATGAGCGGACGTCAGAAGATTCACAATATTAGCATTAAGTATATTACTTAAGGAAAAATAATTTTTTCTGAACTTGCTGTATCTCTAAAGACTTCAAAATTTATAAACAATTTTAAATGTTCAAAACTCTTCCCAAAATACGCAATGAAAATGTGAAAAATTTTGTTATAAAATATTGATTTTTCAATGTTTTATTGATATACTTCCAGTATGAACAAAATCCTTAAGTAATATACTTAATTCAAAAATCATTTTTATGTAACTAAACCTTATATTCACTTTATCGCAATTTTATAACAATCTGTTTTATTAGTCAAGTCAATTTTATCACACACCCACCTTGATTTTTTTAAATAAAAATAATATAATCTACTAAGATTATTTTAATGGAGGTCTGTTTATGGTAGCAGAACACAAAAGGAAACTTTATGACGGTTTTCACATTAACAATTTTAGAGAATTAGTAAATATTAGATATCCAATGTTTAAAAACAAAACAGCATTTGAATACAGGCTTACCCCTACATCTGAAATTATAAAAATAACATATGCTAATTATATAGACGATATAAAATCTTTAGGAACCGCCCTACTACATTTAGGGCTAGAAGGAAAAAGAATTGCAATAATCTCTCCAAATAGATACGAATGGTGTGTTAGTTATTTAGCAATCACAACATCCAACATCGTTGTTGTTCCTTTAGACAAATCTTTACCAAATAATGAAATTGAAAGTTTAATAAAAAGAAGTAAAGTTGACGCTGTTATATTCGATAAAAAATATTTAGAAGTTTTTAAAAAATTAATGCAATCAAATTCTTCAAACTTAAAAACTTACATATGTATGGATTACACAACAGACACAGATGGAATCCTGTCATATTCTAATCTTATTGAAAAAGGTAGAACCCTACTAGCAAGCGGAGACACCAAATATAATGAAATAGAAGTAGATAATAATGCAATGTCTATAATGTTATTCACATCAGGTACAACCTCTATTTCTAAAGCAGTTATGCTTAGCCAAAAAAATATTTGCTCTGACATATACTCATTAAGCTCCATGGCTAAAGTTACTAGTGAAGATAAATTTTTATCTTTCTTACCTTTACACCATACATTTGAATCAACTTGTACATTTTTATATGGTACATCCGTTGGTATTACTGTTGTTTTTACAGACGGGCTAAAATACATTGTAAAAAATCTTAAAGAATACGAAATAACAGGATTTGTTTGTGTACCACTTGTTTTAGAAACAATGTATAAAAAAATTAACAAAGAAATTACTAAACAAGGTAAAACAAATTTAATAAAATTTGCCAGAATTTTATCTAATTTCTTATTGAAATTTCATATAGACATACGAAAAAGATTATTTGCACCCGTGCTAAATCAATTAGGCGGTCATCTGCGTGTATTAATAGCAGGTGGAGCACCTATGGAAAAAGAAGCAATTTCAGCCTTTGTAGATTTCGGAATAAACTTATTGCAGGGGTACGGATTAACAGAAACATCTCCTGTTCTAGCAGGCGAAAATGATAAATATAAAAGAGCTGGCTCTGTTGGATTTCCTTTACCAGACATTGACGTAAAAATAGATCAACCTGACGAAGATGGTATTGGCGAAATTATAGTTAAAGCTCCAACTGTAATGCTTGGCTATTATGAAAATCCCGAAGCAACAACTGAAGTCTTAAAAGATGGTTGGTTCCATACTGGTGACTTAGGCAAATTTGACAAAGACGGATTTCTATTTATAACTGGTAGAAAAAAATTCGTTATAGTTTTAAAAAACGGCAAAAAAGTATTCCCAGAGGAGTCTGAAATTTTAATAAACAAACTGCCTTTTGTCAGTGAGAGTATGGTCTACGGTATGCCTGATAAAGATAATGACGTAAAATTATGTGCAAAAATAGTTTATAATGAAGATACCATGAAAGAACTATATCCTGATTCCGAAAAAGAGAACTATAAAAAATTGATAATGGAACAGATAAAAGTTATAAACCACACTATGCCAGCGTACAAATACATTAGAGATATAATAATCACAACAGAACCATTAATAAAAACAACCACTCAAAAAATTAAACGAAATGAAGAAATGAAAAAAATTATAGGTTAACCCTATAATTTTTTTCTTGTTATTTCTAATAAATCCAACTTTGTAAATCCAATCACCTGAACTTTACTTCTATCTTTCTTTATTTCTTTTTGCAGAATTTGTAGCAATTCTTTCCTGTAATCATCATTTTCCATATCTATGTAATCTACAACTATTATTCCACTTATATTTCTTAACCTTAATTGTTTTGCAATCTCAATTGTAGCTTCTTTGTTTACTTTAAATATAGTTTCATCTTTATCATTGTGCTTATTTCCCACAAATTTTCCTGAATTAATATCTATTGCTGTTAAAGCCTCTGTCTTATCAATTGTTATAAATCCACCACAATCTAGCCATATTTTTCTTTGTTGCATTTTCTCTAATACTAAATTAATTTCATATTTTCTTAATAAATCTACTTTTTCTAATTTTAGATTTAACTTTTTGTTATCTAGCTTTTCTATTATACCTTTTACTTTATTATAGATATCATCACTATTTACAATAATATCACATGCTTTACTGCTAGCAATTCCAATAATTAGTTTTGTTATAAACTCGTCATTTTCAAAAATTTTTACTGGCTTTTTATTTATCTTTACTTTATCAAATTCAGTCTGTATCTTTTTCAACAACTTGATTAGAGAATTTATATCCTTTTTTATATCGTCTTCTTTTACTCCTTCTGCTGCTGTTCTAATAATTACACCAAATTTATCATTTTCTAAAGATACAGGTATATTTTTTACAACATTTTTCAATCTTTCTTTTTCTTTGTCATCTTCAATTTTCTGAGATACTGTAACAAAGTCTACCTCTGGCATTAACACTACATACTTTCCTGTTACACTAATATGTTTTGAAACTCTAGCACCTTTTTTTTCTTCTTCGTCTTTCTTTCCTTGTACTAGTATTGTATCTCCAACTTTAACATAATCTTTTATATTATATTCTTCAAACTTTTCCTCTTTATTTCCTGTTATATTATTAGCTTTAGGCAAAATATCCTTAATATGAATAAACGCATTTTTTCTTTCGCCAATATCTACAAAAGCAGATTGCATCCCTGGAAGGATATTTCTCACAACTCCACAATATACATTTCCTTCTTGTGTCCTTCCATCAGCTTTTTGTTCATATACTTCTACAACTTTTCCATTGCTTTTTAATGCCATTGTAATGTTTTTATTATTGTCTTCATTTATTATAATTCTGTTCACTTTAAAACTCTTTCCTTTCGCTGCTTTACCTATTATTTTATGTTTTTATTTTTTTATTTTTCAAATATTTACTCAAATTAATTAAACTTGTTCATCGCCATATCAATACCATTTTTTAAAATTTCTGGTATAGAATCTGCCGCTTTTTCTATTCCTTTTTCTAATTCACTATATGTTTCATCATCAACTTTTTTTATAACAAAATCAATCATGTTTCTAGTTTTTTCTTTTTCTCCAATTCCAACCCTTATTCTAGGAAATTCATCAGTAGCAAGTTCTGATACAACAGACTTCATTCCATTATGTGTACCAGGTCCACCCTTTTTTCTAATTTTTATAATTCCCTTTTCAACATCTAAATCATCATATATTACAAGAATTTCATTGGGTTCAACTTTGTAAAAACTAACAAACTGACCAACTGCATCTCCGCTCAAATTCATATATGTTTGAGGCTTAACTAAAACTACCTTTTGTCCTTCAATTTCACCTTTTCCATATAAACTATTAAATTTTTTTCTATTAACTTCAATATTGTATTTACTAGCTAATTTATTTATAACATCAAAACCCATATTGTGTCGTGTTCTTGAATATTCCGTTTCTGGGTTTCCTAATCCTATTATCAAATACATCCCTAAACCTCTTCTCTCAAATGTATAAATTACTTAATTTAACACATGATTATATATATTTTTTATTGTATCTTTCTTTTTTGTGCAAAATAGCAGAAAAATGCTGAAACTTGATCTGGTAATATTTTTGCCAGTAATCTTCCAATCCACATAAACAAACTTGGAAATATCAGTGTTCTATTCATAAACATTAAATTAACAGCATATTTAGCCACAAATTTACTATTTGCTTCTAACAAATTAAATTTCACATCAGCAACTTTATTGAAATTAGTATTTACCGGGCCCGGACATAATGCACTAATCTTTACTTTTGAGCCCTGCATAAATAACTCTTGTCTAATACTTTGAGTTAATCTTACAACATATGCCTTTGTAGAATAGTATGTTGCCATAAGTGGTCCTGGCATAAAGCCAGCAATTGATGCAACATTTAATATTCTCCCTTTATCTTTCTCAACCATATCTTGCAAAAATAATTTTGTTAATATATGAAGAGCAACAATGTTTGTGTCAATCATGCCTAATTCTTTTTCCAAATCTGTTTGCGTAAATTTGCCACATGTTCCAAATCCAGCATCATTAACCAATATATCTATTGTTCCATATTTTTCTTTCACATCATCATGCAACTTTCTGCAACCATCTCTATCTATTAAATCCATTGCCCTTATATCAACATTTACTTTATACTCTTTTTCTATTTCTTCCTTCGTTTTCTTTAATTCTTCTTCACTCCTTGCAACAGCTATTATATCATAGCCTCTTTTGGCAAGTTCCTTTGCAATATCTCTTCCTATTCCTGAAGAAGCACCTGTAACTAAAGCTATCATTCTTTTTCTCCTCTATAATCATTTACTTTTAACTAAATAAATATTATACATAGAAATTATATAATCCATAATTGCTATTGTCAACATTCTATTTAGGCTTTTGTTAATATTAATACATAAAAAGGGCATAAATTTTGTATTATTTATGTCCTTTTTTACATATTAATCTATTACAATTTCATCATTTTTAACTTCTGCTTTTGCTGTCTTTCCTTCCTTAACTGCTCCATCTAATATTCCTTCTGCTATTTTGTCTTCTAACATACTTTGAATTGCTCTTCTTAATGGACGTGCGCCGTAATTTATATCTGTTCCTTTTTTTGCAATTAATTCTTTTACGTCATCACCAAATTCAATACTAATATCTTGTTCTTTTAATCTGTTTTTTACCTGATTTAGCATTAGGTCTATTATTTTCTTAACATCAGCATCATTCAATTTATGGAATACAATTATATCATCTATACGATTTAGCAACTCTGGTCTAAATTGTTTCTTCAATTCTGCCATTACTTCTTTTTTTGTATCTTCATATTCCTTTTTAATATCTTCTTCTTTGTTATTTGAATTTGAAAAACCTAATTTATTTTTATCAGTAATTAATCTAGCACCAACATTTGAAGTCATTATAATTACAGTATTTTTAAAGTTTACAGTTCTTCCTTGGCTATCAGTTAATCTGCCATCCTCTAAAATTTGTAATAACATATTCATTACATCTGGATGTGCTTTTTCTATCTCATCAAATAATATTACAGAATATGGTTTTCTTCTTACTTTTTCTGTTAATTGACCACCCTCATCATATCCAACATATCCTGGAGGCGAACCAATTAATTTAGCAACAGAATGAGATTCCATAAATTCAGACATATCAACTCTTATCATTGTATTCTCATTACCAAACAAGTTCTCTGCTAATGCTTTTGAAAGCTCCGTTTTTCCTACACCTGTTGGGCCTAAAAACAAGAATGAACCTATCGGTCTATTAGGATCTTTTAATCCAACTCTACCTCTTCTTATCGCCTTTGCAACTGCTGTTACGGCTTCATCTTGTCCAATTACTCTTTTATGCAAATTTTCTTCTAGATTCTTTAATTTTTCATTTTCACTTTCTGTTATTTTATTTACTGGAATACCTGTCCATGTAGCAATTACATTTGCAATGTCATCAGGAGTTAACGTTGTTACTTTTTTACTGTTTGTGCTTTTCCACTTTTCCTGCTTTGTTTCTAATTCTTTTTTCTTTTCATTTTTCTTATCTCTTAATTTAGCTGCTTTTTCAAAATTCTGCGTTGCAATTGCCTCTTCTTTTTCCTTGTCTAACTTTCCAATTTCATCCTCTAATTTCTTTAAAGCTTCTGGTTTTGTATATGTTTTCATTTTAACTTTTGATGCCGCTTCGTCAACTAAATCTATTGCTTTATCTGGCAAATATCTATCATTAACATATCTTGTAGAATACTCCACTGCAGCCTTTATTGCCTCTGTTGGTATTTTTACATTGTGATGAGCTTCATACTTATCTCTCAAGCCCTCAAGAATTTTTATTGTATCCTCTTTGCTTGGCTCTTCAACCATTACAGGACTGAACCTTCTCTCTAGCGCTGCATCTTTTTCTATATATTTTCTATATTCATTAGTAGTTGTTGCACCAACCACTTGAACTTCGCCTCTAGCCAAAGAAGGTTTTAAAATATTTGCTGCATCTACAGCACCTTCTGCAGAACCTGCACCTACTATTGTATGAATTTCATCTATAAATAATATTACATCTCCTGCCTTTTTTACTTCATTCAAGCATTTCTTTATTCTTTCTTCAAAGTCACCTCTATATTTAGCACCAGCTACCATTCCTGATATATCTAGGCTCACAACTCTTTTATTTTTTAAAGTTTCTGGAACATCTCCTGCAACTATTTTTTGAGCTAATCCTTCTGCTATCGCAGTTTTACCAACACCAGGTTCACCTATTAAACATGGATTATTTTTTGTTCTTCTTGACAAAATTTGAATAACTCTTTCTATTTCTTGTTTTCTGCCTATTACAGGGTCTAGTTTTCCCTCTCTAGCTTTCTTTGTTAAATCTGTACCATATTGATTTAATGTTGGAGTAGAATTAAAGCTTCCATTTCCTTTTGAATTATCTCTTTCATTTCCCTGTGTGATTTCTTCTCCGTCCTTTATAATTTTTACTATTTCACTATATAGTTTTTGAGGATTTACATTTAAGTCCATTAAAATTCTTACAGCTACACTGTCTCCTTCTCTCATAATACCAACTAGTAAATGCTCAGTTCCTATATATTCACTATTAAATTTTCTAGCTTCTATTAAAGCATTTTCTACAATTCTTTTTGTTCTAGGTGTAAAACCGATATCGTCAATATCTAAAATATTATCTTCATTTACACCAATTAATTCCTCTATTTCTTTAAGCACAAGTTCATCAGTAACACCTTGTTTTGATAACACTTTACTTGCAACGCCATTTTCTTCATCAACTAATCCAAACAAAATATGCTCTGATCCAACATAATCATGTCCTAGTTTAATAGCCAAATTTGTTGCCGTTTCTAATGCTACTTGTGCACTATTCGTAAATTTATATTTCATAATAATCACCATTCCTTTCTAAATATATTTTCATTTATTAACTATTCAATATTCCTTTTATAACTTCTGCTCTTTTTACGTCTGCCTCATCATCTTCTACAATTTGTCCCAAATATTTTTGCATATTCGCAGGCTTTGTATATAAACATAGTTTCTTTACTTTGCTATCATCTAATTCTTTTATTATTCCCATATCAGTTCCTAATTTAATATCAGATAGCAATGTCAAACATTCATCATAAGATATTTTTTTAGAATATTGCATAAGTCCAAAAGACCTATAAACTCTATTTTCCAAATCCAATCCTGTTTTTCCTAAATATTTTCTTGCAACTCTTTCTTGCTCTATAACTTTATCTGTTATAGTTTGAACATTCTTTGCAATTTCATCTTCCGAAAATCCTAAAGTCTGATTATTAGAAATTTGATAAATGTCTCCGTTATTTTCTAAACTTTCTCCATACACATTTTTGGCTGTCATACCAAAGTTATTAATTATTCTTAATATTTTACCAATATTTCCAGTTTGACTAAGTGCTGGTAAATGAACCATTGTAGATATTTTCATACCAGTTCCAAGATTTATAGGGCATGCAGTTAAATATCCATATTTTTCATTAAAAGCATATCCTAATACTTTCTCTATTTTTTCATCTATTTCAATTGCCAAATTCTTAAGCTCTTCTATTGCTAGTCCTTCAGAGAATAATTGTATATTTAAATGGTCTTCTCCATTAATCATAATACAAATATTTTCCCCTTTGTTAATAAGAATTGCTATGTTTTCATTTTCAATTTTAGAAAATTCTGGACTAATTATATGCTTTTCAACTAAAGCCATCTTTGTAACTTCATCCATATCAGAAAGTTTCATAAGGCTTAGTCCATATCCAATTTCACCACATTTGTCTTCTATTAAAGACAGTATCTTTTTCTTTTCTTCATTTGTACATTTATTCTCAAATTTGAATCCTTTTAAATTTCTTGCTAATCTAACTCTTGTGCTAACTACAACATCTGATTCTTTTCCATTTTGTAAGTACCAATTTGACATTTTTATACCTTCTTTCAATTTATCATTTTCTTAGTGTTTTATTTTTTTAATTTATTTATTTCATCTCTAATCTTAGCAGCATCTTCATATCTTTCTTCTTTAATAGCAACTTTTAAATCATCTTGTAATTTCTCTAATTTTTCTTCATTACTTACTTCTGATTTTGTTTTATTTGTTTTTATGCTATTCTTATCACCTATTATTTCTTTATTTATTTCATCAACCTTGCTACTATAATTATTTGATTTTCTTCCTACATGTCTATTGTTACCTTGTAATTTTTTTAGTATAGGATCCAATCTGCTCTCAAATATTTCATAATCTTCAGGGCATCCTAACAATCCCGTTTTTATAAAATCATCATATGTTTCTCCACAGTTTTTACACAAACTATTGGTTTCTTTCACAAAACTTGGTAACAAATCTGTATCATAGTCATTAAAGAAATCTCCTAAAAAGTCTGAAAAATGTATTGGCATATTAAAACTTAAAGAACCAATTCCTAACTTTCTTGCACACTTATCACATACATTTATTTGTTTTTTTACACCATTTATAATTTGAGTATATCTTACATTAGCCTCATTTTCTCCACAATTTTGACACATCATAATAATCAACCTCCTTATTATTTTATTATCAAAACTAATTTTTATATAGCTTTGACCTTTATTATATGTGTTAATCTTCAACTAGGTTAAGCAACATATTTTTAAATATATTTGCTCTTAATTTATCTCTGTCTTTTTGGTCCACAGTAAGTACATTGTCACTAGTTGCAACCTTAAGAAGTTTTGCTTCATTTTCTGTAATCATATCATATGATAAAAAATTGCTTATAAAAATGCTAACTTCTTGCGCTGTAATTCCATCTCCCATACTAGATATTATATGCATTAAATAATTGCTTTTGGTAATATTAATTTTTTTAATAGTAATATGACCACCGCCCCCACGCTTACTTTCTACATAATATCCTTGTGCAGGTTTAAACCTCGTTGATATTACATAGTTAATTTGTGAAGGAACACAATTAAACTTTTCTGCTAAATCATTTCTTTGTATTTCAATAGAATTTTCATCATCGAAAAGTTCCTTTATAAATTCTTCTATCATATCTGACATTCTCATCTATTTCACTTCCCCTTTTGCATTTACTTTTACTTCTTAATTTTCATATTTTTTATCTTTTGTTATATTTAATTGTTGCCTTCTTATTTTTTGTATTTTATGTTTATTTTTGACTTTGACTTTCTTTGACCTACAAATATATTATACAACTATTTTTCAATTTGTCAATACTAAAAAGAGCAAATCTAGAATTTTTTTAATTTCTAGACTATTTGCTCTTTTATTTCATTTACCTTTTTCTCACTAATTCCTACTATACTTGCAATATCTTTAATACTCATTT
>OIYO01001052.1_pt1 | contig 17246 bp, 16 predicted proteins | sample 1588191 | NCBI WGS metagenome assembly OIYO01 (sample SAMN03283275) | human gut metagenome | biome: human-associated habitat; material: feces | host: Homo sapiens | place: Peru | collected 2012 | reverse complement strand
GTTTATCTGATAAAATTATAGTAACAATTCTAGTCATTACTTCTTTATCTTGATTTGCTAATTTTGGTATTATTTTTTTCAAATAATTTTCCATTTCTTCACTATTTTTTGCCTTTTCAAGTAACATGACTTTTGATATTAATGTGTCTTCTTTTAAAAGTTCTTCTTCTGTAAAATCGTTAACATCTACAATTTTATAATTTGCTAACTTTATATCTAATCCTTCTATTTTTTCCTGGCTATCTTCTATAAATGTTTTGGCATTCCATTTTCTTTTCCCTGTATACAGTACTATTGGAATTACTTTTGGCATTTTATATGATTTGTTTTTTATTTTCTTTTCATCTATAGCACTTTTCATAATTTCCATTTCATATTCTAAAATTCTATATGACATTGAATAATCTATTTTTGTTTGTTGTTCTATTAAAAAGAATATGTTTTTATTCTTCTCTTTATAAACAATATCTGCTTCTTGATTTTGAAATATCTTACTTACAAAGCTGCTATTATATTTTTCTATTTCTTCTTCTTTTAGTTTTATTTTTAAGGCTTTATTTATAAATTTTACTGCGTCACTTTTGTTGTCTAGCAATGTTCTAAATACTCTATCGTGTTCTTTTCCTAAATGATATTCACATTTTTCTTCTGCTACTCCTTCTTTTTCATTTGTATTTATTTTATATATTTTTTCCCATGCATTGCTTTTTTCGGCTATCTTTTTCCATAATCTTTCAAATGTTTTTTTATATTCTAAATAGTCTTTATATGTAAATGTTTCTATATTACTTCATCTCCTTTATTATAATATTTGTTGTTTGTTTTGTCAATATTTATTTTATAGTTAATCTAAAATTTTATAATTAACTATAAATCTCTTGCATCACCTCATATTCTTGTTTAATTTTAATTTTTGGATTTTTTAAGATTTAATTTTTGAATAAAAATTTTATTGATTATAAGAAGCAACTAATGTGCTAAATAGAATAATCTATTTAAAACACATACAGTTGCTTTTGTAAATACAATTTTCATAATTTGATGTAGATTTCATCGCAAAATTCGACATATTTTAAACGGCAACAAGCACGGCGCGGAACCCATTGTAGTAAATGCTAAGGCCTTCACTACGAGAGAAACAGAACAAACCAGCACCGGCTCTAACCCATAAATAGCCTCCACGATGGAAGAACGGAAAACTGTAACCCGTAAAGTTAGAGTAGTCTGAATACCATGAAGTGCCACCTGTTCCTGATATTGATGTTTCTCTTATTGCGTCTCCATATATTTTTGTATTAGTTTTATAATTGTAGTCAGAAGCAGTACTTGAAACTTTTATTCCTGAATCATTGCTTGGATATACTGTCACATATGGTGTACTTTCATATGTTGTACTTTCTCCGTCGATTTTAGTTACAGCATTTATTAATGAACTACCATATGTTGTTAAATTACCATTACCATTTGCAATAAGTGATGCTGTTCTTTCCCATGTTCCTCCTGACAAATCATATATTCCATATATTGTTCCTGTTGAACTTGCCTTTTGTCCTTCTTTTTGTGTCCATACATATACGTCTGCTGCTCTATCGTTTATTGCTCCTATTGTTGTTTCTATTGGATCTGCATCTTCTGTTTTTCCACAGCATCCTGTTACTGCATATACACTTTGTGTGCTATTATTTAAATTTGCATTATTTATATATATATTTGTTCCATTTAAACCATATTGACTTTGGCTTAAGTATGCTACTGCTCCCCATTCACTATTTTTAATTAAATGGCTATCTGCATTACTTGAACTTAATCCATATATATTATTTTTCCCTGTTAAATTCTTTGAAATATTATACGCATCATTATGGTTTATATAATTCATTGAATATGTTAAACCTTGGAATGTTGGATATTTTATTGCAGTTGATGTTTCATATTCTCCATCTAGCCAGTTTCTTGCCGTTAAAGTTGTATCTCCTTTTCCATCATTTTCTACAGATGAAACATAAGCTGTTGTTTGTGTATAATTTACAGCACTTCCCACTACTTTTGCACTGTTATTTCCACTTGCATATCCTGCTTCAAATTTTGCTACCCATATTCCTGTTAATTCTTTATTCCATCCACCATTTGCATAATTTATACTGCTCTCATTTGTAAATGCTGGATGCACTGTATATCCTGTTGTAGTATCTATAGTTTCGTCTACTGTTTTTTGTCTTTTAGCTGTTTGAATCTCTCCATTTTCATCATAATAATTATCTGTTGTTCCTATTAAAAATTTTACATCTATACTTCCATATTGTGTTTTACTTGTACTTACTGTTTTTTTATTTTCATCTGTATAATATGTTATTTTATATGCATATCTTGGTATCCATACCCACATACTTCCATCTTTTGTTTGTGAATTTGCCCAATTTTTTGCTGTATAATCATACCACTCATCATCTGTATATGTTGTTGTTTCTACTGTTCCTTCAGTAGTATCTGTTGGTTCTGTAAATTTTATTGGTGCCATTCCAGTTAATAATTCTGGACTATTTACTCCATTATTATATTCAAAAGCAAAAACGTCTTTACTACCTAAATCTATTTCCTCACCATGTACAACTTTAATATTATATTTTCCATCTTCTTTTACATAAAAGCTCAAATCATTACTTGTTTCCCAATATGAACTTTCATCTAATTTATATTTAACTTGCCATTTATCTACATATCCATTATATTGTATATTTGATATCTCAATTTTCCACTTATTATCCTCTTTTGTAGTATTTACATCAAAATTACCAAATTTTTCATTTTTATCATTATAACGTACATTATATATTTCATTTTCAATCTGGTCTATCATATAATATGTAGTTCCTTCATATTCAAAGCCTTTTGGATAAATAACATACCTATACTCAACACTTATTAAATAATCTCTTTCTATACTATCTAGTCCTAATTCATTTTGTATACATTCTTTATTGCAATATCTAAAACTACTTTGTATTTTTTCTTTTTCCTCATCTGAAGTATCTTTATAAATTACATTTGATATTATTTCTATATTAAGTATATTTTTTTGTTCTGCGCTTAAATCTAATCCTATATTTTTTTCATTACTTTGATTTAGTTCATTTATTTTATTTTGCATTATTTTTAATTCAGTTTTAAATTGAGTAAATTTTGCTGAATCAATTGTTGAAGTTCCTACTGTAGTTCCTATTGTGACTAAAATAAGTAATAATATTATTGTTGTTACTAATGCTATTAAGGTTACACCATTTTCTTTTGTTTTCATACTCGTCCTCCTAGATATATTTAAATATCTGGCTGGGGTACTGTGATTCGAACACAGGAATGTCGGAGTCAGAGTCCGATGCCTTACCGCTTGGCGATACCCCAATATAAAATTCTAAATAAATACTACCACAATTTTATCTTTTTGTCTATAATTCAAATAATAATTTTAAGGAACAAAAAATATGAGCGTTACAATTTACAGCCTTCTTATCAAAATTTAAAATCCGCGCAAGGTAATAGCTACTAATTAATAGCTGTAAATTGTAACATTAAAATCTTTTATTACTTCAAATTAAAAGTTCCAACATCTTTATTCCAAGTATCTATAACATACTGTTTTTCACTCTTTGGAATTAGAGCAATTCTAAATGCAGACATCGGTTTATCTTTAGCATACATACACTCTTGTCCATCTGCACAAGTTTTAATCCAACCAACATTATCAACCAGAATCTGATAAACAACTGAAAATTGAGAATAATCTTTTAATTTAAAGTTTACTCCAGAGACTCCATATATGTACTGAGGCGCTATCTCTTTTGGAATACAATTATTTCCATTTGCATCTCCATTTCCATATGAATTTATACCACTTCCACCTAGCTGAAAATATTTTTTATTATCTATGGTTACCAAATCTGTTGATTTCATTGATTTATAACTTCTATCTAATGGGTTATATCCATAATTATACAAAATGCCTGAAGTTGTGCATCTTCCATAACTTCCTTTTCCCCAATATGTATAAATATATGCTTTTGCTTGTAAAAAGTCTGCATCTACATTTCCACTAACATTGAATGCTAGTGCTTCTGTTTTATATATTTTATTTGTTTCTATTGCATCTTTTCCAGCAACATCATAATTTCCATATCCAAAAGACCATCCAACTACTGAATTATGAGATGCATAAATAATATTAATATATGTAGCCTGAGTTATATTAACATCTATAATTGTTTTATTTTCGGCATAATCTACTATTGGCAATTCATATGAGATATTATTCGTAAATTCTTTTTCAGCTTTCAATTTATCACTTGAAAAATTCCAGCCATCAAGTTCTTTTATTTTTTCGCTTAAACTTATAGTAGCTTTTACTTTTCCATCAGATATTTTATTTTCCGCGAAACTTCCTTTAGGTGCAATATTATCAATTATGATATTAGTGTTAATCTCTAACAATTCACTTTTTAACTCTCCAGTGTCTATAGCTGTTCCTTCCAAAAAGTCCACTTTTAAGTTTCCGTTTCCATCTAAATTACTTAATTCAATTTGATATATTCCGCCGCCTGTTGTATCCTGTATTTTTTTAGTTTGTATATTTGCATTATCATTATATTTATCATTTATTTTTATTTTTACATGGTCTTTATCTAAAGTTACATTTTTCAAATTTTTGTCAGTAATTTTCACTTTAATTGTTATGGTATGTGTTTTATTGGCATATCCTTTATAACTAGTATTTGTATTGTCTATACTTACCAATTCTATTTTAGGTTTTGTCCTATCTATATTCAAATTAGCTATGTAAAACTCATTTTGAAATATATATTTTGCCTGTATAATTGTAGATATTGAGATTATGAACATACTTATAATTAAAGCAATTGATATTTTTATAGAAACATTATTTTTTATTTTTCTCACCTCCTATAAAACTTCTTCTCCTACTGCATATACATTAAATTGATATTTTTTTATGTTTTCAGAGTCTTTTGTATCTTGGATATCCGTATTTTCTAAATCTTGTTCATTTTCAAAGTTCCAATACCAACTTATTGTAATGTCTATTTTTTCATTTTGATTTATATATCCTGTTAATTTTTCTGATAATTCTTCTAATGTATTTGATTCTCCTAGTACTTTTCCACTTTTTGAAGCTTTAAAATTTAGATTATGTGGTTTTTCATTTACACTATTGAATTCAATTTTATACTTTAAGTTTTGGTTAGAATCTAGCAAAATGTTAAAACTTCCACTTGTTCCAGGTGCAATTTTTTCGTATACAAGTGTATCTTTATCTATTGTTTCTGCTAAATCAATTGATGTAAAATTCAAATTTTTATAATTTATTTTAAAATTATATATTTTTTGATTTTGGTCATTTTTTATTAAAAAATCATCATTATTTTGTATTCCGTTTGAAAATAATTTTATGAATAAGAAATCATCAATTTTTTGTACATTTGATAATCCTTTTAGAAAAAATATTTTTACGAATAAAATTATTAGAATTAAAATAAGCATTAATTTAAAAATCCTTTTTTTCCTATTTTTCATGATATCACCTTATGCCTTTACTTGTTCAGTGTGAACTTTTACTTGAATTTTTTCCATAATATCATTAATTGAATTTGATTTATTTTTATCATATGTTATTTTTATTTTATATTCTCTCTCCTCTTTTTTGTCCTTTGAAATTTGAATATATTCAGTTCTATTATTATTCAAATTTATTTTATTTTCATTTTGATAAAGTTCTATATTTATTGAATCATCTGTATTAGATAAAATTTCTATATAGTATTTTAAATCTGCTTGTGTCACCTTATTTTGCTCATTGTAGTTTTTTATTTTGAAAGTATATGTTCCTGTGTTGTTTAAAGCTGTTATATCTATACTTGGATTATTTTCAACTACTAAAATTGGCTCTGCAATTTCTGCTTTACCTTTTATAATAAATTCTTCTATTGATTTTGCCATACTATACCCACAAAACAACAATAGAATTATTATAAAAATTACTAAAACGCCTGTTAAGAGTTTTGAATTTTTTGAATTTTCATCATCTTCTTTATGTATTTTTCCTTTATTTATTATAGGTAAATTTATATATTTTATATTTTCTTTTTTATTCATGTACCCTCCTTTTTTTATATAGAAGTCAGATGTCAGAGTTCAGACCTTAAAAATTAAATATTATATTTATAAGTTCTAACCTCTAACTTCTAACTTCTAAATATATATACTTATTTTCATATTTTTCATATTTTTATATTATAAAATTAGCTTTGTGGTGCAACTTGTGTTCCTGTTACAATTATATCAAAAGTATAGTTGGTCATTTGTTTAGCATCTTGTGTATCAATTAAATCATTTGATGCTATCTCCTGTGCTGTATTACCTGTTTCATACTTCCAATTCCAGCCGACCGTTATAGCTTTTACTTTGTTTTCATCATTTGCATTTATTGTTCCTGTTAAATCTTGTTGTAAATTTTTTAAAGAATTATATGTCTTTCCGTCATATGTAAATTTTAAATTTGTAGGTTTTTGAGATTCGTTTTCAAATTTTATAACATAATTGATTCCAACCTCTGAACCTGTTGCATCTAGTTTTATTTGAAATTCTCCTTCTGTACCTGGTGCAATTTTGTTATTTACTAAGCTTGAATTATTTATTGTAGATTTTAATGAAATTGTTTGTAATTTTTCTTCATTTTCATTTACTTTAAAGCTCCAAGCTGCAATATCTGCTGTTCCTTGTCCTGTGACTCTAGCCATATATTTTGCATATGCTCGTCCTCCTACAAATAATAATGTTATTGCAACAATTGCAATTACTAATAATACTATTTTTTTACTTTTTTTCAATAGCATTCCTCCTTTTTATTTAATTTTCTTTTTTTGGATTTTTAATTTGAATTTTGATTTAAGCAAAGTTCTTTTGAACTGCTTTTTGAATTAATTTTATAAAAAATATGAAAATATGATTAGATTATACTTCCAAAAATGCCATTTGTCAACAAAAACATTTCGACAAAAAACGACATCTATGGCTAAAAATAAGACAATTTAAGGACTGTCCCAATTGTCTCATTTTCTATTAACACCTATTATTCCGCCTAAAATTCCAAATATTATAGCTACTGCTATCATTATTAAAGACTGCACGTTTAAGGAAAATCTCCAGTTTAAAATGCTAGATATTAAATAAATTATTATAATATAAATGCCGCCTATTATTCCTCCATTTATTAGTCCATTTTTTCTTATTTTTATATTTCCTAAAGAACTTCCTATTAATATGCTTATTGCTGTTATTATCATTATTACCGGATTAATTGCACTTTCTTGTATATTTGTGTATGTTAACAGTATTGAAAATATTATTAGCATTATTACTGTTGCAATTAGTGAAATTCCTACTCCTTTTAATATGTTTATTAATGTTTTGTTGTCATTTGCTTGCATATTCTCCATAATATTTCCTCCAAAATTTTATTTACTAAATTATATTAGAATATTTTTTTAAATATGAATATTTTTAAATTGTTACAATTCACAACTTTAAAAAAGTCCGTTAAAAGTGGCTGATAAATACTTTTAAATATATTCAAATGCGACTGAACTAGTTTTTTCTTTAGATTTTGAATGGACATCTTTAGATTTTGTTTAAAAAATGTAAAAATAGGCTTGACAAATATAGTTCAAATGAGTTACAATATAAAAGTGCCAAGAAAAACAAGCACGGAAGCCATGGTGGATGTAGCGTAGTTGGTTAACGCGCCAGTTTGTGGCACTGGAGACCGTGGGTTCGAGTCCCATCTTCCACCCCAGTTTTTTTAATTTAATATTGGGCTGTAGCCAAGCGGTAAGGCACCAGACTTTGACTCTGGCATGCGCTAGTTCGAATCTAGCCAGCCCAGCCAAAAAAAAAGATACATTTTGCTTTAAATATAAGCATTTGATGTATCTTTTTTTTATAAATTAATGCAGTAGTAATGCAATAGAATTTTTTAAGATATTTTACTCAATGATTTTTATTAAAATTTAGCCAAGGCATAATCCATTTTTCAATTTTTATTGACAATTCCCTTAATCCATGTATAATTAAATGTAACAAATCAAAATAAAAGGACTGATTACATGAACAATTATTTAGGAAAATTAGAATATAACAAAATTTTAGAAAAATTATCAACATATGCAATAACATATTTAGGAAAAAACTTAAGCTTAAATTTGTCACCTTCTAACAATAAAGAAAAAGTACAAAATATGTTAAAAGAAACTGAGGAAGCTGTAAATCTTTTATACAGATGCAACACTCCCCCAATTTCTGAAATAGCAGATAACACAATTAATATAAAAACAATTGAATCATATGGTACACTTTCAATAAAATCAATTTTGGAATTAGCTAACATACTAAGCATATCAGAAAGTTTAAAAAAATATTTTTATGCAGATTATATTGATACTAACGAATTTTTGTGTTTAGAAAATACTTTTTCTAAATTGTATTCAAACACATCAATTACTGAAAAAATTTCAAATTGTATAATAGATGAAAATACTATTGATGATAGAGCTTCAAAGGAATTAGCAAGCATAAGAAAAAAGCAAAGAAATATCGAACAAGATATAAAATCTAAATTAAATACATTTCTCCATTCTTCAACATATTCAAAATATATTCAAGAAAATGTTGTTACAATTAGAAATGATAGATATGTAATTCCAGTTAAAGAAGAATATAGAAGCCAAATTAAAGGATTTGTACATGATATTTCAAGTTCAGGTTCTACTGTATTTATTGAGCCAATTTCTGTTTTTGAATTAAACAATGAAATTGCTAATTTAAAAATTGAAGAAAATTTAGAAATTGAAAAAATATTACAAAATTTAAGTAAATTATTCTATCCTTATGTAGAAGAAATTAAAAAAGATATTGAATGTATTGGAACACTTGATTTTATATTTGCAAAGGCTAAATATTCTAGAGATATTAAAGGTATAACTCCTTTAATAAATGATAGTAAAGAAATTAAATTAATAAATGCAAAACATCCTTTGCTTAATCAAAATACTGCTGTGCCTATATCACTTGAATTGGGAACAAGTTTTAATACTTTAGTAATTACTGGGCCAAATACTGGTGGAAAGACCGTAACTTTAAAAACTATTGGACTTTTAACTGCAATGGCTTGTAGTGGTCTTAATATTCCTGCATCAGAAAAAACTTCTATTTATGTTTTTGACAAAATATTTGCTGATATTGGCGATGACCAAAGCATTTCTGATTCACTTAGTACTTTTTCATCACATATGAAAAATATTGTTGATATTGTAAATAATTCAACATCAAATTCTTTAATTTTAGTAGATGAATTGGGCTCTGGAACTGACCCAATTGAAGGGGCTTCACTTGCAATTAGCATTTTAGATTATTTTAAAAATAATTGTAGCCTTACAGTTGCAACTACTCACTATCAAGAATTAAAAAAATATGCTTTAGTAACTGATGGTTTTGAAAATGCATCTGTTGAGTTTGATATAAATACCCTTTCTCCTACTTATCACCTTTTAATTGGTGTACCGGGAAAAAGTAATGCATTTGAGATTAGTAAAAAACTTGGCCTTTCAGAAAAAATTATTGATAAAGCAAAATCAAATTTAAATAAAAATGATGTTGATTTTGAAGAATTGCTAAAAAATATTTATGATAATAAATCTGCAATAGAAAATGAAAAAATTGAAATTTCAAAAGAGTTAGAAAATGTTTCTAATTTAAGAAAATCTTTGGAAAGAGATAATTCAAAATTATTAGAGCAAGAACAAGATATTATTAATAATGCAAAAATTAAAGCTAGAAATATTTTGTTGGATGCCAAAGAAGAAGCTTCTTCAATTATTTCAAAAATGAATCAAATTGAAGTTTCTAATAATTCTAATAGTGAGCTAAATAATTTAAGAAATAAATTAAATAAAGACATTAAAAATATATCTATTTCATCTATTGTTGATGAAAATAACCATCCTTCAAAGAATTTGTTAGATGCAAAAGATATTAAGCCAAATACAGAAGTTTTTGTTTCTTCTTTAGGACAAAATGGAATTATAGTTTCAAATATTTCAAAATCAAATGAAGTACAAGTTCAAATTGGTAGCATGAAAATGAGTATAAATATAAAATATTTGGAAAAAGTTAAAAATTCTAATAAAAAAGCTAGTTCTACTGTATCTTATAATTCTGTTTCTAAAACTAGAACTGCAAAATCTGAAATAAATGTTATTGGTTTAAATGTAGATGAAGCTGTTTTGATTATAGATAAATTTTTAGATGATTGCTATCTTGCAAAATTACAAACTGTAAGAATTGTTCATGGTAAAGGAACTGGGAAATTACGCGAAGGAATTCATAAATTTTTGAAAACCAATTCTCATGTTAAATCTTTTAGAGTTGGTACTTTTGGTGAAGGCGAAATGGGAGTAACTGTTGTAGAATTAAAATAAATGTCAGAAGGGGCGTCCCTTCTGACCTATTTTAATTCTATCTCTATTTTTTTATCTTCTTTTAAATCTATTTTTCTATATTTAACTCCACAACTATCAAGCAATTTTCTTGAAGCAATATTATTTTCTGAGGTTGCATATTTATCAGACAAATAAACAACTTCTTTAATTCCAGACTGGATAATAATTTTAGCACACTCATTACAAGGAAATAAGTCTACATATATTTTTGCATTTTCTAAATCTTTTTTACTTCCTCTATAATTTAGAATTGCATTCATTTCTGCATGACATACATATGGATATTTTGTATCTAAATTATCTCCTTCTCTTGCCCATGGAAACTCATCATCGCTAAACCCATTTGGTGCTCCATTATATCCTATTGATAAAATTCTATTATCATTACTTACTATGCATGCTCCTACTTGTGTTGATGGGTCTTTGCTTCTCATTGCTGATAATTTGGCTATTGCCATAAAGTATTCTTCCCAGCTTATATAATTTTCTCTTTTTTTGTTTAAATTATTATCCATATAATCTCCTCCTTGTGTCAAAAAAGACCGTCCCTTCTGGCACAATTTATTTTCTAACATAAGTTATATATTCATAATCAAAATTATTGATTCCATCATCTGGGCCTTTTTCTCTAGAAACTTCTTTCCATTCTTCCTCATTTATTTTTGGAAATACTGTATCACCTTCAAAGTCTTTATCTAATTGTGTTACATACATTTTTTTGCAATATGGCATCAACAAATTATATATAATTGCTCCACCTATTACAAAATTTTCTTCTTCATCATCCATGTATTCTTGTAATTCTAAAAGAGAGTGTACAACTTTTACACAGTCTGAATCTATATTAAAATCAGGATTTCTACTTAATATTATGTGTTTTCTATCTGGAAGAATTCCACCTAAAGATTCAAATGTTTTTCTTCCCATTATTATTGTATGTCCTGTTGTTTTTTCTTTAAATCTTTTTAAATCATCTGGCAATTTCCAAAGCATGCCGTTGTCTTTTCCTATTACATTGTTTTTTGCTTTTGCTACTATTATACTTAACATTTCTTTTGCTCCTTATTTATTATAATACTGTGGTTTAGGAATTTTCTAAACCTCATAAACCCAAAATTAATTACTTAAATTGCAACTGGAATTTTTCCTAGTTTTATCTCTTTATTGTAATCATAATCTTGAATTTCAAAGTCTTCTACTTTAAACTCGTAGAAATCTTTTGTTGGATTATTAATGACTAACTTTGGACTACATTCAACTGGCTCTGCTTCAATCAACTTTTGGATTAGTGGCACATGCCTGTCATATATATGGCAATCGCCAATATTGTGTGTTAATGTTCCTACTTCTAATCCTGCAACCTGTGCAAACATACATAATAATGCTGCATATTGCATTGTATTCCATCCATTTGCAGCAAGCATGTCTTGTGAACGCTGATTCAAAATAAGATGTAACTTTCCACCTTTTACTAACCATTGTGTAGAATATGCACATGGCTCCAAATTCATATCTTTTAATTCTGCATGGTTAAAAAGGTTTGTCATAATTCTACGGCTAGCTGGATCATTTTTTAATAAATATAAAGCATAATCAACTTGGTCCATTAATTGAATTCCTTCTTTTGTTTTGAATTCATATTTTTGTGCAAATTGATATCCATATGCTTTACCAATTGTACCATCTTCTCCTGCCCATTGGTCCCAAATATGTGAGTTTAATTCACTTACCTTATTGGATTTTTTTTGCCAAATCCATAAAATCTCATCAATTGCTCTTTTTACAGTTTGGCTGTTGTTTCTTAATGTTATCATTGGAAATTCTTTTCCTACATCATATACATTTTGAACTCCAACAATAGAAAAGTAATTTGCTTCGGCTCCATCCTCCCATCTTGTGCGTACGCCTGTGCCTTCTGAAGAATATCCTTCTTCAAGAATTTTCTTGCAGGTTTCAATAAAATGTTTGTCAGCTTGTGTCATAAAAAAATCCTCCTTTTTATACTTGCTTTCTTTTGTTTCATCCGAATTATATCACATAACTTTACAATTTTCTACATTTTTATATAAAACTTTCATTTCCTTTTACACTTCCCACTTTGGCACATATTCTTCTTCATGCTCACCAAGTTCCTGAATATAACCATTTTCTAAACTTAATCTATACAAATAATTTTCTATTTCTTCATATTCTTCTTTAGTTAATTTTCTATTAATATCTTCAATCTCTTTTGCCTTATAAGTAGGAAAATATTGAGCCATAACACTTACATAAACATCATTCATATTATCATTAATCCATTTCAAAACTCTTCTAGAATTTAAAATATGATTTGGTAAAACTAAATGACGAATAATCATACCTTTTTGCATAATTCCATTTTCATTAAATTGTGCATTGCCAACTTGTCTATGCATTTCTTTTATGGCATTTGTTGCAATTTCAAAATAGTTATCAACCTTTGATAAACGTTTTGCTAATAAATCATCTGAATATTTTAAGTCAGGCAAATATATGTCTATGTAGCCATCTAACATCTTTAAAGTTTCCACTTTCTCATATCCATTAGTATTATAAACTATTGGTAATGTTAGTCCATTTTTTCTTGCGATTTTTATTGCTTCTATTATTTGTGGCACATAGCTTGTTGGCGTTACCAAATTAATATTTTCAACGTTTTTTGCTTGTTGTTCTAAAAATATTTCAGCAAGTCTTTCTATTGATATTTCTTTACCTTTTCCTTGCTGGCTGATTTCATAATTCTGACAGAATACACAATTCATATTACAATTCGAAAAAAAGACTGTCCCAGAGCCTTTTTTTCCACTTATACATGGTTCTTCAAAATTATGTATCGAATATAAAGCTATTTTTACGGTATCTTTTGATTTACATCTTCCAACTTGTCCATCTAATCTATTTATTCCACAATTATGCGGGCAAATTGCGCATTTTTCCAAGTTACATAGTATTTTATTTTGCGATTCCATTCTATTTTTCTTCTTCCTATTTGAATTTTATTTATATATTATCAAATTTTAACGTCTTATTTTAAAACTGTAAATTGTAACTATTTCACACTCTCTACAAAAATATTTTCTTCTGAATCTTTAACTAAATTTATCGTTTTTGTAGTAAATTTATCTATATTTTCTTTCACAACTTCAATTGCTCTTGTTTCACTTTCATTACTTTTAATTGTTGCAACTGTTTCTTGATCTATGTTTTTTATATAAATATCATAAACTTCATTTTCATCTTCTAGTCCCATTGAATTTTCATAATCTTCTAAATATTCAACAATTTCTACTTCATATCCAACTTTAGTTTTATTTATTTTCTTTATATAGAACATATCATCTTGTGTATCTAAACCGATTCCTGTTGTTATATATTTTCCATAATTTTTATCATAATATATATATTCAGAACCTTCTTTTGGAAATTGTTTTGTAAAATTATCTCCAAATATTTCTATTGCTTTTTCCTGAATTTGATTATAATCCAATTCAAATTCTTCTAAATTTTTCTTTACAACTTCCCATACCCACAAATCTGGTGCATTATTAATATTATCAAATTTTGGTAATGCTTCTTCTGTTACTTCTTGCCACATATATATTTTAGATATATATTCTTCTATTTTTTCAACTTCTGAAACATTTACTGTATTTTGATTTATATTATTTTTGTATACATACATTCCAACAAAAATTACTAATAATACACATATTATTGCTAGTAGTTTTTTCACCGGCTCCATCTCCTGAATTATTTTTTGTCATCAAATTTTCTTTTAGCTATATTACTCAAATCTTCTTATATTATTTTATTTGTTAATTATTGCTTAATTTCAGCTTTTTCCTCAACACCTGTTGCAATTACAGTTACTTGAACTTCATCTCCCATATTTTCATCAATTACAGTTCCAAATATGATATTTGCATCTTCACTTACTTTTTCATTAATAATTGCAACTGCACTGTTTATTTCCATAAGACTTAATTCATTGTTGCCTTTTACATTAAATATTACACCTTTTGCTTCATCTATTTTATTTTCTGTTAATGGATTTTCTATTGCTTGTCTTACTGCCTCTTCTACTTTTTTCTCTCCTGATGCTCTGCCTATTCCCATATATGCTTTTCCACGATAGCTCATCGTTGTTTTAATATCAGCAAAATCTATATTAACTTCACCTACTGATGTTAATAAATCTGTTATACTTGTAATTCCTTGTTCTAAAATATCATCTGCTAAAGAAAATGCATTATTTAATGAAATTTTTGAATCTGTTACTTTTAATAAATTGTCATTTAAAACAACAATTAAATCATCAACATTATTTTTTAATCTCTCTGTTCCTTTTTCAGCTCTTAATTTTCTTGCTTTCCCTTCAAATGCAAATGGTTTTGTTACTATTCCTATTGTTAATATTCCAATTTCTTTTGCAATTTCTGCTACAATTGGTGCAGCACCTGTTCCAGTTCCTCCACCCATTCCAGCTGTTATAAATACTAAGTCTGCTCCAGCTAACATTTGCTTTATATCTTCTTTGTTTTCTATTGCTGCTCTTTCTCCTACAATTTCATTAGCTCCTGCTCCTAGTCCTCTTGTTGTTTGTACTCCTATTTGTAGTACATTACTTGTTCTTGATCTTTTTAATGTCCCTGTTTCTGTATTTATCATATAGAATGATACTCCTCTGACATTGTCTTCTATCATTCTTGTTATTGCATTGTTTCCTGCTCCACCTACTCCTATTACTTTTATTTTTAATATTTTGTCTAAGTCCCTTATATCGTTCATTGTTCAACTTCCTCCTTGATATACTTTTTGTTTGTTTCTTATTATATATAAAAAAAGTCAAAAAAACAACTATTTTTGACTTTTTTTAATTATTTATTTTTTCCATTTTTCTTTATTTGTATTAAAATTGATATATTACTCCTTTTGTGCAAATTTTTGTTTGCTAATGTTTTAAAAATAAAATACAAGTTGCCTTGTACTTTATGGTGGGCAGGGATGGATTCGAACCATCGTACTCAAATGAGAACAGATTTCTTACTACTATAGTTTTCACTACCAAATTACTTTGTTTGTAGTCTGGACTTTCTCTTTATCTTTATCTTTTATAAGATACCAGGTATAAAGTCTCTACACTTGGAATTTCTTCCTAGCTCGGGATTGCCATCAGCCTTTCCTGTTAAGGTTTCCCCGAATTAGCCTAGTTTTCATCTTATCATCACTGATAAGAGCTGCAAGTTTAGGTTTTTGTTTTAACCAAAGACCACAGTCTGCCGCCTTTAGCCACTCGGCCACCTACCCATATATTCAATTTTTTAATGTCGTACTACCGACAATAGCTATTATAAGCTTTTTATGAACTTTTGTCAATACATTTTTAAAATTTTTTTATATTTCTACAAGTATCAAATCATCCCCTATACACTTAACATTCTGCCAAGGAATTACAATATCATTATTAGAAGAAAAAAAACTCATAAACTTATTACTACCAGGCACAATAATAGAAGTTATAACACCAGTTTCCAAATCAGCACAAACATCTTGCACATAACCCAAACGTTTTCCATCTTTAATATTTATAACTTCTTTATGTTTAAAATCTAATCCTTTATCTTGCATATGTAATCCCCCTATTCTTTATTAGCCATAAAAAAATTTTATAATAATACCTTTATAAGATGTATCTATATTTTAAAAATGTCAGAAAGCTTTTATATAATAGAAAAAGACGACTTTTAATCGTCTAATAATATTATATTCATATTAAATTAAAAATTCACTATTTATATAATCTTTTTATATGCTCAATAGCATTTTTCTCTAATCTAGAAACTTGAGCTTGAGATATTCCAATTTCTTCTGCTACTTCCATTTGAGTTCTTCCATCAAAAAATCTTTTTGTAATAATCATTTTTTCTTTATCATTTAACTTTTTCATTATTTGATTTATTGTCATGCTTTCTGTCCAAGCTTCATCTGTATTTTTACTATCTTTTACTTGGTCCATTATATAAATACTTTCTGCTCCATCATTATAAACTGGCTCTTGTAGGGAAATTGGGTCTTGAATAGCATCAAAACTAAATGCTATTTCTTCCCTTTCTACTCCTAATTCTTTTGCTATTATATCTATTGTAGGTTCTTTTCCATTTTCTCTTGTATATTTTTCTTTAAATTGCATAGCTTTATATGCTAAATCTCTTACTGACCTGCTAACTCTTATACTATTATTATCTCTTAAGTATCTTTTTACTTCGCCGATTATCATCGGTACTCCGATATGTGCTAAATTGAACATCTTGATTTATATCAAAGTTATCTATTGCTTTTATTAATCCAACACATCCTACTTGAAATAAGTCATCAGCATTTTCTCCTCGCCCATAAAATCTTTGTATTACGCTTAATACTAATCTTAAGTTTCCTTGTATAAATTTATTTCTCGCTTCTTCATCTCCATTTTTTATTTTTATTAATAGTTCTTTTTTTTCTTCATTTGATAATAGCGGTAATTTACTTGTGTTTACTCCACATATTTCTACCTTATTAAACAAATAAAAAACCTCCTTTAGAAATTCTTTTTTGTAGTATTTCCAAAAAAGGCTTAAAGTATACTTTTCTATCCAGTCTTACTCATTATTTCTTTTTTCATTTTAC
>OIYO01001049.1_pt1 | contig 17319 bp, 10 predicted proteins | sample 1588191 | NCBI WGS metagenome assembly OIYO01 (sample SAMN03283275) | human gut metagenome | biome: human-associated habitat; material: feces | host: Homo sapiens | place: Peru | collected 2012 | reverse complement strand
GCAAGAATATGGATGCAAACAAAATGATGATTGGGGAAAAATTATATCTCTTTACTGTGAAAAACGGGATTGATTATCTGGGATATAATGTAAACTTTATTTTTCAAGACAAAACCGGAGATTTGAACGATACCATCATCTGGATGGAGAAGAATACGGCTACTACCAAGGCATTGGAGATTAATGTGGATGAATATGCAAATTATAACAAGTCAAACTCTGTGTTGACCTATTACGGAGACGGAGATTCCAGCCGCAGCGTAACCATCTCCCAAAGCATTTCCTTGGTCTATAATGGTGCTTTTGTAGCCCGGGATATTTCCGAAATCTTTTCCAAACCCAGATATACCTTGACCTTGTTTGATTTAAGCGGGGACAGCGGCTATGAGCTTGCCGTTGTTTGGGCGTACGAAAATCGTTTGGTAACCAGTGTGGATAAGGAAAATCTGATGCTTTATGACAAGCTCACCCAAACACCGCTTTCGCTTAATAGTAACGATTATCAGCATATGGAGATTGTCAATGCGGCAAGGGAAGCTGTGAAGCCGGAGTCGATTCCGCTCAAGAGTGTTGCTAGCACTTATCTTTCCAAGGACAAACAATATCTAAAGATTGTGATTTCCACCGAGACCGTTTCCGGTGCTTACAACGGAAGTGACGGGAAGTCGAAGATCAAGGTAAACAACAAGCCTTATTTCTTCTATGATGCAAGCTTTGTCTATGATTACAAGGGCGTGAAAAAGCTGACCTTGTACCTGGATTGTAAAGGGTATATTGCTCATGCAGAAACCAGCTTTGCCAACGATAATATGTTTGTGGGCTACGCCTACAAAGGTAGAATCGACAAAGGCGCATTTGACGGCGATCTGCATTTTATGGTATTGAACGAAAACGGTGAGATTCAGGAGATTGTGATTCAGGATCAGGTGGTTGTTGACGGAAAACGATATAAGAATATGCAGGAAGCCTATGACAAGATTGCCAAGGATGGAGCCGGCAATATGAAGCCACAAATTATGTGCTTTACCAAGAATGCAGAGGGAAAGGTTACTGCTATTGATATTGCAGATGATAACGGCGGGTCCGGGAAGGTGATTATGAAAAATCAGGAAATCCCAAGCGGTGGCTCCTATCTGATGCACTTTAAGGATACCATGAATATTATTGGTATGCAGATGCTGATTAACGGCGATACCAAAGTGTTCTATGTGCCCACCGATGCAGAGGTGGCGACTGCAAGGGAGAATGATTTCCAAATTAAGGTGCCTAAGGATGCCGAGGATTTTGCCGGTGCAGTCAGTTATAAGATTACCGCAGATGAAGTGTTTTATGAACAGTATATTATCAGAAAGGGTGCAATGACTGCCACCGCCTTTGTGGACAAAGAGGGTATCTTTCTGGTGGAGGATGTGATTGAAACCATGGACGAAGACGGATTTCCTATTCAGGCTTTGGTGGGAATGCAGCAAGGGAAACGGTTAACCTTGAAAATCGACCCGGATTTGTTTGATCCCAATAAGGATCCCAAGCTCCAGAATATTAAGAGCGGAGATGTTTTGCGGGTTGCTCATAAGAATAATGTATTAGGTAGAGCAGAGATGAAGTATAGCTATGGGTCAAGTACAAGCCTTGCAGAAAATCGTGATGATCCGGTTCATAATGCAAGATTTGTCTCCGGTCATGTGTATTCCAAAAACGGCAATGTGTTTAAGTTGGATTTTGACAATGATGGGAAATGGGATCAGATTGCAGATATGACAGATTATGCAGCCAATATTATGGTATATGACAGCCAGGCGCGGGGAGAAAAAGTGCGCAAGGGTACGGTAGACGATATGAAGACCATCGTAGATGCAGGAACCGGTTCCTTTGTGGTAATGCATACCTATTACATGAGATGTTGGGGCTTGGTCATCTATAAATAACAATACAATAGAATCAGAACTCAGCATTTGCGGCGTTCTGATATCTGTGGCTCAGGAGCGAAAAGATGAAACTGAATGAAATTAACATCCGCGACCCTTTCATTCTGCCCTATGGCGGAAAATATTACATGTATGGAAGTCGAGGCTTTGAGGCAATCGGATTTGATGTTTACATAAGCGAAGATTTAGAGCATTGGAGCAGTCCGGAGCCTGTGTTTGAGTATTTTGATGGGTTTTGGGGAACCAAGGAGTTCTGGGCACCGGAGGTTCATGTTTATAACGGAAAATTTTATATGTTTGCGTCATTTAACAGCGAAACCACCACCAGAGGAACACAGGTTTTGGTTGCAGATTCTCCCACAGGACCCTTCCTTGAGCACAGCCGGGAGGCAATTACCCCCAAGGAGGATGAATGTCTGGACGGCACTTTGTATATTGATGAAAAAGGGACGCCTTATATTATTTATTGCCAGGAGTGGATTCAGATTGATGACGGGGCGGTATGTGTTGCAGAGCTTTCCAAGGATTTAAAAACCAGGGTTTCAGAGCCCAGGGTTTTGTGGAAAGGAAGTGCGTCCTGCAAGGAGGGGGAATATTTTCAACCGGGAAAATATATTACCGACGGCCCTTTCATGATTAAGGCGGAAAACGAACTGCTTTGTCTTTGGTCAACCATGATTCATGATACCTATAAAGAAGTTATTTCCCGTTCCGATAATGGCGAAATAGACGGAAATTGGAGAGTGGACGAAAATTTCCTCTATGCAAATGACGGCGGACATGGTATGATATTTAAGACTTTCAACGGCGATTATAAATTTACCTATCATTGTCCCAATATACAAGGGGAAGAACACCCCTGTATCAAAGATATCCGGATGGAGGAGCTTGTGAATAATCATAGGTATCAAAAGGAGAGATTGTTATGAAACCGGGAATTTCTTCCTGTTATTTTGATATGTTGGATGCATACGAAATGGCAAAAACTTTTGTAGAATGTGGGTATGACCAAACCGAAATTAATGAAGAACATTATAAATGCTTTTATCGGGAAAAGGATGTCCGTGCTTATCGTCGCTATATTGATGAACTGGGATTCTTCATTCCCCAGGGACATCTGGTCTATATGAACGAGGGCAACATCACTTCCTATGACAATACCTATGCCGTTGACCGATTGAAGAAAAATCTTGAGGTTTTTTATGAACTGGGGGTCAAAGCTGCGGTCATTCATTATTCCAATTTCGGCACAGATGTGGTTCCGGTGGCAGAATGGTTTGATGTGCGGATCGATGCCCTCAATCAACTGATTGCGTTTATCAAGGATACCGATATGGTAATCTGTCTGGAAAATCTGAGCCGGATTCATGATCTGGATGCGGGACATCTGCTGAAGATGTGTAAAGCGGTGGACGACCCCTCTCATATCGGCATCTGTTTGGACACCGGGCATTTGAATATTTCCCAACGCGGGGACCAATACGATTTTATAATACAGGCAGGCGATCGGCTCAAAGCCATGCATGTCCATGATAATCGGGGGGAGTTCGGCGGAATGATTGGACTTCCCTGTGACCTTCACAGTATGCCATTTGACGGCGGAAATGTGGATTTTGACGCGGTGCGCCGCGGCGTGAAGGAAATTAACTACCAAGGCTTATTCAGCTATGAACTGGGCAATGCCGAAGTTCCTCTGGAAATCAAAAAAATTCAAGCAAAGTATCTTCTTGAGGTTTATAATACTTACTTTGCATTTTAAAAAAATCCCCGAAACGAAAGTTTCTGGGATTTTTCATTTTTTAAAAGAACAATCTGCTAAAGCACAAAACTTCCTCCTCAGGATGCATCAGCCATGCACCTGCTGTCAACGGTTGTGAGGGATTGATTTCCCGGATAATCTCAAAAATATGCTTTAATTTGGGAAGGGTAACCGCACCCAGTTTGGAGTTTCCCGGCTCATTATACACATCCCAGATGAGAATTCTCTCATCGTCCCGATGGCGGGTTACCAATTCCTTTATCATAGTATAATAGCATTCCTCATGCATGGGGTCATCCAACCAGAAATGAGGGCCCATACCGGGGAAAATACCGTGCTGGGATTCCTTTAGACCGCCATGATACCCCACATCGTAGGATTGCTCCCCGGTTGCCGGACGCTTCCAGACAGGGGATTTGGGAGGCATACAGTCATCGGCAAGAACCACCATGCAGGAAATGCCATGTTTTTTGCAGATATCAAGATAGCGGTCAAACCTTTGATAAAAGGTATCATGTTCCTCCCGCCATACTGCATATTCCAAAATAATCCGAATCGAGTTGTAGCCGATTTCTGCTGCCAGACTTAGCTCCTTGTCGGTGGTCTTGAGCCTTTCCTCAAATCCCAGAGATTGCCACTGGTCCACATGGTTGACACAGTCAGCGCTCATATAATTGCAACCTCTTATCCGGGACCGTTGGGAATACCATTTCCATGCTTTTTCTTTGCTCCATTGGTTTTTCATGCTTGTTCTCTCCGTTAGTCCTCGGCTGCCCCGTTGATGGCAGCAAGCCGATAGCTTTTCAGGATAGCAACCGCATCCTCCATATCCTGATGGGTAGTGGTAGTATTGGGAAGGGTGTTTTTCATCCCCAAAGCGGCATAGCGGGAACCGGCAAAGGCGTGATACTTTAGCACCTTTATTTTTTCAATGCCTTTGATGCCTGCCAAGAATCTGCCAATGGCATCACATTCCCCGTCGTTATAGCCCTTTACCAAGGGATAGCGAATTTCAATGCGGCTATTTTGCTCGGACAAAAACCGAAGGTTTTCTAAAATGATTTGATTGCTCTGCCCGGTCAATGTTTGGTGCAGGACAGGGTCTATGGCCTTAATATCATATAAAAATTTATCCGTATAGGGAAGGATGGAAACCAGAACCTCCCGGCGCACAAAGCCACAGGTATCAACATAAACAGAAATACCCCGTTCCTTGAGCACTTTTGCAACTGCCAACACAAACTCCGGTTGTGCCAGACATTCTCCACCGGAAAGAGTCACCCCGCCACCGCTGTTTGTAAAGAATAAACGGTCTTGGGCAAGGATATCTGCCAGAGCCTCTGCTTCATACTCTTTGCCATAGGCAACCATTGCACCCACAGGACAGGCTTCGGCGTGCTCTGCCGACAGGATACCTCGGCAGAGGTTACAATGGACACATTTTTCCTGAAATAATGCCACCTGCGGGGCGAAAGAGATGCTTTCCGGATTGTGACACCAGATGCATTTTAAGGGGCATCCCTTGAAAAAGACGGTGGTTCGGATTCCGTCTCCGTCATGAATTTCCATGCGTTTGATTCCTGTAATGATACCTGTCATTTTGCTGACCTCGCAATAAACTCGTCTTGCTCCTGTTCACTCAGGCTGGAAAAAAGGACATTCCAACCGCATAAGCGTACCTGGAGATTGGGATATTTTTCGGGATGCAGTTTTGCATCTTGTAATACTGTGCTGTCCAGCACATTATAGTGGACTGCCATGCCGCCCAACTGGAAAAAGGATTTCAGGGAATAAAACAAGGCGTTCAATCCGTTATTGCCGTTGACCGCAGAGGTATGCAGATCAATATCCACAATGGTACAGTTGGGGGTGGTGGACGCATCGATTACGGCCACCGAGAGTAGGTGGGCCGTTGCGCCCTCCTTGTCAGCACCAAAGGTGGCGGTTGCATTCTGTGAAAGAGTTTCCTTGGCGTGCCGACCATCTGCGCTGGCAGCAGTATGCTCGCCAAACTCCCATCTCCAGTTGATGGAAAACAATCCAAGCCGGTACAAACCGCCTTTGACATTGGGTTTCCCGTTGATATACTCTGACAGGGCATCTGTGGCGCGTTTGGCAAGGGCATCGGTATCTGCGTTTCCGGTGCCGAATTTAGGGAATTTATTCCGAATCAAAAGGCGCAACGATTCGTTGCCCTTCCAGTCCGACGCGAGAATTTGACGGAGAGAAGAAAGACCCATGGTTTTATCCTCATAAACCAGTTTTTTGATTGCCGCAAGAGAATCAACGGCGGTTGCAAGACCTATCCCATTGACCGAGGAATTGTTATATTTTGCTCCGTACTCTGCATATAAATCCATTCCCTTTTCCAGGGAGGAGGTGTACACCCCGGAAAGCAGAGGTGCAGCATGCAGAATGGGGTAGTAGCGTTCATACATATCGGTAATGGTCATTGCCCCTTGGGAAAGATGGGAAAGCTGGCGTAAAAATTCGGTATAAAAATCTTCAAAGGCGGGGAAGTTTCCGTCATTGGGAAGGCCAATCTGTTCCCCGGTCAGCATATCAATTCCGCCGGTCATGGCATATTCGACTGCCTTGGGGATATTAATCTTGGCGTTACAGGAACAGGTGATTTCTCCTTTGCCGCCGCATTCATAGCATCCGACCACATGATAATCAACCGCATCTTCATGGCTTTCGCCCAGTTTCATCAATCCTTCAATAATCTTTTCATCAGACATAAAGACGATGCTGTTGTTTCCCTTGCGAATCGCCTCAAAGGCAATGGTAATCATAGCATCGGGAATGTTTTTGGAGCAAAGAATGTGCAGCTTGGTGTTTATGGTGTTTGCCTCTGCATAGGCGTTTAAGAACTGATAGGACAACTCGTTAACCAGGGAGTTCCCCTTGACATCGGTGCCGCCCAGGGCAAAAGGAATATTGGCCTCGACCCCAAAGGTGTCAATCTCTGCAAGGTAGTCCATAATCAGGGCTTTGGCGTGTTTTTTCTCTTCCTTGAGATAGAATGGATAGAAAAGGGTGTCTAACCGCCCCAATGTACGCAGAACCGTTCCGTCAAAAAATTGTTGCAGGATAAAATAAAGGATAGAGGTCTGCATGGCTTCAAATAGGTTGGCGGGCTTTTCCCGGGTCAGGCGATAAAGACTCTGTGCAATCTCCTGCTTTCCGGCGGCAAGAGCCGCATCTCCTGCCCGTTTCATAAAACGCAAAACCGCATCATAGACACGAAGAAGCTGCTGATAAAACCCTTCCTTGGCGGGGTCTTGATTTTTTTTTGCATAGTGCATAATGCGTTCCCGTAATCCAAAAAGCCCAAGCGGAATCACACTATCCCATTCGGTAGTGGTATGTCCGAAATCAAACATTCCCACATAGGCAAACACTTTTTGCCCGCGGGAAATGTGGGTGGATTCAATCTCCGGCTGAATTTTGTGAACTCGTCTCCACATCAGCTCGTTTTGCAGATATCCTACATTAGTGTGAACAAAGAATCGGTTTTCTTCCGGTACGGTAATTTCGCAGTTATCAAGCAGATATTCCATAACATCACAGCTGTTTTTAAGAATATCACCTTTTTGACAGGCGTCCACCTTGGATTCCCCAAAGGCGAGCATCTCAACATAACTTTTTGTCATCATCGTCACTTCCTTTTATTTTATTATATTAGCCACGTGCAAAACTCAAAAAGTGTAGAGTTTATGCGGTTTTACGGATGTGGCAAATCCGTTTTGTCACTATAAGTTTACAATTTATATATAGAAAAAACCACTCTGATTTGGTATAATGTAGTTGTAAATATTTCTCACAAAGGAGAGTGGTTTTTATCTATCGCCAAGAAATTATTAAAGACATCAGTTTTTTCACTTCACAGCCACAAGCTAATTTTTACCATGAACTGTTCATGAATCTGGATTTGAGTTGTATTCCCGAATACAATTCCAAAACAGGTCGTACAGGTTACAGCAATCACGCTATGATTTGCGCTTTCATCGTTATGAAATGCGAGGGCTTCTCTCAAATTTCAGACTTGCTTGATTTTCTGTCAAATAACCTGATTATCGCTTATTACTGCGGCTTTAACATTATGGCTAAACTTCCGTCTTATGCTAAATTTACTCGCTTTATCTGCGAATTTGATAACGATATACTTCAAACCGTTATGCAATCACAGGTTTTAAAAGCTGTCGATTTAACGCTTGTTGACCCTTCTTTTATTGCTTTAGATGCTACGCCTGTTAAAGCCAATGTTTCAAACAACAACCCTAAATCTTTTAAAAAAGATAAGTTTTCCAAAAACATTCAACCTAAGGCTGATAAGGATTGCAGGCTCGGCGTTCAAACAGCTTCTAATCAGCACAATGAAAAGAATTATGAATTCTATTGGGGTTACAAGAATCATATCCTTGTCGACTGTATATCGGGCTTACCCATTTGCGAATTAACAACCGGTGCCAATGTTTCCGACAGTTCCGTAACGCTTGATATGCTTAAAAAGGCAAATTCATTTCTTCCGTTAGCTGAATGTTCGTTTTAGCTGATAAAGCATATGATGTTAGATACCCGATTTTATTCTCTTTTAAAAATCCGGTTACCACTTTATCAAGATAATTAATAACTTCATTCTTTCTGAAATCAAGAAATTTGGTCGGCGCACAATTTGAAGCGGCATTGTTTATCGGAATGCCGTCTTTTGTAAGGCAAAGATAATCATACTCCTTTGCCCAACGCTTTGTTCTGTCTCGAACGGATTCAAATTCCATCCAAATTCCAGGTATCATTCCCATATCTCGGATTTCTTCGGCGTATTTCTTTATCCCATTTGGAAATTTTTCGGTATCAACCGTCCAATCTCCTACCCATCTGGTCTGCCATCCATCATCAACCACGAAATATTTAACATTTGTATCCTTTAATGAATTGGCAAGGCTAATCAATTTATCGTATGAAGTATCATCCCAATGAGTTACCCAATCATTAAAAATAATAGGCATCCCCTTTTCTCCGTATGCGTCGATATCACGTCTGTTCATTTCAATTAAGTCGTTTGAAACCTCGGATATTCCACCTTTAGCACAGGCAATATATGTGGTCGGCGCGATAAACGAACCGCCGTTTTTGATTTCCTTCCGCCAATGCCCAAACTTAAAATCTCCTATTCCGCAAGAAAGCGAAAGCGGCGTTCCGTAGCGTGAAAGTTCTATCTGCCACGTTGCGTTATGCTTTATTTTCATTCCCCATATACAGTCATTTTCTCTATTCTCAATCGCCGCATACGGATAATACCTGTCAACGGTTTTAGAACCGATTGAGCCTATCTTTTCGCATTCATAAGACCCGCCCCACGACTTTTCCATATTCATTTTGAAAGCCTTGTCTATATATGCTTTACCCTCGGTCGACCAGCCGTCGCGGAATGTATGAAAAACTAAATCCCTTGAACCGTCATCTTCGTCAACCATACAGAGATTATCAAGACTTGCGGAAGTTATCATTTCAAGCATAACCGAGTTCCCCGTATTATTAATAAATTCAGTCGTCACTTCAAAACCGTTCTCACCGCTGTAGTTTCTCAGTCTGTGGCATACGCTGTAACCCTCATCCGCTGTCATATTCGTGATAATCTCTATATAATCTCCGCCGTTTAAGACTTTCTGACTGACAAACTTCAGCTTTTTGTGCTCTCACTCATTTTATAGCTGTTTTCATACATTGGCGTATAATGATGTGATAGGTGCAGATGCACAAGTGCCACCGCAAACCAATCACAGTTATTCGGAAATCCTTTTTCCTGTAACTTTACCGACTCAAATCTATCAACGAGTTTATTCTTTATATCACTTGGAAAAATCAGCATAAATGTCGCTTTTGTATCATTCATTACTATGTATCTGACTGTCGCTTTATCAAATTTATAATCTGTAAAACTGTAATTTTTCTCTGTCATTTGCATATCAACATCTACCTCGCATTTACTTTATAAGTCCCGTTTCCAATGCAAAATACAGCGCAAAATCCTGATCATTTGCCCATTCATCATACACTTTGCCACAGGCATCGTTGATACGATATGGAAATATATATGCTGCCGAGCCCCTGCCGTCATCACTGAACAGACACAGACAATTTCGCATACATTCCTCCGCCGCCTTAGCATATTTTTCTTCACCCGAAATTTTGTAATAGCAATTGTATGAATGTGCGGTAAGACAACTCCAATAATGCGGAAATGTGTCCCCCATAAGTCGAAACTTTCCAAACCAATAGTCATCCCAATATCTTATGGGAATCTCTTTAAGGTGAAAACTCGGCTGACTTCCGTTGAATCTTTCGAGTATTTCAATGTGCTTTTTCGCCTCGGTCTTATATTTTTCATCACCCGACAACGCAGCAAATTCGGAAACAATTGTTGCCGCCGGAGCCACAATTGTCTGTTCATAATTGACCTCGTGTTTGGGGTACGATGTTCCGTTTGCCATAATATTTGAAACATGGTTTCCGAAAAGTTCAATCAACCGCTCATATTCTTTCTTCATTTCAGCACATTTGAACGCATCCGCTATACGAAGTATCGATACTGCATTTGGATAAAACTTTTCCCCGCCGATTTTATAATAAATTTCAAATAACTTTAAGATGTCATTCAGATAGACCTTATCTTTTGTCAGATAATACATTTCCGCAAACAGCATAGCCACCCATGGCGCGTCATACAATCTAAGCTGATTTCCGTCCTTGCCGAGAATTGTATATACATACCCTGTTTTTTCGTCATACCACTCCCGCTTTACAAATTTAACATACTTTTCAAGATCCGTATAGTATTTCTGATTTTCATGATTCTGAAGGTATTTTGCAAGCAAAAGTCCCATACCTATTCTCTCTCGCGAAGCATTATGATCTACTATACAATCCTCAAAAATCATATGCTCCTCTTTATTATCATAAACCAAAAATGCTCCGTCAAGCGGACTTCCTGTATTATGATACTGCTGTCTATCCACAATAAAGTCTATTCTTTTTTTCAAAATCTTCTCAAAGCTGTCTTTAACCAAAAAGTCAGCATATGTGCGCACACCATTTATTTCAACAAAAATCCGTCTTTCGCCGTTTTGCGCCGCATCACAGCAAACAAATACCGCTCCGTCTTTTATTTCGTATTCGATATCACCATCTTTGTCATATACTCTCACATTTTCGGCAATCTGGCACCCACGAGCGGAAAACTGAATTTTCTCACCTCGGAATAGCGTGTGATGCTCTGCATCGATATATATAAACTGCGGATAATTAAGCGCTTTTTTAATGACATCTTCTTTCCCTTTGTGAGCAAAAATAACCCACTCAATCACATATTGTTCGTCTTTTGCAAGCTCTGCCGGTGACAGGTTCAAAATAAGTTTTCCCCTTGTATTGTCACCACAGTTTATAATGCTGTAATTTCCGAAGGCTCCTTTTGTTACTACAAGCCCGAGGTTAAGCTCTGACACCCCCATTCTGAGCGCATCTATGTATGTTGTGTCAAGACCGCACCAGATATGCGTATTGCACCTGTGAATGAGACAGTCATCAGCACCATGTGCATACGTGTCATTAAACGGAACCTCAATGCCGCAGTTATATTCGCTCAAAAACGCATCAGCATATACAAGGTTTTTAAATGTAAACCTTTCAACAAGATTTCCGTCACAATCAAACAGACGTTTTACCGTCACTTGTAATATATCATTCGTGTATACCGAAACAGCACTTTGGTCATCTTCATAAAACCCGATAAGCCTCATTTCTTTCATGCGGCTTTTATAGTCGCCGCAAAGGTTGTCATAATTAATACTGTGTACATAGCCCCATCTGCCGCCCTCTATACACCAATTCATATCATGCTCATCGCAGATAATTTTTATTGAATTTATTGTTCCGTCATTTTTATTAAATGCAATCTTGAATAATTCATTATTCATATAACTGTATGAATCCTTTCTCTTTATAAAACATTTATCATATCAAACTTTTTACATAAAGTCATATAACTTCTATAAGAATTTTGCTGTCGGTAAGGCACGAGTTACCTAAATAAATATAAAACTCTCCTTTTTCCAAAACAAGCTCTTTTTGCGGATAATACCCAAGTTCATCTATTCCCACCTTAAAGTTCACATATACCTTTTCATTCTTTTTGATGAAAACTTTTTTAAACTTTTTCAGTTCCTTTATAGGTCTTGCTATTTTTGAAACAACATCACGTATGTAAAGCTGACAAATTTCCGCCCCGTCCATATCCCCTATATTTTCGATTTCAACCGATATATCAAAACATTTTCCGTTCTTCAATTCTTCTGCCGACAGCTGTTTTTTATCGCATTTCATATTTGAAAATTCGAACTTTGTATAACTTAATCCGAATCCAAACGGATACAAAGGCGTTGACCTTTCATCATTGTATGCGGAAAACTTCGGTTCGCAATAATATCCGTATTCCTCAGGTTCACGGATAGGAAGTGGTAATCCGTTGTAATACATAGGTATCTGTCCCGTGTTTCTTAAAAATGTAATAGGAGTTTTGGCGCATGGATTGAATTCGCCGCTTATAATTTTTACCGCCGCACGCGCTGACATTGCTCCTCCGTGCCACATATATATAATTGAATCAGCATATATCTCAAGCTCACTCAACACAAGAGGACGTCCCGCAAAAACAACTGCTATGACTTTCTTTCCCATTTGCTTTGCCCTCTTCGCAAGAATAAGCTGTGTTTCATCAATTTCTATATGTGCCATACTCGCTCTCTCACCCGTATCACTGTAATCATCACCCAACGCAAGAACAACTGTATCAACGTCAAACATCTTTGCTTTGATTTTATGAATTGAATCATCCAAAATCACATTATCCTCATAAATTTTCATAAGCTCTTCATAAAAAGTCGGGCAATTATCATAGCTTCCTGCGTGCCAAGATCCGAACAATCCTTTTATCTCATGTGTAAAAGGTCCTGATAGTATAAATTTTTTATTTTCCAGCGGCAAGACATCATTATTATTCTTAAGCAGCACAGCGCAATTTAACGCAAACTTCTCCGCAAAGTCATAGTCCTCCTTCAAACATACCCCGGCATAATCGATTACGGCATTTCCGCAATACTTTTCTTTTATCTTTAATATCCTTAAAACAGCGTCATCTATCAGCCCGATATCAACTTTGCCCTCTTTTACAAGATTTTTTAGGCTTTCTCTATAGCATTGTGTTACCATTTCCATATCGATGCCTGCTTTTAAAGCATTTTCGGCACACTCCGCCTTATCAGCGGCTGTTCCGGTATAGATCTGCCATTCTATGCTGCCCCAATCGCTGATTACAAAGCCGTCAAATCCAAGTTCACCTTTTAAAATATCTCTGAATATATACTCATTTGCTACACTTGGCATTCCGCCGATATTCCCGAAGGAATTCATTACCGTTGCAACCCCGGCATTTACCGCCGCCCTAAACGGCGGTAAATACGTATTTCTCAAGGTGTAATCGGTAATCTCGGCATTGGCATAATCAACTCCGCCCTCGCAGGCACTGTATCCGATAAAATGCTTGGCACACGCCGCCATACCCGCCTTTCGGATTCCTTTCACAAATGCGGCAGCAAATTGTGATACAAGGTATGGATCCTCACCAAAGCCTTCGATAACCCTTCCCCATCTCGGATCATGAGCTATATCAAGCATCGGCGAAAAAGTCCATTCAACGCCCTCTTTTGCTGCCTCTCTTGCCATTCTGTATGCGCCTTCTTCACCCAGTTCCGTGTCAAAAGATGCCGCTTGTGCCAACGGAATCGGGAAAATTATCTTTGATCCGTGTATAACATCTCTTCCTAAAATAACCGGTATTTTCAGTCTGCTCCTTTGGGAAGCCCCTCTGATTTTTTGAACCAACTTACCGTCTATTTGTTCATCACTTGTCCCTGCGATATCATTATCAGTGAGTATACACGAACCAATCTCTCCATTTTCAATCTGCCTGCACAATTCGTCTATACTATCCTCTGCCACACAACTTTGGAACATTTGTCCGATTTTTTCGTCAAGCGTCATCTTATTTATAAGCTTAGTAAGCTCCATACCTTGCACCTCTTTTTATTGTTTTAAAGCTTGATAATCTGAATCAGTCTTTCTATAACAGTTGCAGCCTCTGCTCTTGTTGCATTATCCTTGGGTTTAAACCCGTCATCTTTGCCCTTAAGCAAACCAAGTCCCGAAAGCTTTTCTACCGCTTTTTTTGCCCAATCACTTATCTCATCTTCATCCGCAAACAAAGTCGCTTTTGAATTATTTAATTCATAATTTTTGTACTTTAGTATATTCATCATTATTGACGCCATTTCTTCGCGGTTTATGTTATCATCAGGTCTGAAATAGCCGTCAGCTCCCTTAACGATACCGGCTTTCGCCGCGGCGTTCACATATTTTTTATACCAGCTTTCGCTCTCAACGTCTTTAAAGACATTGTCCGCATCACTGTTGTCAATTTCAAACGCTCTGCAAACTATTGTACAAAATTCTGCCCTTGTTATTTCTCTGTCGGGTTCAAACTTACCGTCTCCTACCCCGGAAACAATATTCTGTTTAGCCATATTTTCTATTGTCTGTCTCGCCCAGTGTTCACTGATATCTGAAAAAGTATCATTATTTCCCGTCTGGTTTGTGTTATTAGAGTTATTTTGTCCGTTCTGATTACCTGAGCCCGAATTTCCTCGGCCTCCTCCGCCGCCGCTGATATGTCCGTTAGGGCCGCTTCCGCTTATTGTTACAGAGGCGCTCTTTACTTCCGCTCCGGCATAGGGCATCTCTTCGCCATATGGTATAACCCCCGCATATATTGCTTTTCCGACCATATCGCTTGTTACGTTAATCGATGTTCCCGAAGCAATCTTATCTGAACCGCTATACCAGTTTATAACCGTCCTGTTTACTGCCTCTTTAACATCATATTTGTGATTGTATTCATAACTTACCGACAGTACTCCCCCTGCCTTTCCGTCTCCTACAATCCGGACATTTTCGACAGTCGGAGCAATCGGTCCTTCAAAGCCCTCGCTGAAATACTCTTTATTATCATTTGGTTCCTCATCACTTTTCGGGATAACGGAAAACTTAATATATTTCCCACAATCCGATTCTTTTATTGTATAATTCAAAGTATTTTCGCCTTCTATCTGTGTATATTCTCCGTCTTTTGAGCCAGATACATACCACTTATAAATACTGTCCTTTTCTGTATTATAATTTCTGTCTTCAAAAGTGTAAGATGCGGTGATTTTTGCACCAACGCTGTGCTTTCCGCTGACAGCCACATTCTTCACGGTCGGCACAACAGGCTGCAGTGCTGCGTCGGTTACTATTTGTGCCGATTCATTTCCGTCAATATCGTATGTAACAATTTTCACTTTATAGAATCCGTTTGCCCCTTCCGGCGGAACAGTATAGGTTGCTTTATCGGCTTCGCTTATATCAGAATACATACCATTTTCGGTTTCACAAAACTGCCACTGATACTTAGTTTTCGATTTATCCTCCGCGACATTTTTTCCGTGAAAATATGTGTATTCCACCTTAAGTTCGGCGCCCTCGGTCACATTACCTTTTATATGCGCATTTTTAATCATAGGTACTGCGTCGCCGTCATATAAAAGCTGGATGGGAATCGTCTTTTCAATGCAGCAATTTGGATTCTTTGCCACAATATAAATTATTCCGTTTGCGGCACCGTCCGATATTTTTAAAACATTATCGGTCAGCGAAACACCCGAATAGTTTTCTTTCAACTCCAAACTGATTTTATCATTTGCAATTTTAAATTCACGTCCGTCCTTTAATACAACCTTAGGAGTACAATCTATAGTTTTAACCGCTTCCCCTTCTTTTGGAATGAGAATCACATTGTCGTCACCTATTTCCACTCTCGGCGATGCCTCGGAAATCGAAAGTCCATCTATATAGCATCTGACAGGGCTTGATGACGGATCTATTCCCGTAACCATTCTGAGATTTGCATTTGTTTCTTCGGTTGAACCGCTTGCGCCCGGCACAAAGAACACCTTGTTCACATCTATAAACCGCTCACCCTCGACATAAATATGACTGTTAGTTGTACCGTATTCATCGTTTTTATCAAGCTCGCTTAAATTATCTACAAATATACTTGTGCCGTTTAACGAACATATATACGGATTTACACCCATATTTCCTTTTTTTATTTTAAAAGACAAAATATAGAGCGTATTTTTCTTCACCCTCGGTGTGAATGTTATTCCCTCTGTTCTTTGACCGTTCTCAACCGTTACATAAAGACTGCTGTTGCCGCTGTAAACATAATCCGGGTCTGTGTTTAAACTAAGCTTTACGCTTGAAGCCGATACCCCAGGATAAGTTCCGTCATACCCCGTGTTTGTTAAAAGATCCGCATTTTCAAATCCGCCGTTTAATGCAAGTTCAGTGTTTCCCGCTACTACAGGTCCATAGACGTCACTTTCAACACTTTGTCCGATATATGGCTCTTTTGAACTTACGGGTGTAACCTGAACTTTTATATAGCATTCTTCATCATAATCCTTTATCACGTAATTCTTTTCTTCATTATCAACCAATTCAAAATTTACACCGTCAAGACTCTTGTACCATTTGTAAATATGCTTTCCCGGTTCATCGGAATTTGGATCGTAATAATCAAAATCAGCCGTTAAAACCGCATCTTTCTCTATATCTCCCAATATTTTCAAATTTGACGCAATAGGCTGTTTTGGATTAAAAGCAAACGCCTTTGTCTGCAATGTGTCACCTGAAACACCGACAATATTTTTAGGCGTTATTTCAGCCTTAATAAGCACACTTTTTAATTCCTCGCTTAACATAAGTTCTGAGTTGTTTGCGCCCGCAATAATACTGTAAGTCGCCCCGTTATCGTGCGATTCATACCATTTTATTTCCGTATCATTTTCATCCTTTTTGTTTGGATCGTAATATTCATACGCAGCGATAATTTTATCACCGTCAACTGCGATTCTGAAATTTCTTGCCTCCGGCTTGCTTGTTTTTGCGGTTATCATAACAGGATAAATTCCCTCAAACCCGTTCGCACTTTTAAACTTTATATTAACCGTGCCGCTTGTCGCCTTATCGGTTACAATAAGTTTTTTCTCATCTTTATCAAATTCTATACCGTTGCAACTCGTTTCTATACTGTATGCTGCATCCGTACTTTCATAAGCAAGACTTTGCATATCCGAAAACATTACATCTGCTTTGTATTCGGCAATAACACTTCCCGAACCATAAGCCGGAATATCAACAAAACCCTTTCCCGAAAGCACAACTTCCGGAGTAACTTCACTCACTTCTATATCATCCGCAAGCAGAAAAATTGGTTTTCCGGCATTGTTTACATCATTTGATGATATCCAAAAATAATAGTCGCCCTCTGCGTCTGACTTTACAACTGTTTCAACCTTTGTCCAATTCGATGAACTGAGTGTGGTTCTAACTGCATCGGGAACCCATTCATTTATGGTAAGATACTTTGTATAATCATTGGCATTGCTTACCGACGATGCATATACCGGTTTATATCCA
>OIYO01001048.1_pt1 | contig 17338 bp, 13 predicted proteins | sample 1588191 | NCBI WGS metagenome assembly OIYO01 (sample SAMN03283275) | human gut metagenome | biome: human-associated habitat; material: feces | host: Homo sapiens | place: Peru | collected 2012 | reverse complement strand
GTTGGCAGCTATAAGATACAAATGTCCATCTTTTTGTGGTTTTATAGTACACTCTGATTCGTTAGGAAATTCATCAACTACAGTGAATACATCACTTATTCCTGTCATATTCTGAATCATAAGATTCTGGTTTTCAATACCGTTATTGGCAGTCATGAAATTCATTTTGGAAGCAGACTGTTCATTAATGGCAAATCCTATTGGAAGAGTATAATTATTTTTATATATGAACTCACCATCACTTCCTGTATAGTAGCTTCTTAAATTACTTTCTGCAAGAAGCTTGTTGCTTATGGTATATTTAACAGAGAATATCATATCAGTTACTTCTGTGAGACCATTGCATCCATATGCATTGGTTGAATTCTCTAAACCAAGATAATTGAATAGTTTTGATATACCTGCATTACATGTAGAAGAAAATGTGGATACAGTTTTGTAATTATGCCATGCACCATCATTTTTGGTTCTTGCACCAAAAAGCTTGTCCATACGGTAAAATGAATCGTCGTTATCAGCAACTGTTTTAGTAACAGTCTTTACTGCATCATAATCAAGAAGATATGATGTACGGCTCGTTGTACCGATACCTGTCGAATCCATATTAAGAGTACATTCTATGATTGATACAGAAAATGTGAGCAGAAGTACAAGCGGTATTTTAAGCTTTGCATTATTGTTAATAAATATAAAAAGAGCATATAACAATATGAATATTCCACTTACATATGCAATCTTGAATGAATAAGAACTTCCCTCAGCCATAAATAGCTGTTCAAAAAGAACAAGAAGACCAATTGAAATCCATAATGAAGTACCAATTTGTTTATTAGATAACTCTTTTATATTATATACAGCCTCAAAACACATAGTAAGAACAAAAAATATGTAGATAAAAGACTGTCTGCATGGAAGACTGTTTGGAAAATGCAGTCCGTGCCATATATAATTAGGTATATTGAGGTTAAATGCTGTTAAGAAAATCAGAAGAATTATACATTTTCCGATTTTTTCACGGGCATTGATTTTTTTGCACATAACATAGAGCGGAATAAGCAAAAATACAGCAACACCACAATATATGTTAGGAAAATGTTCAAGTCCGAGATGGACAGGAACATTAATAAGCTGCCTTGTAAGCATTGAAAGTATACTGAAATATGATTTTAACTGTGCAGGAAATGAAGTGTCACTTGATGCAGATAAAGAAAATGTATAAAATTCCGGCAGTAAAAGGCAGGCACCAAGTCCGCCTGCGAGGAGTGAATATATACAGAAATTAATGAATTTCTTTACATATTGTAATATGCTTACCGGACCATTATATGAAATCATAAGTACGATAAAGTAAATAACAACAGAAATACATACCATGATTGAAATATAATAGTTGGTAAATATACATAATCCCAGTGTTACACAGTAGAAGATACATTTATTTTCATTAACAAGTCTTTCAAGACCAAGCATTATAAGTGGTAATAATATTACGCAGTCAAGCCACATGATGTTCCAGCTGTATGCTGCAATGAATCCGGACATTCCATAGAACATGCCAAACAGGGCAGCCACACAGTTTTTAGTATCGAAATGTCTGGTTATGTAATATGTTATTGCAAGACTGCTGCCGGCAATTTTTAATATGATAAGGGAATTCATAATCTCAATCATATATTTCTGTGGAAATAATACAATAAACCAGTTCGCGGGACTGGCAAGATAATACGCATATAATGATGTAAAGTTGGTTCCCATACCAATATCCCATGAATAGGTAAGACTTTCACCATTCCTTATCTTGTGCCACAATTCCGAAAAGAAAGGGGCATACTGGTGATACATGTCTGATCTTAGATAGCAGTCGCTTCCCCATGGAAATATTTCCCGGGTATAATAGAGTGCTGCCATCATAATTAAAGGAAGCACAAATGCTATTACATAAGTCAGATTAGAATTAAGAATTGATTTCTTTGAAGATGTCATGGCTTTCCTCCCTTAGCCGATAATAGTAACATTTTACCAAAGAACGAAAAAAGTGTAAACAATTATAGTCAAATTAGACTTGTATTCGATATGACAATTTTGTAAAATAGAAAGGTACGCAAAAGGGATTTCCTTAGGGTAATACTTAAGGAGAGTGTACATGGATTACAAGCAATTATATAAGAAACACAAAAAAGCTGTACAATACACAATATGTGCAGTTTTTATAATGATAGCAGGTGTTATATATCTGGCTGGAAGAAAGAATATGTCTGCGTCTGAGGACACATTTGCAGATAAGGGTGTCTTAAAAGGTACAGAAGAAGTGAGTGGTACTGATTATGAAACATTAGTCAGTGACATATATGTGTATATATGCGGACACGTTAATTCACCAGGGGTTGTTAAGTGTCAAAACGGCATGAGATTATATGAGGCAGTTGAACTGGCGGGAGGGGCTGATGATTCTGCCGATATGTCTTTAGTAAATCTGGCAGAACCGGTTAATGATGGAGAACGTATATATATACCATCGTATGGTGAAGATATACCTGTTATGGAAGAAGAGACAAAGGGGCTTATTAATATTAATAAGGCAACGGCTGAGGAACTGATGACGCTTCCGGGGATAGGAAGTTCAAGGGCAGCAGATATAGTAAGTTACAGGACAGATAATGGCAGATTTCAGACCATAGAAGATATTATGAAAGTATCTGGAATTAAGGAAGCTGCATTTAACAAGATAAAGAATTACATATGCGTATGATGAAGGCATATTGGTAAAAAGTAAAAGGAGTAGATTATGGCAGGCAGAGTTTTGGTTGTTGATGATGAGAAAATGATTGTTAAGGGACTTAAGTTCAGTCTTATGCAGGATTACAGTGTTGTAGACTGTGCTTATGACGGAGAGGAAGCCCTTGAATATGCTAAGAACAATGAATATGACATAATACTTCTTGATATAATGCTTCCCAAGCTTGATGGATTGTCAGTATGCCAGCAGATAAGAGAATTCTCAGATGTTCCTATTATTATGCTTACAGCCAAAGGCGATGATATGGATAAAATCCTTGGACTTGAGTATGGTGCAGATGATTATATTACCAAGCCATTTAACATTCTCGAGGTTAAAGCGAGAATGAAAGCAATCTTAAGAAGAAATGCAGTTACAGAAAAGAAGGTTGCAAAGAGTAATGTAATTAATGCAGGTGATATGAAGATAGACTGCGACAGCCGTAATCTTTATATTGCGGGAAGACCGATTAATCTTACAGCCAAGGAGTTCGACCTTCTTGAACTGTTGGCAGTTAATCCTGGCAAGGTATACAGCAGGGATAACCTTCTTAAAGCTGTTTGGGGACAGGATTATTCAGGCGATGGCAGAACAGTTGATGTCCATATGAGAAGACTTCGTGAGAAGATTGAAGATAATCCAAGTGAACCAAAGTATGTTCACACTAAGTGGGGAGTAGGTTACTATTTTAATGTTTAATAAAAATAAGAAAAGAAATGACCATAGAAGAATCTTTTTTGACAGGGGATTTGAGTCTTTTTTTAGGTTCATTAATAAATATTCAACAAGACAGTTTGCGGTTGCTGCAGTTATAATTGCGGCGGCCGTAATCAGTACATTTGAAGGATTTGAATATATATATAAGGAGTCTGTAATTACAAGACAGACAGCTATAATTCAGAATGAAGCTGTTCTTATTGCAGCAGAGTATTCTAATTATGAGAGCCTTGATGCTGCTGAGAATAATAATATGAACAGCAGACTCAGCAGTTATTCAGCACTTAACCAGATAAGAATAAGAGTTGTTGATCTTAATTATGTTGTCAGTGTTGATACTTATGAGATTGATACGAATAAGACAATACTTAATTCAAGAGTATTCGATATATTCAGTAATCATAAGAACAGTTCAGGATATGATAAGAAAACCGGCAATATACAGGCTGCAGTTCCTGTATACAATGATTCAGGTACATTTATAGCTGTTCTTATTGCAGATCTTGATTATACTGAGATTGATGCAATGTTTCATGATGTTAACGGACAGAATAATAATATTAAAGTCGTTATCATAACAATATGCCTGGTAGTACTTATTATAGGAATATATTTACTTAACAGACCGGTAAAGCGTGTGCTTGATATTGTTTCTAATGTAAGTGCAGGACACACTGATGAGAGGATTCCTGTTAAAGGTTATACAGAGATACGTGAGATAGCTGATGATTTTAATAATATTATGGACAGAGCTAATGAGACAGACCAGTCCAGAGCAGAATTCGTATCTAATGTGTCGCATGAATTAAAGACTCCTATTACGTCAATCAAAGTGCTTGCAGAGTCACTTAATACTCAGGAGAATGTCCCTTTAGAGGTGTATCAGGAATTCATGCAGGATATTGTAAGTGAGATTGACAGGGAAAGTAAGATTATTGAAGATCTTCTTACACTTGTAAGAATGGACAAGTCAGCAGCAACACTTAATATTTCATCTGTTAATATGAATGAGATGCTTGAGATGACACTCAAGAGGCTTAAGCCATTGGCACAGAAAAAGAATATTGAACTGCTTTTTGAAAGTTTCAGACCGGTTGTTGCACAGATTGATGAAGTCAAGATGACACAGGTTATATCCAACCTTGTTGAGAATTCTATCAAATACAATGTGGAAGATGGATGGGTACATGTTTCGCTGAATGCAGACTATCAATACTTCTATATAAGAGTTGAAGATTCAGGAATAGGAATACCTGAAGAAAGCATTAATAAGATTTTTGAGAGATTTTACAGGGTTGACAAGGCAAGATCCCGTGAAACAGGCGGAACAGGACTTGGGCTTGCAATCGTGAAGAATATTATTCTCATGCATCATGGTACAATCAAGGTTCACAGTGAAGAGAATATCGGAACAACATTTACAATGAGAATACCGCTTAATTATGTTGACAGCCAGCAGTAATGCAGACAGAAGTATGCCGGTGGAATGATTATAAGCCGTTAAGAATTACAAGATAAAAAAGGAGGCAGTTATGATGGGACATATAAGGAAAGCTATTATGAAATTAACATCCGTTATAATTGTTATTGCAGTCACATTTACAACTGTTTCATGTTCTTCGCAGAAGAAGGGAACTGCATATTCTGTATATTATCTTAATGAGGACGGAACATCACTAACTGAAGGCAGGGTGTACATTGAAAGTCAGGACGCTGTTTCTGTTGCGAATGAACTTATTGAAAAAATGAATGAGGCAAAAGGCAGGCATACAAGCATAATTAAGCCAGTGTCTGTATCGCAGCCAACGGTTGAAATTAATGGAATATATGCAGATGTTTATTATGACAGCTCTTATTATGGAATGAAATCAAGTATTGAAGTGCTTTACAGGGCAGCAGTTGTAAAAGAATTGTCACAGATAAGTGATGTTCTGTATGTAAGATTTTATGTTGATGGTAAGGATGCTGTGTATGAAGATGGAACAATTATAGGAAATATGAGTGCAGAGGATTTCGTTGATACACAGGAAGGGGATATTGCAGATGTGAAGTGGAAGACAATTAATCTGTATTTCGCTAATAAATCTGGGGATGCTCTTGTAAAGAACAGCCAGAGAATCTGTTATAACAAGAATGTATCTGTAGAGAAGGTTGTAGTAGAACAGCTTATCAAAGGAACAAGTGAAGCAGGATGTTACCAGAGTATACCATCAAGCACCAAGCTTCTCAGTATATCAGTTGTAGACAGAATATGTTACGTTAATTTCAGTCAGGAATTCGCGAACGATATGGTTAATGCCAGGAGTAATATAACAATATATTCGGTTGTTAATTCACTTGCCGGACTTGATGGCATTGACGGTGTAAAGATTATGGTAAAAGGCAATTCTAATCTGATGTACAGAGATGTTATAAGTCTTGATACAGTATTTTATATGAATAATGAACTTATTAATAAAGATACAAATGATAATTAGTTGATTATGGTGGTCGTTTCGGAAAGGATTTTATTGAGAAGGCCATTTTTAGTGGCAGCAGTTCTAAGCGTTGCTGCCGTATATTTTTCTGTATATGCTTCTGCATATATCGTGATTATAGTGGGGATTCTGGTGGCTGCCGGATTTCTCATATATCTTAAGCACACAGGAATTCCCATATTTTATGTGCTTTTTATTATGATGTTTCCAGTTATGTGTCTAAGAACTAAAGATTATACAGATAAGCTGCAGTTTCAGGGAAAACTGTCTGACAAGTTGTATACTGCAGATGTTAAAGGTTATGTATCGGGCATTATTCGTGGAGATAACTCATATACAATTCAGGTAAGGAATGCACGAATAACTCTGGATTCATGTGGAACCCGGTTAAAATGTGGCATAAACATATACTCTAAAGAAGATTCTTTCGTTGCTGGCGATTATGTAAATCTTAAGGTCAGCCTGAAAGACTACAGTACGCCTGCGAATGAGGGGCAGTTTAATTCGAGGGAATATTATACATCACAGGGATTCATATATTGCGCAGATGTGATTGAGGTAATAGAGGTAAAAAGGGACAACACGTATCTTTCTTATGTATACAGATTGTCTGAGTCTGTAAAAAATATATATAAAAAAGTGTATTCTTCGCAGAATGCCGGGATTATGCAGTCAATTGTGCTTGGAGACAGATCAGGGCTTGATGATGATGTGAAAATGCTTTATAAGAAGAATGGAATATCACATATTCTGGCTATAAGTGCACTTCATGTTTCACTTGTAGGAATGTGTATATATGATTTTCTGAAAAGAAAGACAGGAAGAATAGTATCGGCATGTATCAGTACATTTCTTATCCTGTCATATCTGTGTATGACAGGATACAGTGCATCTGCAAGCCGTGCAGTAATAATGATTCTTGTATATATGCTTGCTGATGTGCTTGGAAGAACGAGTGATGGAGCAAATACATTAGGCATTGCAACTGTTATTCTTCTATGGATTAATCCGTATAATATTGTTAATTCAGCTTTCTGGCTGTCATTTCTTGCTATGTCAGGAATTATATTTGTTAAACCGCAGCTTTCTGATGATAAATCAATATTAATATATATAAAACGTCCAGATAAAAAGCATATTACATTCAAGCAGATGATTGTGTTCGGGTTAGCGGATTCAATTATAACAGGAATTAGCATTACAATAACAACACTGCCTGTTATGCTTGTTATATCTGGTCAGGTGCCTGTAATAAGTCTGCTTCTTAATATAATTGTGATTCCGCTTATGTCTGTTATAATGATGAGCGGAATATTTACAGGGATTACAGGAATGTTTTCGATTGGTGCTGCATGCTTTTTTGCAGGTGCTGGTGGGTATATACTTGATTTCTATAATGTGCTTTGTAAAATTTCATCACATTTTAAATATGCTGTAATAGTTACGGGAGCACCGGATAATTCAAGAATTGTGTTATATTTCATGATTCTTATAGTCTGGGTGCTGGTGCATGTTTTATTAAAGAATAAAAGAGCAGATACTATATGTCTGGTTCTTCTTATGCTGGTTATGACAGGACTTCATTATGATATCAATGCAGATATGAAGGCAGCCATGCTTGATGTGGGACAGGGGGATTCTATTGCTGTGCATACTAAGGATGGTCTGAATGTTTTATTTGATGGAGGAAGCACGACAAAGAAGAATGTCGGCAGATATACGATATACAGTTATCTAAAACATTGTGGGGTAAGAAAGCTTGATTATGTATTTGTCAGTCATCCTGATAAAGACCATATCAATGGAATATATGAACTTATTGAAATGCAAGACAATACATTTGAGATTGGAACTGTTGTGCTGCCGGAAATCAGGCGGACTACGGCAGTAAAGAAGCAGGCTGATGATGATATGTCGAAATTAGAGAAGACATTGAAAGCTGCTGGGGTTAATGTTGTTTATGCTGTTGCGGGTGATTGTATTAGTTCGGGAGAATTCTCGGTTAAGTGTATGCACCCATGCGATGGTTACGATTACGAGTCAGCTAATGATTATTCTGCTGTATATCTTGTGGAATATGGAGATTTTTCTATGCTTATGACAGGTGATGCGGAAAAGAAGGCAGAAAAGTGCATTGTTGAGGATGTCAATAGGATGGCAGGAGATGCTGACACATCAGCACGGCTTGTGTCAGTTAATATATTGAAAGTTGGACATCATGGAAGTAAGGGGGCGAGTTCGGAAGAATTTTTAAGTTATATAAAGCCTGAAACTGCATTAATATCTTGTGGAGCAGGTAACTCATATGGACATCCTCATACAGAAACTTTAAAGAGATTGTCGGGGATTGGAGCAAAGGTGTATAGGACGGACGAAAGTGGAGAGATTGCGGTGCGTGTCAGGGAGGGGGCTTATAAAATTGAGGTGTTTAAAGCTTTGAAAGGATAGAACTGTGAAGGTGCTGAACAAGTTATGAGAAAATATTTTTCAACTTGAACCACTGGTACATATCTGATACTATTATTAAAGATTAGAAACGGAGGCAGCAGGTTTGAAGGTCATAAGTGATGATATTAAGAAGGGTGAATTTAAGAGCGTGTATCTTCTGTATGGAGAGGAAGAGTATCTTAAGAAGCAATACAGAGACAGATTAAAGAATGCCATAGCTGGTGATGATACTATGAATTATTCATATTTTGATTCAGATAATGCCAGCGTTAAGGATATAATTGATGTATGTGAAACAATGCCTTTCTTTGCCCAGAAGAGACTTGTTGTAATGGAGAATACAGGATTTTTAAAGAGTTCTAATGATGAACTTGCGGATTATATTAAGCATATTCCTGACTACCTTATTATTGTGATGGTCGAGAAAGAAGTGGACAAGCGTAACAAGGTGTATAAGGCAATAGATTCTGTCGGGTATGTATGTGAGATGAAGCCACAGACAACTGCTACTCTTGAAAAATGGATAGCGGGACTTCTGGCAAAAGATGGTTTAAGAATAAGCCGTGATGCATGTGACCTGATTCTTGATAAGACAGGTGCAGGCATGGATTATATAAAGCAGGAGACTGAGAAGCTTGTAAGTTATTGTCAGGGAAGGGAAGTTGTTACAGTGGAAGACGTTGAGAAAGTGTGTGCCACACAAACGACAAGCCATATATTTGACATGATAAGTGCGATTGCCAATAAGAAACAGCAGCAGGCACTTGATTTATATTATGATTTATTGGAATTGAAAGAACCTCCGATGAGAATACTATATCTTATAGTCAGACAATTTAACGGAATATTGCAGGTGAAAGACCTTATGTCAAGGGGAGTTTCAGGAAAAGAGATTGCTTCAAGGATAGGAGCTGCACCATTTGTTGCCGGCAAATATCAGGCACAGGCAAAATATTTCGAGATGAGTACACTTCTTGATGCACTGAATGAGTGTGCGAGAACAGAAGAAGCAGTCAAGCAGGGCAGACTTAATGACAGACTGGGAGTTGAACTTATTATAATTAAATACAGCAAATAAAAAAGAACCCGATGCGAGTGGGTGTCAGCATCGGGTTCTTTAAAATATTCAAGTTCCTATTAAGCCATTGCGTTAACAGCTTTAGTAATGTGAGATACTTTTCTGGCAGCAGCGTTCTTGTGGAAGATTCCCTTAGAAGCAGCCTTCTCGATCTCAGCTATAGCAACAGGGAGAGCTTCGTTAGCAGCAGCCTTGTCACCAGCAGCAACAGCAGCCTCTACCTTTTTGATATAAGTCTTAACTCTAGACTTAATCGCCTTATTTCTTTCAGCTCTTACCTGACTTGTAATTACTCTCTTCTTAGCAGATTTAATGTTAGCCAATCCGTACACCTCCAAATCATAATTCAATAATAATATCTGTTTCGCATTAAAGCCGGACACGGACGATCTAATGTAAACATACTCACACATTTTATAGTAGAAAAATCTATATGTCAAGAACCAAATGAAGATTTTAGTATAAAAATTTGATTTTTCTACACAATATGTTGTGAGGTGATATGGGAAATGGATAATATAGTGGTGAGAACTGACCTTGCAGTCGAAGCTAATGAAGAGGCTATGAATGGTAGTGGAAGACTAAAAGGCATCAGATTAAGGGAAAGTAAGAAATCAAGAATGGGTGTTAAAGTCACAGAACTACAGGTAACAAATCATTTGGGCGAAGCCGCAATAGGAAGACCTAAGGGAACGTATCTTACTATAGAAGCGGATGAGATTACAGGTGGTGACGAGGATTATGCCAGAGAGGTTATATCTACACTTGCAGGCTATATATTCAAGCTTTTAAAACGGATGAATAAGAATGTAAAACCAGAGAAAATCCTTGTTATAGGACTTGGTAACAGAAATATAACATCGGATTCATTAGGCCCTGAGGTTGTAGATAACATTTGTATTAATATAAGTGAGGACAAGGATACCGGAGTATGCACGCTTAGTCCTGGAGTTATGGCACAGACTGGAATTGAAACAGCTGGAATTATTAAAGGTGTTGTAAGCCAGATAAAGCCAGATGTATGCATTGCGATAGATGCGCTTGCAGCAAGAAGCGTGAACAGATTAAACAGTACCATACAGCTTTCTGACCAGGGAATTAATCCCGGCTCAGGTGTTGGCAATCACAGAATCGGAATAACTAAGGATAATATTGGCGTACCGGTGCTTGCAATTGGCGTGCCGACTGTTATAGATGCGGAAGGCATTATTCAGGGGGCAGGTAAAATGTATGTAACTCCGAAGGACATTGATTCAGACATCAGAAATATAAGTATCATAATATCCAAAGCAATTAACCGTGTTGGCGTTCATATTCATGGATGACATGAATACAATATAATGGTAACGCAAAACAAGGAGGCTGTATGGGGGATAGAAAGTACAGGCCTGTGTATATGTTTATATTCACAGGCTTAATACTCATGGTGATTATGATGAATTATAGTTTTAATCTTATATATTATATTCAGAACAGAATCTATGAAAATGCAGTAAAAACGCTGTTTCCTGTAGAAACATATTTTGAAGATAACTATGATGAAAATTCAGGTTCTGTGTGGGTTGATTCGGAATATGTTTTCGGAATGACGCAGGATGATAAAGTGCCGGCAACGCAGACTGATGAAGGAGTTGTCGAGGCAGGAGCAGGAGCACTTTCACAGGATACACAGCAGAGTGCACCTGGAAATGTCTATAATATATCAGATTTAAGAAATTATGATTTTCTTATGAAATTCTACACAGTCACATCAATTACTAATCTTACACCAGAAATAATGCGTCCTGAGGAGTTTCTGGCAAAAGACCTGTCTTTGGAGAAAAATGTGGATTCTCCGCAGATACTGATATTTCACACACATTCACAGGAAGGGTTTACGGATACTGTAGAAGGAGACACATCTACAACAATAATCGGAGTAGGCGATTATCTTACAGATTTACTTACTAATACATATGGTTATAACGTATATCATGATACAACTGTATATGATTATGTTGACGGAAAGCTTGACAGAAGTAAAGCGTATACATATGCAGAAGAAAATGTTGCAAGAATACTTGAAGAGAATCCATCAATTGAGGTTGTAATTGACCTTCACAGGGATGGGGTTCCTGATACAACAAGACTTGTAACGGAAGTAAATGGCGTATCAATGTCTAAGGTTATGCTGTTTAACGGAATAAGCTATAGCAAGACAAAAGGAGATATAGGATATCTTTACAATGCCAACAGGGATGATAATCTTGCAATGAGTCTGCAGATGTATCTGTTAGGAGAAGAATATTATCCGGGTTTGTTAAGAAGAATATATATTAATGCATACCGCTACTGCCTTCATATGAAAGGCAGATCAATGCTTATTGAGGCAGGAGCACAGACTAATACCAGTACAGAGGTAAAAAATGCTATGGTACCATTAGCTGATATGCTTGACAGACTGCTAAGAGGGGAGAAAGCTTACACGGAGTGATTGACGTATGTCTTGTTTTTACTTCGCATATTACCTATAATAATTATCACATACTAATAACAGGAGGCAGATATGAGTAGTAACAACATTTTAGCGGACTTACAGCCACAGGCTGTGTTTAAATATTTTGAACAGATATGTGCAATTCCACATGGTTCTGGTAATGTGAAGCAGATAAGTGATTATCTGTGTGAATTTGCAAAAGAAAGGAATCTGTGGTTTAAGCAGGATGAAAATTATAATGTAATAATCAAGAAACCTGCCAGTGAGCAAGGATATAATCCATCCACCAATAGAGGCTGTCTTTACAGTTGATGAAGAGGTTGGAATGACAGGTGCAGAGGCAATTAATCTTGACTGCCTTGATGGTAAGATTATGCTTAATATAGACTCTGAAGAAGAGGGAATATTTCTTTCAGGATGTGCAGGTGGAGCAACTTTAAAGGCTTCTTATCCATTGAATAAATCGGACATTACAGGAACAAAGATTACAATAAAGATTAACGGACTTACAAGCGGACATTCTGGAACAGATATAATATGCCAGCGTGCTAATGCTAATATTCTGATGGGACGCCTTCTTTTTGCAGTTAAAGAATGTGTTAATATTGTAAGTATATCGGGTGGTGAAAAAGATAATTCTATAGCTCCATTTGCTAATGCAGCAATAATGACGCAGGAAGCAGATAAGGTTACCGAGCTTCTTAATAATACTGCAAATGTATTAAAAGAGGAATATTCAGTAACAGACCCACAACTTAATATTACAGTGAATAATGAGGGTGAAAGAAGCTGTTCTGCGAGTGATTATAAAACAAGCCAGATGATAATAAATGTGCTTAATTATATACCTGATGGTGTTATTAAGATGAGTAATGATATTAAAGGTCTGGTGCAGACATCACTTAATCTTGGTGTTGTTAGTTCTGATGAATCAGCATTTTATACAACATATCTTGTAAGGAGCAGTTCCCAGAGCGAGAAAGAATACCTTACAGATAAAATTGGAGCGATGACTGATTATCTTGGTGGAACATATGAACTTGCAGGAGTATATCCGGCATGGGAGTTTAAGAAAGATTCTGTAATAAGAGACATGCTGTGTGATTCTTATAAAAAACTTTTTGGAAAGGAAGCACTGGTAGAAACAATGCATGCTGGTGTCGAATGTGGAATTATGGCAGCTAAGATTGACGGACTTGACTGTGTATCTTTCGGTCCTGATATAATTGATATCCATACTGTCAAAGAGAAGCTTGATATTGAATCAACAAGAAGAACATGGGAACTTATAACTGATGTTCTTAAACAGCTTGCATAACTTAATAACTATATCTTGTATATGTCGTATCCGGGAGAATGCATTTTTGCAAGCAGAAACCTACCAGATACGACATTTTTTATACCGATTATAACATAAAAGCGACGGATTATGACAAAACGGTCGCGATACTATATATATTATTGACAAATATTACGCATTAATATAACCTTATACTCGTACAAAACATTTATATTAATCCATGCGCAGGGATATGAGAATTTGAAAGGGAAAGGTATATGGAGTATAAGAAGTTTGTCGAATATATTAAGAAGAATACTGAGTATATTGCAGGAGAGGGAGGCAATGTTACTATCAACCATGTGATTAAGAATAATGGTTGCGAGATGGATGGACTTGTAATTATGGAAAAGGGGAAGGATATTGCACCGACTATATATCTTGAGGGGTTCTATGAGGAGTATACCCGGGGAGAGGACATCAGAAATATTATAAGACAGATTGAGAATGTATATGAGGAGAATAAGAATAATGTCACATTTGACGTTAATATTCTAAAACAGTTCGAGACAATAAAAGACAAGATTGTCTATAAGGTCGTCAATTACAGAAGCAATGAAAAGCTGCTTGAGCAGGTTCCGCATAAGAGAATACTTGATCTTGCTGTGGTTTTTTATTGCCTGCTGGACAAGGAATATGGAAAAAGTGCGACAGCGCTTATATACAATAATAATCTTAAGAACTGGAAAGTAACAATTGATGATGTTTATAAAGCTGCTCTGAAGAATACCCCTGACCTTCTGCATTGCAGGATAAGTTCAATGGCTGCGCTTTTTGAAAAATGTGGGGTTAATGTTGATGGAAAAGAGATTGATTTAAGAGATTATGTTCCATCTGATATGTACATTCTCACTAATGAAACGAAGCTCAACGGTGCAGCATGCATTCTTTATGAGAATGTATTATATGATTTTGCACAGAAGCTTGGTGAGGATCTGTATATACTGCCTTCATCAGTACATGAGGTTATACTGCTTCCTAAGTTGTCTGTGTTTGAGAAGGATGAACTTGTTAATATGGTAAGGGAAGTTAATACTGAAGGGGTGGCAGCAGAGGAAGTTCTGTCGGATCATGTGTATGAGTATAACAGAACCCAGAGACTTATAACTATGTAGAATAATCCAGTTAATAATCAAGTAATGTACATGATGGGATTCGAACCCACGATCTTCCGCTCCGGAGGCGAACGCTTTATCCAGCTAAGCTACATGTACACAATATATTAATTTATATTCTTATCTAATATACATTATTAAATTAAAACCCGCAACAATTGAATTAATTTTTTTCTTTTGTTAAAATTAATACATCTGTATTATAAAAATTGGAGGGAGAATGTCAGAGCGTATTAATAAATATCTCAGTGCCCATGGAGTCTGTTCAAGACGAGAAGCTGACAGGATGATACAAGAAGGACGTATCACAGTTGATGGCAGGATTGCAGCTATGGGTGAGATGGTAGAGGACAATACAATTATATGTGTTGATGGCAGAAAGGTAGACAGCAGCACACCACCACAGGTAGTCATAGCTTTTAATAAGCCTGTTGGAATTGTATGTACCACAACTGATAAACAGGGGAAGAATAACATAGTAGATTATATAGGATATAAAGAACGAATATATCCTGTAGGCAGACTGGACAAGGATTCTGATGGACTTATACTGCTTACTAATGATGGTGACATGATGGACAGGCTGCTTCGTTCTGTTAATGGACATGAGAAAGAATATATTGTCTCAGTTAATAAACCAATTAATAGAGACTTTATAAAAAGAATGTCGGGGGGAATATATCTTAAGGAACTCGACAGAACTACAAGAAAATGTGTTGTAGAAAAGATATCTGACAGAACATTCAGAATAATTCTTACACAGGGACTTAACAGACAGATAAGAAGAATGTGTGCAGAATGTGGATATAGTGTAACTAAACTGACGAGAATAAGAATTATGAATGTGCAGCTTGGCGATTTAAAGACAGGTGAGTACAGAGAGCTTGACGGAAAAGAACTTAATACACTTTATGAGCAGATATATAAGTAGTTATGTAAGGAGCGGATTATGGATTTATTACAGGAATATTCAGAACTTAAGAAGACGATAGATTATCATATGGACAGATATTACAATCAGGACGAGCCAGAGATAAGTGATTATGAGTATGATAAGCTTATGATAAGGCTTAAGGAGATTGAGAAAGAACATCCGGAATGGGTGACATCTGATTCACCTTCACAGAAGATTGGTGGCACTGTAAAAAGAGAAGCCGGAGTCAAGGTCACACATAATGTACCTATGCTGTCTATTGAAGATGTGTTTTCAGAAGATGCAGTGTGTGCATGGGTTGATAAGGTTCATGCCATGCATCCTGACTGCACATTTTCAGTAGAGACTAAGATTGACGGCCTAAGCATGAGTTTAAGATATGCAAAAGAAGCTGATGGAAAGCTGCATTTGCAGTTGGCAGAGACAAGAGGAGACGGTCTTATTGGCGAGGATGTAACAGCTAATGCAAGGGTAATTGGGGATGTATTACAGGTTATTGATCTTCCTTATGATTCACTGGAACTTCGTGGTGAAGTGTATATGAGCCATGAGGATTTTGAAAAATATAATGAAGAACAGGAAAGACTTGAGAAAAAGACAGCTGCTAATCCTAGAAATCTTGCAGCCGGAACATTAAGACAGCTTGATACTTCAATTACTAAGAAGAGAGGGCTTGAGATGTTTATCTTTAATGTACAGGACGGACCTGATGAGGTTATGGAAAGCCACAGTAAGGGAATGGATATATTAAAAGCAGCAGGTGTACCGGTTGTATATCATAAGATATGCAAGACAAAAGATGAGGTTGTCAGTGCTATTGATGAGATAGGAAGAATGAGAGAAGAACTTCCATATGATATTGACGGGGCTGTTGTTAAGATTGACCATATTGCTTTCAGACAGGAGTTTCCGGCAGGAAGTAAGTATTCAAGCGGACATATTGCATACAAATATCCGCCGGAAGAAAGAGTTGTTGTTATGGATGATATTCTTGTAGATGTAGGAAGAACAGGAAAACTTACATTTACAGGAATATTCCATGATCCGGAAACCGGAAAGCCTGCAAGACTGTGTGGCACGAGCGTATCAAGAGCAACTCTTCATAACCAGGATTATATTACACAGATGAATGTAGGAATCGGAGGAGAATATAAGCTGTTTAAGAGTGGAGAGATTATACCTAAGCTTAATGGCTGTGTAAAGGTACCTGAGCATGTGTTTGAAGCACCAAAGACATGCCCTGTATGTGGTGAGCCTCTTATAAGAGAAGAGGATACAGCAGATATAAGATGTGTCAATCCGTCATGTGCAGCACAGTTGTCAAGAACAGTGGCATATTTTACATCTCTTGACTGCATGAATATCATGGGGCTTGGTGAAACTCTAGTGGATGCTCTCATAAAAGATGGCTATATACACAATTATGCTGATATATACACATTGAAAGAACACCGTGATGAACTGATTGAGAAGGGAATTATAGGAAAAGAGAAGAATACTGATAAGCTGCTTGCAGCTATTGAAAAGTCTAAAGAGAACACACCAGACAGACTGCTTACTGCACTTGGAATAAGAAATGTTGGCAAGAATACAGCCAAGCAGATTATGAATTATTATGATAATCTTATGGCACTTGCTGATGCATGTGAAGAAGAATTGCAGAATATCCCTGATATAGGTGCAACCACAGCTAAATGTATATATGACTTTTTCCATGATGAAGCTAATATTGAACTGCTGGAAAGGTTAAAACAGTCAGGTCTTAATATGCAGATGCCAGAGAAAAAAGAAATGTCAGATAAGCTTGCAGGAAAGACTGTTGTTGTAACAGGAAGCTTTGATAATTACAGCCGTAAGGATATGGAAGAACTGATTGTTTCTAATGGAGGCAAAGCAACAGGAAGTGTCAGCAAAAAGACTGATTATCTTGTTGCAGGAGAGGCAGCAGGCTCTAAGCTTGATAAGGCTAATTCACTGG